>Ga0123356_10004917_pt1 | contig 13707 bp, 10 predicted proteins | sample TergutEmb28metaG_2_FD_92546 | JGI IMG/M metagenome (GOLD analysis project Ga0123356, IMG submission 92546) | Embiratermes neotenicus P3 segment gut microbial communities from Petit-Saut dam, French Guiana - Emb289 P3 | ecosystem: Host-associated > Arthropoda: Insects > Digestive system > Gut ...
GTCATACCGGTCTCCGCGATTTCCAGCAATTATCCCATTAGTTTTTATAACGCGCGTGAAAACGAATGGCAGGGAATCTTTTTCGACTTGCTGAAAGAGATAGAAGCCCTCACCAATCTGTCCTTTGAGATTGTCAATGATGAAAACACCGACTGGTTCGTCCTGTTGGATATGCTGGAAAACAAAGAGACATCTATAATAGGGGAATTACTATGGACAAAAGAGCGTGAAGAACACTTCATTTGGCCGAAAACAGTGATTCAAAACGATTATTACGCACTTATATCCATGAGCGACCACCACGACGTCGCTATTAATGAGATTCGGAACCTGAAAGTAGGTCTTGCCCGCAATACCGGCTATACCGCCATGTTCAGGCAATGGTTCCCGGAGCATGAGCATACCATTGAATTTGACAGTATTGAAGAAACCTTCATCGCCTTGCGTAATGGGGATGTGGATTTAGTTATGACCACGGAGAGAAGGCTCATGTTCCTGACACATTATCAGGAACTTACCGGATATAAACTGAACTTTGTATTTGACCAAGGTATCGACACCAGATTGGGGTTTCATAAAGACGATGTTGTCCTTTGTTCCATAATCGACAAAGCCCTCCAATCCATCGAAACCAAAAGAATATCCAACCAGTGGATGCACAGAACCTTTGATTACCGCTTGAAAATAGCCGAAGCCAGAGTGCCTTTGCTGATAGGCATATCAATTTCGTTTGCATTTATCGTTATTTTAGTATTGCTCATGTTTCTCAGAAGCAGGAGCGCGGCAAAGTTGCAAATAAAGGCAAATATACAGAACGCTCTTCATCTTACTAAATTAAATTTGATGATTAAGGCAGCGCGCATCGGTTTATGGGATATGGAAATAATAAACGATGACCCTGTAAATCCAAAGAACATTTTTATGTGGTCAGATGAATTCAGACATATGCTGGGATACGAAAATGAAAATGATTTTCCGAATGTACTCTCCAGCTTGAGAAATGTTATGCACCCCGACTATTTGGAAGGAACAGATAAGGCTTTTACTGCTCATATACTCGATAAAACGGGAAAAACACCCTTTGATGTCGAATACCGGTTAATGAAGAAAAACGGCGAGTATTCATATTATCAAGCCTGCGGTGAAGCCATACGCGACAACGACGGCAACGCTATTCATGTCGCAGGCGCGTTGATTGATATAACCAAAACAAAAACCGAACATGAACGGCTGATGCTGATGTTAGACACTTCTCCTATGTGCATTGGGCTGTGGGATACGAATCTCAACATCATTGACTGCAGTGAATCGACCGTAGTTCTCTTAGGGCTTGCCGATAAACAGGATTATATAAATCGGTTTTACGCGGACTGCTTACCCGAATATCAGCCTGATGGTCTGCGTTCCGACGAAAAAACCAAGACCTTGCTGCGTGAAGCATTTGAAAACGGTTATTGTTCCTTTGAATGGATATTAAAGAAACCGGATGACGGCACGCTGATTCCGACAGAGGTTACGCTTGTCCATGCGAAATTCGGCGATGATGACGTGGTAGTCGCATATACGAGGGATATGAGAGAGCATAAAGCACAGCTTGATTTAATTGAAAAGATGCGTGATGCGGATGAGCGTATGCGCGCTCTGCTGGAAATAAATCCACAGGTCAACTTTTTGTTTGATAATAAATTCAATATTATTGATTGCAATCCGGCTGCTATGGCTCTCATGGGATTTGAAACAAAAGAAGAAATGCTTGCGGGATTTGTCGAGCGCTTGACAAAAAGCATACCGGAGCTTCAACCTGACGGACGTCCGTCTGTTCCGTTGGCTGTACGGCTTGCGAAAACCTTGGAGGAAGGACACATTAAATTTGAAACCGAGCTGTATATTCAAGGTGAAAAACATATTCTTGATGTTGAGTTCAAAAAAATCCCTCACGAAGACAGTTTTGCCGTTGTAGGTTTCGTCCATGAGTTGACGGAAATAAAGAACCTTGTCCATGAAGCGGAAAGACAGCGCATGGAAGCCGAAACCGCCAATAAAGCGAAAAGCGAGTTTTTATCGCATATAAGCCATGAAATCCGCACCCCCATGAACGCAATCCTCGGCGCATCCGAGATTCAAATGCAGAAGGAAACAAATTCACCCGACGTAGAAGAAGCGTTCAACATTGTATACAGTTCCGGGAATTTGTTGCTGAACATAATAAACGACATTCTTGACCTTTCAAAAATCGAAGCCGGAAAGTTAGATATTGTATCTGAACGATATGATATTCCGAGTATCATATATGATACAGTTCAGTTGAACCTCCTGCGGTATGAGAGTAAGCCGATTGAATTTAATCTTGAAATTGATGAAAACACGCCGCTTGATATGAACGGCGACGAGCTTCGCATCAAACAGGTCTTGAACAATATACTTTCCAATGCGTTCAAGTATACTGAAAAAGGCGCAGTGCAATTGTCAATCAGCGCAGAAACCGTAGACGAAGAGCATAATAAATGCGTTCTCGTTTTACGGATAAGCGATACCGGTCAGGGAATGACAAAAGAACAAATTGATAAGCTGTTTGACGAGTACACGCGTTTTAATATGGACACTAACCGCACGATTGTCGGTACGGGATTGGGTATGCACATCACAAAACGTCTTGCTGACGCGATGAACGGCGAGATTCTTGTTGAGAGCGAGCTTGGCAAAGGAACGATATTTACCGTGCGGCTTCCGCAGGAGCGAATCGGCGACAATGTATGCGGGGCCGAATTAGCTGATAAATTATGCAGCAATCGTTTTAAGAGCGGGTTAAAGTCAAGCCGGGCGCAAATTGTGCGTGAGTATATGCCTTACGGCAGTGTTCTGGTAGTGGACGACGTTGAATCCAATCTGTATGTGGCAAAAGGCATGATGCTCCCTTACGGCTTGAAAACCGAAACAGTTTCAAGCGGCTTCGAGGCTGTGAAAAAAGTCAAGGACGGCGGTGAATACGATATTATATTCATGGACCATATGATGCCCAAAATGAACGGAGTGGAAGCAACAAAAATTATCCGCGATTTAGGATATACCAACCCCATTGTAGTGCTGACAGCCAACGCCGTAGCGGGGTCATCGGCTAAGTTTTTATCTAACGGATTTGACGGTTTTATCTCAAAACCGATTGATATACGCGAATTAAACTCTCTGCTGAACCGGCTTATCCGCGATAAACAGCCGCCCGAAGTGATTGATGCGGCACGGAGGCAGTTTGTTGCCGAGGCGAATCAGAACGGGCAAATAAAAAGCGACTTGTTAAAAGTAGTTGTTATGGATATTGAGAAAACTCTTGCCGTGCTGGAAGAGCTGCTGCCGAGACTGAATGATTTTACCGCTGCAGATATAGACTTATTTTCCACAACCGTTCACGGCATGAAAAGCGCCCTTTTGAACATCGGTGAAACAGAATTGTCTGCCGTTGCGTTTAGATTGGAACAAGCGGCAGATACCGGAGAAATGGCAAGTATAACTTCCGATACCCCGTCATTTATAAACGCACTTCGGACATTAATCGAAAAGCTCGCACCGAAGACGGCAGAAAAAACCGACGATATATCAGATGAAGACAGGGCTATTTTGACGGAAAAGTTATCCGAGATAAAAGCAGCGTGTGAACGAATTCAAAAGAACGTCGCCAAATCAGCACTTGATGATTTAAAGAAAAGAACATGGCCGAGTGCGATAAATGAACTTTTAGATGAAATGTCTATGTGCTTATTGCACGGAGAATTCAAAAAGATTGTGTCTGCTGCGGATAAAGCTATAAACGGATAATGCTAACAGGAATAGCGGGGGGATTAATCCCCCCGCTGCAGTCTATAGAAAAAGCCCTAATTTCTCACGAGATTAGGGCAAAATTACGCTTGAGGTCAAAAAACACGCTAAAAAACCGACCTGCGATTTAGCTGTTATGAGGCATTATAGCACATTTTCTTATTTCTTCAAACCTTCTATATACAATCACGGCATTGATAATTTAATGTCCCGTAAGAAAATTCAACATCGCAATCGCCGAGACCGTAAATCTCTATAATCTCATTTTCTCTGTTATTTATGCATTTATCCAGTGTAATCAAAAAGTGTACGCTTTCTTTATGAGTGTAAAATCCAACCCGTCCGCGTGGTAGTAATTTATGATTATCTTCATAAAGCTCTACTATTTCGGGGTATTCCTTTACCATGTAATCGTCCCACAAATCTCTATGTTCTCCCGGAGTCAGCAGCTCCTCGCTTGCTTTGATTTCCCAAGAAACGGGGGCTATTTCTTTTTGATAACGTTCGGGGGCTATTATACAATCATTGTAAAAGTAGAAAACGCCGATTTTCATTCCGTCCTCCTTCTTTTAAGTCCTTTCATGTGTTATATTATATCATAAAAATATATTTTTGTCAATAACTTCGTGGTATATATATCTACCATACTATGCGTTATAATGTGATTAGAAAAGAAATCACGGCTCTTTGAAAATCTAATACCGCAAGAGTAAGCGGCAGCGGCTGACTGCGGGAAAATAAAAAATCAAGACTTTTCTTCACCTGCATTATATGGTATAATGAAATTAATCAATTAAAGGAGTATCAAATATGAAATTATTCTTTGAATTAACGGATATTAAATTAGTTTACAGTGACAGATATTATTTACACCAGTTAGTTAAATATTATCAATCACAGCCGGAGGACAAGATATACAATGATATACTTAATTTTGATTTAAGTGTTTTATCTCCGGGTCAGCTGAGTATATTTATCAATATGGCTCGCCGCAGATTTGTATTAGGTGAAAATAAGCTGGATATATCCGCTTTAGAAAAACACGACAACGGGGTTTATACTGTGAGAGACGTAAGCTTGATGAGGGTTGCGGGCGAAGGAGGTAAAAACACATGATTTATATTACAGGCGACAAACACAGAATTTTCGACGATATTGAGAATTTCTGCGAAGAAAACTGCACCACAACCGACGATGTACTTATAATCCTCGGCGACGCGGGGATTAACTATGAAGGTGAATGGCACGACACGCGCTTGAAGCGTGACCTTGCGCAGCTCCCGATTACGCTGTTCTGTATTCACGGCAACCATGAAATGCGCCCCGAAACCATTAACTCATACGAAGAAGTCGAGCGGTTCGGCGGTGTCGTCTATATGGAAGAAGATTTCCCGAACCTGCTGTTTGCAAAGGACGGTGAGATTTTTGAGTTTGACGGACAGCGGTGCATAGTAATCGGCGGCGCGTACAGCGTGGATAAATTCGACAGAACCCCCGGAAGAGACTGGTGGCCCGATGAGCAGCCCGATGAGCTTATTATGATGCAGGTTGAGGAACGCTTAGCGGCGGAAAAATGGCAGATTGACGTTGTATTGTCGCACACCTGCCCGATGAAGTATATTCCTGAGGAGTGTTTTTTGCCGGGGATTAATCAACATTCAGTAGACAACAGCACCGAGGAATGGCTCGACACAATTGAAAAAAAGCTTGATTATAAAGACTGGTACTGCGGGCATTTTCACACAGAAAAGTATAGTAATAAACTACGTTTTATGTTTACTGAAATTTTAGAATTCGGCGAATACTAAAGAAGTAAAGCATGGTATATTATCCTACCATGCTATGCGTTATAATAAAGGTAGTTCTTTGAAAAACGAATACCGCAAGAGTACGTCCGCGACGAGCGGCAGCGGCTGACTGCGGGAAAACAAAACTAATATGAAAGATGAGGTAGTAATTATGAACGAAAAAACAATAAAAATCCTTACGAGAGAAAGAGCAAATCTGTTAACTGGTGAAAACATCACCATACCACATGGTTACACAGTCATAGGTGAAGGTGCGTTCGTTGACCGCAACGACATCAAAAGAATAGAAATACCCGACAGTATTCTGATTATTGACGATGATGCGTTTTTACGGTGCGAAAATTTGAAAGAGATAATTATTCCCGAAAGCGTCGTGAAAATCGGCAGTTATGTCTTTGTGGGATGTAAAAGTCTTGAAAGCACAACAATTCCGCCGAGTGTCAAAAGTATCGGCGAGCTTACTTTTTCGTCCTGCATAGGCTGTGAAAGCCTTGAAAATATAAACGTCGACCCGAATAACCAAGCTTATTCATCTGTAGAAGGCGTGTTGTTTAATAAAGACAAAACTGTATTAATTAAATATCCCGATAACAAGCCGCAGAAATCATATACCATTCCAAACAGTGTAAAAATCATTGAAGCCGAAGCGTTTAAAGGTAGTTTAAACCTTACAAGCGTGTTAATCCCCGGCAGTGTGGCGTTTATCGGAGACAGCGCATTTTTTTACTGCCTGCGCCTTACTGAAGTTACTATCCCTTCGAGTGTAGTAAAAATATCAGGTTCAACATTCGGTGGTTGTGAACGGTTGGAAAAAATATGCGTAGATAAAAACAATCTTATGTATTGTGACGAGGATGGCATTTTATTTAATAAAAAGAAAACCGCCATGCTCGTATATCCGGCGAATAAAACAGACCCTGTGTATGCGATTCCCTGCGGAGTGGTGACAGTTGACAGCGGTGCGTTTTCAGACTGCAAACACCTTGAAAGCGTTATTATGCCTGAAAGCATGACGTTTATAAGTAAATTTGCATTTAATAATTGCAATAAACTAAAAAAACCGAAACTTTCCGACAATACAGCATTTGTTAGCGGTGTTCGTGAAGGGCAGGTTTTTATATGACAAGGAGAATAATTATGAAAAAAACATTAAAACTTTTAGAATGGAACATCAACGGGAGGTCAGCCCAAAATAAAAAAATACCTGATTTCGCAGTGACGGAAATGCTCTCGCATAACGCAGATATAATCGTCCTGACAGAATTCGTCAGAGGAACAATGAGAAAAAATCTTAATAAATTAAATGACGTCTTAGGTGAAAATAATTACAATGTTTTCTGCCTTCCGGATAAAACTGTTGAAAAAATCAGTGCGGAGAGTAAGCTTAACAACGAGGTGTTGATAGCAGTAAAAGACAATGAAAACTTAATTTCAACCGCGCCTTATCACGATATGCAAATCTTCAAAGAAGTGCATGCAGACGACGCACCTAATTTCCTGCAGGTTGAGGTGAATTTTCACGGTATGCCGATTACGGTGATTGGCACAAGAATCAGAGTCGATAAAGACAACGCCGAATCACGTAAAACTCAGCACGCTAAAACAATCGAGCATATAAGAAAAATAGAAAACCCTGTGCTTTTGACCGGTGATTTTAATTGCAATAAGAATTTGCTGGAAAGCTTTTATGAAAGTTATGCAGTTCACACGCCGGAAGAAGGTTTCAGCCACCGAAGCTACGGAAGCAATTTGTCAAAACTTGACCACATCGTTGTAAAGGGCTTGGAAGTGACCAATCCGCAGTATTCATGGGATTATATGAAGCGTGATAAAATTTACGACGGCGATAATTATAACCCTGCTCCTCCCTACCCCGACCACGCGATTTTAACAGCGAACATTGAAATTGATGTAATCGAAAAGCAGGAAAAGCTGAACACAGCTTTTAACGTCATCGGCAGTGTGCTTTCGGAAGCGGCGCAGGAAATCGCAAATGAACTTGAATCCCGCGATGATTTCAAGCAGAATTATGAAGTCCGCTTCGGTAATAAGAAAAAGTTTTCAAAGGGGTTGATTACAGCCCGTTTTGATTTCCGCAATTACATTTGGATTACGGTGCGGGAAAAAACTAATGACAAAAAGCAGTGGCTGATTTCGTTAAATTTCAACGACATTGATAACAATAACGAGTTCGAGCTGAACAGCGGTAATCTGCATACGCAGTTCGGAAGAATCCAGTTTTGGAAAGAACTGAATATCAAAGAAAAATGCTGTGCGAGCCCGCACGAATTAATCAGCAAGGACGGTAGCGACATTACTTTAAAATTCTGCGGGAATAAATCATTCGACCCAAAACAGGCAATCTATGACGGTACATATGAGCCTGTAGCGTTAGTTGATAAGTTTCTGTATGAATTTTTGAACTGCGAAAGAAAAAGTAACCAAAAAGAAACTTAACTGTATTATACGAGGAGGAACTAAAATGATAGTAGCCGTTCATGCCGGAGCAGGAAAAACATATTTCGCAAAAACAAACCCCGCAACAGCAATTGACTTGACTTGTATGCCGTATAAGTATCTTCTGTCTGATAATTATAATGAAGCCGACGGCGAATCTTGTAAAGCCGATTTTGACCTTGAAATGAATCCCGAATATCCCGATAATTATTTTGAAGCCATAATTAAAGCAAATGCTGAAAACCCCGAAAAATTTATCTTAATTCCGCCCGACCCCAGAGTATTGTTTTTGCTGTGGCACAAAGCGAAAATCCCATATATTATATGTTATCCTCGGCACAGTTCCAAGAACGAATACCGCCGCCGATACATTGACCGCGGCAATTCGGAGTCGTTTTTAGATATATTTATCGGCGGATGGAATAGGTTTTGGAAAAGCATGAGGCAAGACACTCACGGCAGACACATAATAATGCAGCCGCATCAGTTTTTGAGCGATATTTTAGACAAGAGTATGCTCAAAAAAGACATTAATGAAATCGGCTTTGACAACAGTGCCGATATGTTCATCAAAGCTCTGTCATACGCAATCAAAGCCCACGACAGTCAGTATGACAAAGCTGGCGAACCATACATTCTGCACCCTCTCGGCGTTTCGGAATTAGTGGAGCATGAAGACGAAAAGGTTTTAGCAATTTTGCACGATATAGTTGAAGATACTGATTTCACGCTTGAAAACGTTGAAGCATGGGGCTTCGGACATTTGACTGACGCTCTTGACTGCCTTACTCGCAGAAAAAATGAAACTTATGCCGAGTTTATTCGGCGGATTCTTCCAAATCCGCTCGCAGTCACGGTAAAAATCGCTGATATGAAGCATAATATTTCCCGAATCAACAACCTGCCCGAACACGAGAGGGGGTTAACAGACCGGTATAATAAATGGCTTCCTGTTTTGGAAAAGCAGTTGAATGAGGGCGCAAATTAATATAAAAAGGGGGGATATATTTATGATTTACATCTTGTTTGATTTAGAGGCAACTTGTTGGGAAAGAGAAGCTTGCAATGGTCGCATTGGTGAGATTATTGAAATCGGCGCGGTTAAGCTCGGCGAAAACACAGAACAACTCGATACGTTTCAGACATTTATTAAACCTACAAAAAACCCGATTCTGTCGGAATTCTGCGTGGGTCTTACTACCATTAAACAAAGCGATGTGGATTCTGCGCCATATTTCGCAGAGGCAATGCTCTCGTTTGAGGACTGGATATGCGGCGAAAACGGCGATTTTTCGGATATAATGCTCATTTCGTGGGGTTATTATGATAAAAACGCTATTCTGCAAGAGTGTAATCTTAAACACTATTACGGGAACATCATTAGCATGTTGAAAAACCATCGCAGTCTTAAACACGATTTTGCAAAGTTTCGCAGCAAGCGATGCGGTATGGAAAAAGCATTGGAAATACTCGGTATTCCTCTTGAGGGGACTCATCACAGAGGAATCGACGATGCATTGAATATTGCGAAAATTTTCAAGGCAGTCTTTGAGGAGTGGCAGGAGTTTTTATTAAAAGACGACTCAACTTATGAGGAGGAAAAACAATGAGAAGAATCGAAATAGTTAAGAAAGAATTCGAGCAAAAGTTAGAGCAGGAATTCCCGTTTATGCGGAGGGAGGAAGTCACCGATGAGCAGTGGGAAAAGGGCAATTATACCAGATACAACGCTTACGGTTGTGAGGGCATCATCGAGGGTTGGTACAGCGTAATCCGCGGGCTTTGCGCCGAGATAACCGAAGCCTTTGAAAAGCGCAGCATGAAACCGGAGATAGAGATTCATCTGGTCAAGGAAAAGTTCGGCATACTGCGGTTTTATTGGAGTATGCCCGATAAACGACCCGACTTAATAATTGACTTTCTCGGCAGCGGGCAAAGCCTTAACATCGCATCAGAAAAGGACGATATTTCACAGGAAATCCGCGAAATCGTTAGAAAATGGGAAGAAAAATCGGGTACAGTATGCTATACGTGCGGCGAGGCCGGCGAATTAAGAAAAGATTTAAGTTGGATAAGCACTATGTGCGATACCTGCTACAAGGATTTATTGGAAGTCAAAGAAGCATTGCGCAAACGTAAAGAAGAACCGGAAAGCTATAACGAAAAGATGAAAACCGAATTGCCCGAAATCAGTAAAAAAGCAGACACAACTCGTCATCTGCGGTTGCGTCAAGAAGACATTGATAATATAGGCGACCAAGAGGAATATGTCATTTTAAAGCAAATAGAAGATATTGATTGGGGGATATTTGCCGATACTGCATTGAAAAACATTCTCGTTGAGCCCGAGAACCGCTATTTCACAAGCGTTAACGGTGCTTTATTCAGTAAATATATGACAGAGTTTTACGCCTATCCTCCGAAAAAAGAAGATGCTTCGTTTGATGTTCCCGATGACGTTCGCAAAATATGGCACGACGCATTCAAAAACGCCCGAAATCTTGTGCAAATATCCATTCCCGACAGTGTAGGTTTTATAGGAAATGGTGCCTTTGAGGGCTGTTTGAGTCTTGTCGGAATTGATTTGCCCAAGGCTTGGTTTAACGAAAGAAAAAGGGTTTTCTACAATTGTCCGAGCTTGGAATACATAAATGTCACCACGGAATATAAGACTTTCTTCTATGGAAATCACTATAACAGCACGGACGGGGTTTTATTCAAAGGGCCGATTGAGTATACGCGATATATCAATAGAGAGGAGAAGGAAGAGCGGACGGAGCATACACTTATGCGCTATCCCGAAGCAAAAACGGGGGAATCTTATGTCATTCCGCACGGAATCACACATATTCTTGAATACGCTTTTTCCGGACAGCGTTACCTCAAGAGCATTACGTTGCCGTCTACTGTAACTGACATCGGCGAAGGGGCTTTTGAGGGTTGCCGAGAGGATTTACAGCTTATCTGCTGTGAGGGTTCATACGCTCATTCATTTGCGCTTGAACATAAATTTTCTCATTCAATTACCGATTGACATACTGGAGCAATTATGATATTATAACTACATGAAATATGGAGGGATACATAAATGTACAGCCAAAGTGCTTATATCCTTATGGTTTTGAAGATTCTCGAAAAATATTCCGATGAAAGCCACAAGCTCTCTCAAAAAGAAATCATTGAACTTGCAGAGCGGGAATACGGAGTCAGGATTGAACGCCACGCAGTAAAAAGCAATCTTATGAACCTGATAAATATGGGTTATAATCTTGAACATGATACCAAGACACGCACACGGAAAAACGGCGAGGAAGAGGAGTTGTATTACAATTGGCATCTTGTGCGGGATTTCACCGACACGGAGCTGCATCATTTAATCAATTTACTGCTGTTTACAAAGTATATTAAACATAGCGACTGCGAAGAAATAGTCGAAAAGCTGGCGGGTTTGTCAAGCAAGTATTTCAATCGCAGAACTATATTATCCGATAATAAAAACGAGAATAAGCAAATGCTGTACACCATTGAAATATTGGGCGAAGCCATGAATAAAAAAGGCAGAAAAAGAGTAGCCTTTAAGCTCATAAAGCACAACGCCGGAAAAGAAGCGCAGGTGGTGACAGACCCTGACGGTTCTCCGCATATTTACAAGGTAAGCCCTTATGAAATCGTCATCTCGAACGGGCGGCATTATCTGCTCTGCTCTCCCGCGAAAGGCGATGAAATCTTCATTTTTCGCCTTGATTTAATTAAAGACATTGAGCTTATAGAAGACAATTCATACCGCCCCGTAACCGACCTGCCTGATTATAGGCGGGGCTTGAATTTGAACGCGTTTATGAAAGAGCATATTTATATGCTCGGCGGCAAAAGCGAAATGGTGAAATTCCGCGCCGACATTAAAAAGAGCGGAGCTATTGTCGGGCAGATTTTCGACTGGTTCGGTAATGACGTGAAATTCACTGAAGTAACGGAAGATTCGGTAACGGTGAGGGTTTATGTCAACGAGCAGGCAATGCTTTACTGGGCGTTGCAGTACGGGACGGCGGTGGAGGTCTTGACGCCGGCAAGCCTGCGGGAAAAAATCGCAGACGCAGTTAGGGATATGAATGAGAAATATAATGAGGAGAGAACGAAAGAGCAAAAATAATGGCAAAAAAACTAAGTGAAAAAATGAAAGAGCAATAACCATGAAAACAAGCATAGATATTTATTCAAAAGATGCAATTCAACGCCTGCTCTCAAACAGCAAATATTTCCCATAGGCGGCTTTTTTGCGTCCTTATTCCCCGCTGTACGCTTTCACCGCCCGGATGCTTGACATATTTGCAAAACCATGATAATATAGACACAACAATTAATCATACAAAGGCGGGACACGCATTATGTACCGTATCGCAATCTGCGAGGACGAAAAGGTCTTTTCCGAAACACAGGAAAAAATATGTACAGATATATTAAAACAAAATTCAATTGTACATAAAATTGATATATTTGAAAGCGCAGAGGATTTTTTAGCGGCTTTCGCAAGCGGCGAAAAGCATTATGACCTGATTCTTCTCGATATTGTCATGGGCGGAATAAACGGCATGGAGCTTGCCGCGGAAATCCGCAAACGCGACGAAAAAACCGCAATAGTTTTCATTACGTCAAGCCGTGAATATGCACTTGACGGCTATAATGTGAACGCTCTGCATTATCTTCTCAAGCCTGTTGATGCGGTTATTTTGGAGAAGTTAATTTTATCGGATTATAAAAACAAGTTCCATAGTGAATTCCTGTGCTTTAAATCGGGAGCGCAAAATCACCGCCTACTTGTTAATGACATTATACGCGCCGAAACCGTTGGGCGGCGGGTTGAAATCACTTTAACAGACAGCGTTGTTACTTATCCGGGTAAGCTTACGAAGCTTTTAGAAGAGCTTCCGAAAGACCAATTTGTCCGCTGTCATCAGGCTTTCGCTGTGAATATACAGAAAGTGCGCGAATTAACCCGTCAGTCTGCGCTTTCTGTAAACGGCGTTGAAACCCCTGTCAGCCGCACTTTTACAAAAGAGGTGCAAAAGGCTTTTCTTATGAACATTCGCAAGAACTGATGACGCTCGGTAGTGAGCGTCATTTTTGCATGTTTTTTGCAAATCATGTCATTTCTTTTACCAATTATGCATTTTTTGTTGACTTTTTATGCAGATAGTACTATAATTTAATAATAGGAGTTGAGGTAATTTGAAAAAGCGGACATGGCTGTGGATATATATTTTAACGGCAGTTCTTCTTGTCTGCGGTACTGTTATGCTCTTTTCCCGCGGTGTAATTCCCGATACTGACGGCTGGGTTATATCACATGAAACCCAAAATAACGAATACATACGAACCGAAACAGGCGTAATCACCGAGGATTATCTCGGGCAATACGTCGTTATAAACACTGCAAGACAGCATTTGGACGTGTTTGTCGGCGATGAGCTTGCTCTTTCATCTCGTGATTACGATTACAGCGGTCGGAAAGCCGCAAGATTCGGACTTAGAATCATACCCGAATTCGTCGGCAAAGAAATGCAAATCGTCTTTTCAACGCCTTATGAAAACGACAATTATTTAATGAAAAACGCGCTTTCATTTGAACGCATTA
>Ga0123356_10004918_pt1 | contig 13703 bp, 12 predicted proteins | sample TergutEmb28metaG_2_FD_92546 | JGI IMG/M metagenome (GOLD analysis project Ga0123356, IMG submission 92546) | Embiratermes neotenicus P3 segment gut microbial communities from Petit-Saut dam, French Guiana - Emb289 P3 | ecosystem: Host-associated > Arthropoda: Insects > Digestive system > Gut ...
AAATCAAGGTGAAGGATCCCAACGCCGATGTTTGCCTATGTATGCGATCGAATCGGACTATGCGACGGTTCACGAATACGTCACAACCTGACACTGCGTCTGCGCGACGCTACGCGTGGCTGACCCGGAGGCAACCAGCTGAACCGGGCATTACCTGTTCCGAGGCAAGCCACGACTGCATAGCAACCTCCGTGTCGGCGCTCAGATGGGCGCGCGCTAACTAAACCAAGGAGTGGTCTGTGATGAAGATGCGTGGTTTGGCTGTGCCCGTTGGTGCCGCGTTGGCCGCGCTCGTCGTCGCCGCCTGTGGCGGCTCGTCGAGTGGCAACGGAGGCGGGAACGGGGGCCACAACACCGGCGGCGGCGGCGGTGGTCAGGGCGCGGGCGGTGGCTCGGTAACCATCAACGGCAGCGGCTCGACATTCGCCGCGCCGATCTACCAGCAATGGGGCTCGACCCTCAAGAACCAGGGCCTGATCGTCAACTACGCCCCGACCGGCTCGGGCACCGGCGTCGCCCAGCTTCAGTCCGGGACGGTCGACTTCGCCGGCAGCGACCCGTCGATGACCAACTCGCAGATCACGGCCGCCAAGGGTCCGGTGTTCCACTTCCCGGTCGCGTTCGGGGCGATCACGATCTCCTACCACCTGCCGGGCGTCGAGAGCGGACTGCACCTCGACGGGGCCACGATCGCCGACATCTTCCTCGGGAAGATCAAGAACTGGAACGACCCGGCGATCGCGAAACTGAACCCCGGAAAGCACCTGCCCAACCAGGCGATCACGGTCGTGCACCGTTCGGACTCCTCGGGGACGACAGCGGAGTTCACCGAGTTCCTCGACGACTACAGCCCGGCCTGGAAATCGCAGGTCGGCTCCGGTAAGGAAGTCAAGTTCCCGGTCGGCACCGGCGGCAAGGGCAACTCCGGCGTCGCCGCGGCAGTGAAGCAGACCGTCGGCGCGATCGGGTATGTCGAGGCGGCGTACGCGCTGCAGAACGGGTTCACGTTTGCGTCAGTGAAGAACAGGGCGGGGCATTGGGTCGCCCCCACGCTGGAGTCGACGTCGGCCGTCACCGCGGGCCTGCACGTGCCTCATGACCTCCGGATCAGCGTGATCAACGCGACGGGCGCGCCCGCGTACCCGATCGCCGGCCAGACGTTCCTGATCGCCTACCAGGACATGTGCAAGGCGGGCATGTCACGGTCGAAGGCCGACGGAGTCAAGAAGTTCCTCACCTACGCGATGGGGCCCGGCCAAGACGTCCTCTCAAAGCTCTTCTACGCGAGGTTGCCGGCCGACGTCGACGCCAAGGCGAAGGCCCAGATCTCTGAGCTCAAGTGCAACGGCCACTCGCTCTAGGCGACGTAAGTGGAAGCTAGCGCGGTCCCCGTCAGCCGCGGCCGCTCGGCCATCGAGCGGTCGCCGCTGGCCAAGCTCCCAGACAAGGCGCTCCGGTATGGGCTGACGGGGCTTGCCGTCCTGATCCTGGCGCTCCTGGCGTACTTCTTCATACGCCTGATCGGGGACTCGCTCGACGTCTTCCGCCACCAGGGGGTTCTGCAGTTCCTGTTCTCGAACGACTGGAACCCTGCGCGCAACATCTACGGTGGCTGGCCGCTGGTGCTGGGGACCCTGATCACGAGCGGGATCGCGCTGTTGATCGGGATCCCGGTCGCGATCGCGACCGCGGTCGCCGTCACCGAACTGTGCCCGGCGCGGATCCGGCCGGTGCTGGCGATGCTGCTGGATCTGCTGGCGGCGGTGCCCTCGGTGGTCTACGGGCTCTGGGGCGTGTTCGTGCTGATCCCGAACCTGAAGGGCTTCCAGCAGTGGCTCGCCGACACCTTCAGCTTCATCCCGTTCTTCAGCGGCACCGTCGCGGGCCCGAGCTACTTCATCGCCGGGCTGATCCTGGCGATCATGATCCTCCCGATCGTCTCGGCGGTCTCCCGTGAGGTGATCGCCACGGTCCCGTCCGAACTGAAGGAGGGCTCGCTGGCGCTCGGCGCGACCCGGTGGGAGATGATTCGGATGGCGGTGCTTCCGTACTCGCGGGCGGGGATCACGGGCGCGGCGATGCTCGGACTCGGGCGGGCGATCGGTGAAACGATCGCCGTGACGCTCGTGATCGGCAACGCGCTCACGGTCGGCGGGTCGTTCTTCCAGCAGGGCTACACGCTGGCTGCGGTGATCGCCAACGAGTTTGGCGAGGCCGCCGCCACGCCCCTGCACCGCTCGGCGCTGTTCGCCGCGGGGTTGGTGCTGTTCGTGCTGACACTGCTCGTCAACCTGGTAGCGCGGCAGTACGTCGTCCGCGCCACGAGGCGCAGCAGTCACAGAGGGGGGACCGAACCCCCGGCAGAAGGTGCCCTCGCATCCGCGGTAATGCAATCCGCACAGCTCCCATGAGTGCAACGACCCTCACCCAGCTGCCACGCACCAGCCGCAGACGCCGGCTGACCGACCAGGTGATGCGCGGCATGCTGTTCTTCCTGACCGGCGTCGCGCTTGTGCCGCTGGTGCTGGTCATCTATTACCTGTTCCACAAGGGCCTCCCCGCCTACAGCGGCCGCTTTTTCACGACCGACCCCAACGGGAGCTTCTTCGGCTACCCGGGCGGGATCCGCAGCGCGATCCTAGGCACGATCGAGATCGTCGCGATCGCCACCCTGATCTCGGTGCCGATCGGAATCGGCGTCGCCCTGTACCTGACCGAGTACGGCAAGGCGTCAAAGCTCGCCGGGGTGATTCGCTACTTCATCGACGTGATGACCGGCGTTCCGTCGATCGTGTTCGGCCTGTTCATCTACATCGTGCTGGTGCTGTCGCAGGTCGGGGGGGCGAGCTTCACCGCCTGGAAGGCCTCGGTGGCGCTGGCACTGCTGATGCTCCCGGTGGTGACGAAGGCCGCCGAGGTCGTACTGCTGCTGGTTCCGGGGCACCTGCGAGAGGCCGCGCTCGCGCTGGGCTCGCCGCGGTGGCGGGTGGTGACGAGGGTCGTGCTGCCGACCGCCGCGCCTGGGCTGGTGACCGGTTCGCTGCTGGCCGTCGCCCGCGGTGCCGGTGAGACGGCGCCGCTGCTGTTCACCGTGTCGACGGCGACGATCCTCACGTTCAACGTGAACGACCAGATGAACGCGCTGCCGTTGCAGATCTTCACGGACATCACCTCGCCCCGCAACGAGATCGTCACCCGTGCGTGGGGGGCCGCCCTGACGCTCGTCCTGATGATCCTGATCCTGAACATAATTTCGAGACTCGCCTCCGGGAGGAGCCGCCTGTGAGCACCCCTGATACCGAACACAAGGAGTCATCGGACACTCAGCGCGACGGTCCGTCGGCCCCCGCCGAACCCAACCTGCGAGTCGAGCCGGAGGCGCCGGCGTATTCGCGTCCAGCGCCGTCCGAGAACGCCTCCGTGGGGCACTCCGTGACCGTCGCCGACCTGCACGCCTACTACGGCAAGCAACACGCGATCAAGGGCGTCACGATGGACTTTCCGGCAAATCAGGTGACCGCGCTGATCGGTCCCTCGGGCTCCGGCAAGTCGACGGTCGTCCGCTGCATCAACCGGATGCACGAGGAGATCCCGGGGGCTCGTGCCGAGGGGAGCGTCAAGCTCGACCAGATCGACGTCTACGACCCGTCGGTCGACATCACCGCGGTGCGCAGGCTGATCGGGATGGTGTTCCAGAAGCCGAACCCGTTCCCGACGATGTCGATCTTCGAGAACGTCGCGGCGGGCCTGCGGTTGACCGGCAAGCGACCGAAGGACCTGCGCGAGCGGGTCAACAAGTCCCTGCAGTCGGTGGGCCTGTGGGACGAGGTCAAGGACCGGCTGAGCGAGCCCGGGATCGGCCTCTCCGGCGGCCAGCAGCAACGGCTCTGCATCGCCCGGACCGTCGCCGTCGAGCCCGAGGTGATCCTGATGGACGAGCCGTGCTCGGCGCTCGACCCGGTGGCGACGCTGAAGGTCGAGGAACTGATCCACGAGCTCAAGCAGCGCTTCACGATCGCGATCGTGACGCACAACATGCAGCAGGCGGCCAGGGTCGCGGACACGACCGCTTTCATGCTCGACGGTGAGCTGATCGAGCACTCGCCGACAAACCAGCTGTTCACGAAGCCGACGGACGAGCGGACCGAGCGGTACGTGACCGGGAAGTTTGGTTAGCCGGTGCCCGACGAGGATCTTCGCCGCTCGTTTCACCAGGAGCTCGAGCACCTCGAGGAACGGGCGCTCGGCGGCCTCGACATGGTGCTCGGACAGCTCGATCGCGCGCTCGAGTCGCTGTCTGACCAGAACGTCGAGGTTGCCGAACTTGTCGTCGTCGAGGACGACCTGATCGACGCGCGCTACCTGGAGGTGCAGCAGGGAGTCCTGTCGCTGATCGCGCGCCAATCCCCGGTCGCGGGCGACCTGCGGTTGGTCGCCGCGATTCTCCACGTGATCCGCTCGGTCGAACGGATGGGCGACCAATGCGTGAACATCGCCAAGCTGGTGCCGCTGTCGGGTTACGAGGCCGTCAAGGACGACGAGATCGCCGACATGGTCGACCGGATGGGTGGGCTCGCGCGTTCACAGGTTGTGGACGCCAAGCGAGTCCTTGCGGCCCGCGACGTCGACGGCGCCCACGATCTCGTCCGCGCCGATCACGAGATCAACCATCTGAACCGCGAGATCTTCAGACGCGCGGTCGAGGTCGGCTCCGATCCCGAGGTGCGGGAATGGGCGATGTTCATGATTCTCGTCGCCCGATTTGTCGAGCGGATCGGGGACAACGCGGTCGAGATCGCGGAGCAGACCGTGTTCATCGTCACCGGGTTGTTCCGCGAGTTCTCAGAGGCCTCGGCCACCCACAGATAGACGGCCCTAGCCGGCGCTCGCCTCGGCTGCGGCCTCGCGCCCGGGATCGATCCCCTCGGTCGCGTCGGCCAGGCTGGTCTCCGGCTGCAGCGTCGGCATCGTCCCGTAGAGCATCGGAATCGCGTTGCCGAGCTCCGCGGGTGACAGGCCGCGGCCCGCGGCGCTGTGATACTCGCCGGCAACCCGCCATGTCTCCATCCGCCGGATGCGGTCGCCCTGGATGTAGATCACCTGCCCGGTCAGCCACGCAGCGTCATCCGAGCTCAGGTACACGGCCAGCGGCGCGATGTTGGCGGGATCGTAGCCGTCGAAGGCGGCCGGGTCATCGGGCGCCTCGGGGAAGATTCCCTTGCCCATCCGGGTCCGCGCCTCGGGCCAGATCGCATTGACGGTGACGCCGTACGGGCGCATCTCCATCGCCGTCACCATCGTCAGCGCCAGCACCGCGCCCTTCGAGGCGCCATAGAGGCCGCCGCGCGGGAAGCCGTACAGGGCGATCCCGGAGACCGTGTTGATGATCCGCCCGCCCGGCCGCTCGCCGCGCTCGGCGAGCGTGTGCCAGTGCGCGCACGCATGGTGGGTCAGCGCGAACGTGCCCTTGAAGTTGATCGCCATCACGTCGTCAAACGCTGGCTCGTCGATCCTGCGGATCAGGTCCCAGGCCTGGACGCCGGCGTTGTTGATCACGATGTCGAGCCGGGCGTGCTCCTCGACGGTGCGCTCCACCAGCGCTCCCATCGCCGGCCAGTCGGCGACCGACGAGGTGTCGACCGACGCGCGACCGCCGGCGGCCCTGATCTCCTCGCCGACGGCTTGCGCCGAAGGCAACGCGCTGGGGTCCGAGATCCGGTTGTTGACGACCACCGTCGCGCCCGCGGCGGCGAGCGCGAGCGCGTGCTCACGGCCGAGCCCGGTGCCCGCTCCGGTGACGATCGCCACCTTGCCATCCAGCGTTCCCATCAAGGTCACCTCCCAGTCGTTGCGGCGCGCTCCGCGGCCAGCCCAGCGAGCGCGTCCTTCAGCAGCGGCGCCGACAGCTCGCGGGCCCGCGCCACCCGGATCCGCTCGTGCATCCACCTGAACTTCGCCTCGGCCTCCTCGCTTGCGATCACGCCGCCGCGGACGCGGTCCAGGAACCATTCGACCTGCACCTCCAGGAACGACAGCGAATCCGCGGCCTGGATCAGGTCGGCGTCGGCCCAGCCGCCCTCCTCATGCACGCGGATCAGCGCGCAGGTCTCGGCCAGCAGCACCGGATCGGCTCCCTGCTCGCCGAGCCAGCCGGCGGCGACCCGCATCGCGCGGTCCGCGTGCCAGTCGTTGTACTTCTGCACCGACCACTCCGCCGGCGGCGGGTCCGCCGGCGGGACGGCGCGCTCGATGTCGTGCAGGACGGCCGCGAGCTGGAGCGCCTCGCGGGCGTCCGGCTCCAGCACCAGCAGCCAGTCGCGCGTACGCTCCAGGTGGCGTGCGTGCGGGTGTGTCTCTGCCACCCACGCCCGCGCGCATCGCAGCAGTTCCCCGCCGGCTAATGCCACAGCGTCTCGCTCGCCAGCCTGGCCCCCTCGGCGAGCGCGCGGAACTTCGCCCAGACGACCGTCGGGTGAACTTCGGGAGCGTAGATCGCCCGCGACGAGAAGCCGCAGTCGGCGCTCGCGATCACGTTCTCACGGCCGACGAGGTCCGCGTACTGGATGATCCCGTCGGCGATCATCCGCGGGTGCTCGACGAAGTTGTGGGCGTGGCACAGGAAGCCCGGGATCAGGACCTTGCCGTCCGGCAGCCTGGTGTCCGTCCAGACCCGCCATTCATGCTGGTGGCGGGGGTTTCCGACCTCGAACGAGTATCCGCCGGCGTTGATCTGAAGCATCGGTCCGACGACCTCAGACAGCGGCGCGTCGTGGAGTCGCGGTCCGTGGTTGAGGCCGTAGCAGGTGTGCAGCCGGATCCGTTCCTCGGGGATTCCCCGCAGCGCATGGTTGACGACCTCGACGTGGGCCGCGACGACCGCGTCGCGCTCCCGCGGCTCCCGGTCCTCCATCAGCAGGTCGATCATGAACGGGTCGTCGACCTGGAGGATCAATCCCGCGTCGACGATCGCCCGGTACTCCTCGCGCAGCGCCTCGGCGATCGCCAGCACGTACTCCTCCTGGGTCGAGTAGTACTCGTTGCGACCGAACGGATGCGGCGCCGACGCCGGCAGGAACGCCTCCTCGACCTCGACCTCGCTCAGCGCCGCCTTGAGGTTGCCGATGTCGCGCCCGACCGCCTCCTGGCCGGCGTAGCGGATCGGGCCCGTGCAGACCATCACGTTGGCGCGGCTCGGACCCGAGTCCGACGAGTACTTCCCGAGGTACTGCGCGTAGTACTCGGGGAACATGTCGACCTCGAGCCGCCACGACGGCGCCAGCGACAGCCGACCCTCGCGCGCCTCCATACCGTCGAAGCGCTCGACCAGGTATTGAAAGAAACCAAGCTTTGACTGCTCGCCGTCGGTGATCACGTCGATCCCGGCGCCGGCCTGCTCGCGCACCACCTCGCGCACGCCTTCGCGGACCAGCTCGTCGAACGCCGCACCGTCGGTGCCCCCCAGGGGTGGCTGTGGCGGCGACGTGGCCGCCACAGCCGGGCCCCCAGGGTGAGTTTCCTTCGCCCGCATCGCGTCGAGCAATTTGTGGGACCGGGCGAGGCTGCCGACGTGCGTTGTCAGGATCCGCTCTTCGCTGCGCTTCACACCACTCTCCTTGTCCGCTCGAGTCGCAGGCCCCGGACCATGTGGTCGATCGCGGAGCGGCGGTCGGCGCTCGCCTGGCTGCGAGCGCGGTGCCCGGTCTCCGGCCGGGCCTGGAGCAGATACATCCGCCGCGTCCCATCGAAGGCTGGCCCGAGCGCCCACTCGATGTCCATCGCCGAGCCCGTCGCCCGTTCGACGCGCTTTCCGATCTCCGACAGCGCCACGACCTCCGCGTCGGTCATCGAGCTGGTCTGGCCCGCTAGCGTCCGCGACCGCAGCTCCATCGTGACCTTGTCGACGCAGTATCGATCCGGGGTGACCTCGCCCGAGACGAGCGCTGTCCCAAGCCCGACGGTGCTCTCGATCGTGATCTGCGACGGGTCCCCGGTCACCGGGTCGATCGTGAACATCACGCCGGCCGCCTCGGCGTCGACCATCGCCTGCACGACGACAGCCATCTCGCCCTGCTCGGGCGTGAGCCCGAGATGGCGCCGGTACTGGACCGCCTCGAAGCTGAACAGGCTCGCCCAGCATTCGACGATCGCCCGCCTGACCGGGCCCGCGCCGCGGACCCACAGGAGGGTCTGCTGCTGTCCCGCGTACGAGGACGCCCGGGTGTCCTCGCCGGTCGCGCTCGAGCGCACGGCGACGGGCCCGTCGAGCTGCCCGTAGGCGGCGTCAATCTCGGGCGACCGCAGTGGAATCGCGTTCAGGAGGGCGGCGATGTCCGATGTCGCGGCCTTCAGTGCCGCGACATCGGCCGCACCGTGCAGCCGGTCGCGGACCTCTGTCGCCAGGCCGTGGGCGTCCATCCAGGCGGAGAAGACCTCGGTGCCGACGACGAATCCCGGCGGCACGTCGACCGACAGCGACAGCAGCTTGCCGAGCCCCAGCGCCTTGCCGCCGATCCGCTCGATCGGAACGTCGGCGCAGTCGGCCAGCGCCAGCACCGGGGGGCTCTCGCTCATCGCCGCTGCGCCTCGGCCGGCTCGAGCACCCGCACGACGCCGTGGTCGCCGTCAACGTGGAGCAGGTCGCCGGTGTGGATCCGCCGGGTGCCGGCACCCGTTCCCAGCACGGCGGGCATCCCGTACTCGCGGCACAGGATCGCCGCATGGGACATCATCCCGCCGACGTCGGAGACCGCCGCGCGCACCTTTCCGAACACCGGCGCCCAGGCCGGCGCCGTCGCGGTGCAGACGAGGATCTCGCCGTCCCTGACCTCGTCGATCTGCTCGGTCGAGGTGACGACGCGGGCGGGCCCTTCGACCACGCCGGGCGAGGCCGCGACGCCGCTGAGCTGTGCGCCCTCGTCGCCGTCCTCGCGGAGCCAGCCCTCGACCGTCTCTCGCGTGATCCCGAACTGCGCGGTCAGCAGCCCGCCGAGCGCGGCCGGAACGGCGCCGACGGCCGGCTCGGGGACCCACGCTCGCAGCGCCTCAACGATCTCGCGCCGGCGCGAGACTAGCGAGCGCCAGTGCCGGCCCAGGCCCGGGGAGGCCTGCGCCCAGCTGTTGGCGGTGTCGAACAGCGCCTGTCCGACCTCCCAGCGATTCAGGTAGAAGAAGTCCTCCTGCTCGTCGAGCAGCCCGGCGCCGACGACCCGGTCCGCGAACTCGCGCAGCTTGTTCCAGAAGATCGTGTGGTGGCGATGCTCGATGTAGAAGTTGTGGTCCTGCAGATGCGGCGCCACCAGCCGCGCCAGGTCGAGGCTCTCGTCGAACGCCGGGCGCCGGTCGGCACCGATCAGCGCCCGGTACTCGTCGGTCAGGCGGTCGCGCTCGGCCAGCAGCTCCGGCTGCGGGCGGTCAATCGCCTCACCGCGCTGCAGGCGGTCAATGTAACCCCCGATCGCCGCGAATGGAACCGACAGGTCGTCGATCCAGGCGCGCTCGTTGTGGAACAGCCCGGTGCCGGTGGAGACGAAGAACCATGGGTCCTTGACGCGATCGAGCGCGGCCACCCACTCGCGGCCGGACGCGTCGCCGTCGAGCCGCGCGAGGATGTCGGCCGGCTCGCCCGACCCGAGCTCTGCTCCGACCCCCAGATCAAGCGCCAGCCGCGCCAGTCGCTTTAGCTCCTCGTCGGGCCGGAACTGGCGGAGCTCGACGCCTGCGGTGAGCCGCACCAGCGTCTGCTCGGAGATGCCGGGAAGCGCGTCGCGGGAGAGATCCTGGAAATTCAGCTGGGCGACGTACGCCAGCACCAGCATCTCGAAGTGGTACTGGTAGCACAGGAACAGGTTGGCGATCGTCTTGCTCCACGCGTCGAGCAGCGTGTAGCCGCTGCTGTAGCCGCGGCCATCGAGCACGACCCGCTCGGGCTCGAGCTCCGGCAGGGCCGGGACGGGGATCGCCTGCAGCTCCGCGGTCAGACCCTCGAGCTTGGCGATCCAGCGGCTCGAGAGGTCGTCCCAGTTGTCGAAATAGTGGCCGGCCCGGCGCATGAACTCGGGCAGCCGGCGGTCCTCCTCGCCGGGGTCGGCGAACGGAATGTCGGCGAGGTACAGCCGGCCGTTGAGGACCCGGCTGGCCGCCGACCGGGCGCCGGGGATCGCGAATAGGCGTGACACCACGGCGCTGACCGACAGCATGTACGCCTCGTGGACGATCGTGTCGAACGGGTACTCGACGTCGGGGCGATGCATTCCGTCCCAGTACCAGAACTGATCGGCCTCCCAGGCGGCGTTCTCCTGCGAGAACAGCAGATATGGCGGGTACATGCTGCGCCAGTCCTCGGCGCCCGCAGGCGCCCCGATTTCCATCGGAGCGGGGAACCTGCGCTTCAGGATGGTGGTCACGATCTCCTCTCCCGCCGTTGCCCTGCGACGGCGAACCGTAACGGAGAAACAATCTAGTTTCAAACCGATTGTCTGACAACCATTCCTGACCAGATGGTCCGACAATCAGACTTGACACGCGATTAACGCCGAGATAGTTTCTCGGCAGTTCCGGCCCGACTCGGTCGCAGGCAGAAGCGATGTGGGTGCGGGCCCTGCGATCGAGGAGAGGAGGAAGCATGCGTGTTCCCGCAAAGCGCAGTCTGCCGGCACTGGGTATTGCTGTGCTGGCCAGTGCGCTGGTAGCCATCGGAAGTGGCACATCGATGGCGAGGGTCGCAAGGTCCGGCACCCCGTCGTGCGTGCCGCCGGTGCCGTCTTCGTTGCCGAAGGATCCGGACGGCGTCGCGGCCAAGCTGACCGGCGCGGCCAAGGCCGGGATGGGCGGCTACCCGGGCACCGTCTACAAGAGCCCGTGGTCACACTTCAAGCCCAAGCACGGGCCGCCGTGGGTGATCGGGATGTCGAACAACGAGGGCAACCTGAACGCTCAGGACGTCCTCAAGGGTCTCAAGGCGGAGGCCAAGCTGAACCCGGGGATGGTGAAGAAGATCATCACCACGACGCCGCCGACCCCGAACGACGTGACCACGCAGATCCAGCAGATGCGCTCGTTGGTCCAGCAGCATGTCGACTTCATCATCTCGACCCTCGGCTCGCCAACGGCGCTGAACGGCGTCATCGAGCAGGCGGCCAAGGCCAACATCCCGGTGATCAGCCTGCTCGGCCAATCGACCGACAAGCACGCCGTCAACCTGCAGCCGAACCCGATTCAGCTCGGCTACTACGGGGCCAAGGGCCTGCTGACCTCGACGGGCAGCGGCAAGGGCCCGGTCCTGCGTGTGGACGGCATCCCCGGCCTGTCGATCGACACCGACATCAACATCGGGGCAACCGCGGTCTTCAAGGCGTGCCACACGCAGATCGCGGGCTCGGTTGTCGGCAAGTTCGACCCGACGATCGCCAAGACCCAGGTGCTGACGTTCCTGTCGGCGCACCCTGGCAGCATCGCAGGGGTGTTCCAGGTGTCCGACATGGCGCCCGGCATCTTCAGCGCCTTCCAGCAGGTCGGGCGCAAGGTCCCGCCGGTCGACGACATCGGCGCGCCGGCCGCGTCGCTGGTGTACTGGAAGCAGCACGCCAAGAGCGGGTACAAGGGCAGCGGCGTCGCGATCCCGGCGATCAAGGACGGCACCTACTCGATGGCGGTCGCGCTCGCGATGTTGCAGGGTGATGGCGTCAAGATCACCGACGTTCCGTTCGCGCCGCCGGTGATCACGCCGCAGAACCTGAACCAGTGGATCGAGCCGGGCTGGACGGCGTCGACCAACGCGCTCGGCGACGGCCCGCCGTCAGCGGTGCAGATCACCTCGCTGCTCGACACGTACTTCATCAAGAAGCCACACGTCAAGTCAGCGGCCTGAGCTAAGCGTCGGAACCGGGGCCGGTGAGCCCGTGAGCCACCGGCCCCGGCGGTACTTAATCGGTCGCCAACCATGTGAGAGACAATCGACCCGACCTTGACCACAGCAGCTGACAACGCGCCCGTCCCGACGGCGACCGGGGCGGGCGATGTCATCCTCCGGGTCGACCACGTCGCCAAGGCATTCGGTCCGACCCAGGCGCTGCGAGACTGCTCGGTCGAGCTGCGCCGCGGCGAGGTGCTGTCGATCATGGGGGAGAACGCCTCTGGCAAGAGCACACTCGTGAAGATCCTGTCCGGCGTGCACCGTCCGGACTCGGGTCAGATCGAACTGGCGGGCACGAAGCTGGACTATCTGGGCTCGCCCCGCCAGGCTCAGGCGCGGGGGATCGCGACCGTCTTCCAGGAGATCCTGGTGGTCCCGCAGCAACGGGTGCTGACCAACATCTGGTTGGGGAGCGACCAGCTGTTCAAGCGGCGCTTCAGCGACCAGCATCGGCGCCGTCAGGGCCGCGCGGCGCTCTCCGAACTGATCGACAACCCGCGGCTCGACGCCGCTGCCGGAAGCCTGCCGCTGAGCGACCGCCAGGCCGTGTGCCTCGCGCGCGCGCTGGTCCGGCAACCACGGATCCTGATCCTCGACGAGGCCACCTCCGCGCTTGACGTCGCCACCCGGGACAAGCTCTTCACGGTGATCCGGCGGCTGCGCGCCGAGGGCTGCGCAGTCATGTTCATCTCGCACCGGATGGACGAGGTCGAGGAGATCGCCGATCGCGTCACCGTGATGCGATCGGGTGACAGCGTCGCGACGCTTGACCGCGTCGAGGTCTCAACGCGGCGCCTGGTCGAGCTGATGACCGGGGTCAAGGATGCGGGCGAGGAGATCCGACCGAGCGTCGAGGTCGGCGCGCGAGTCCAGGATCGGGTTCTGGTGCGGGCCACCGGGGTCAGGCTGCACGAGCACGCGGCCCCGATCGACTTCGAGATCAGGGCGGGAGAGCTGGTCGGGGTGGCCGGGCTCGAAGGTCATGGGCAGGATCAGTTCCTGCGCGTGCTGGCGGGAGTGCCGGCGACGGCGGGCGGAGAGGTCGTCTGCATGACCGACACGGAGCCGAGGGCGCTTCGCACGCCCGCCGACGCGCTCGCGTCCGGGATCGCGTACGTGCCCAAGGATCGGCGCAACGAAGGCATCTTCCCGACCCGCTCGATCCTCGAGAACTTCCAGGTCTCGACGCTGCCGGCGGATCGCAAGGGCGGGCTCGTGCGACGTCACCTGACCGAGCGCCGGTTCGATCGCTTCGCGGAGATGATGAACATCAAGACCGGCCACCGCGGCAACGTCGTCACCTCGCTCAGTGGTGGGACCCAGCAGAAGGTGGTGATCGCGCGCTGGCTTGCGACCGAGCCGAAGATCCTGCTGCTCAACGACCCGACACGCGGAGTCGACGTTGGCACCAAGGGCGACATCTACCAGGTGCTGAACGACGCCGCTGCACAGGGGGTCGCGGTCGTGATGCTGTCGACCGAGGTGATCGAACTGGTCGAGCTGATGGATCGAGTCCTCGTCTTCCGCGAGGGCGAGCTGTTCACCGAACTGACCCGTGATGAGCTGACGCGTCCCAGGCTGGTGGCCAGCTACTTCGGGCGGGAGCACTGATGGCGGTCGAGACCGTCGGGCGCGGCCCTGGGCGTGAGTCCGCGATCGCGGTGTGGAGGAGTCAGCTGCCGAAGCAACCCGCGGCCTTCGCGGTGCTGCTGGCGCTCGTGCTCCTGATCGTCAACATCATCGTTCAGCCCGATTTCGTCGCCTCAGGACAGATCGCCGGGACGCTCGGCAC
>Ga0123356_10004919_pt1 | contig 13702 bp, 11 predicted proteins | sample TergutEmb28metaG_2_FD_92546 | JGI IMG/M metagenome (GOLD analysis project Ga0123356, IMG submission 92546) | Embiratermes neotenicus P3 segment gut microbial communities from Petit-Saut dam, French Guiana - Emb289 P3 | ecosystem: Host-associated > Arthropoda: Insects > Digestive system > Gut ...
AATTGGGCTTGAGTCACCTGGCAAACGGCCGGGGCCAACAGTGGTTGGGCGGCTGGCAGGGCGGTTGACACCGGGTCAGTAGGCACCGCCTGAGAGGGCCAGGCTACTGCGGTCAAACCAACCACCAGGGCAAATGTAAAACCAATTCGAGTAACAGTCTTTGTGTTCTTCACTGTCTTGACGCCTTTCACGCTGGGTTCGCTGGCGGCCCTGCGGCTGTGAACACCAGTCTAAGAGGCCTGGTGTTGGTTTGGTGAGACCGGCCAACCGTGACTGGTCGCCGGCGGGTAGTAACGCTGGTGGAAGCCGTAACGTGGTTGCTGGTTGTTGCCGTCATCGACTATGGCGCTGGTTGGGTGACGTGGGTGTGGTGGGTAACGGTGCCGAGAATGGCCCAAGAGGGTTCCAGAGCCTAGAGCATGTGCCGATCGATGCCTTGAATGCCCAATTCACCAGGGACTATGTGGGCAGGCTGCCGCTGTGTTACCTGGCCAGACTGACCTACCAGTCGGAGGCCAGTTTGATGGGTTTGGCGAAGGTGCCCACCCCAATGCCGCGGTAGAACAACAGGTCGCCGTTCTTGGTACGGCCCACAATGTCAGCTTTGCCGTCCCCGTCCAGGTCCGCGCCGGCCGCCAGGGTCATGCCCGTCCAGCCATGGCCGACTTGAACAGCTGGCCGGAAGGTACCACCGCCCTTACCAGCATAGAAAAACAACCGTCCATCTGACTTCAAGCCCAGAATGTCGATCTGGCCGTCCTGGTTCATATCCCCAGCGGCAAACAGTTGCATGTTCTTCCAGCCATGGCCCACCTGCTTATAACCGGACTGGAAACCACCTTTCCCGTTACCGGCGTACATCAACAACACACCGGTTTGCTTATTGATGGCCAACATGTTAAGGATCCTGTCGCCAGTCAGATCCCCAGCTGGGATAACCGTGTACTTGGACCAGCCGTGGCCAATCTCAATACCTTTACTAATGCCACCTTTACCATCACCTGGGTAAAGCAGCATCTGCCCAGCCCTGACACCAATCAAGTCGGCTTTGCCATCACCGTCCCAATCCCCGGGTGCATAAACCTTGGCTTGCCCCCACCCCTGCGCCAGATAGGCCCACTTGCCTAGTTTATTGCCCGCCTGGAAGCTATAGCGGAATAGTAGACCCGCCTGGTCAACCTCCAATACTTCGCCAAACCGGTCATTGTTCAGATCTGGTGACAGCGCAATCTGAGCAGCCTGCCAACCACAAGGGGCAGCTGTTTCAAGACAGCAGCAGGAGCCCCCACCGGCAACTAGCACAACCACTATGGCTGACGCGGTGGATCGCGGTATTTGCTGCCCAGCCAAGATTGGCACCAGACCGTCTGCCGCCTCCACTCTGGACACCGCCTCGGCTTTGTGTAGTTGGTTGACCGTCACCGAGATCCGGCAGTTGGCGTAGTCGATATTGGCGGCGCTCCAGAGGCGGCCAAGGGCCTCCAGCGCCCGGAACTGGGCATACCTCAACTCAGTGCCAGTCACCGGACAGGCAGCGGCGGTCACCATCTGGTTAGGCCACTGGGCTGCCGGCGCCGGAATTGGGCTGGCTTGCGTTGCCCCGCCTGGCAGCAGACCAATCTGTCCGGCTTTTGGCCCAGGGGCATCGGCCCCAACCGCTGTGCTGGGCAAGGCAACTGTGATCAGAGCAACCACCAATCCACACGTCAAACCAATACGATTAACCGATTTTGTAAGCTTCATTCTCCTGGCACCTTTCGCACTGGGCTTGACGGCGACCCTCTCGGCAGTGACCACAAGTCTAGGAGCGCTGGTGCCGGAGTAGTGAGACAGGTTAACTGTGACTGATCGCTGGCGCGTAGAAGTACCGCCTACGTGCCGGACCAGCTAACGCCTGATCCAAGCCTGGATTTGGTGGGCCAACTGGTCCATCTGACCACACTGCTGAGCCATTTCGGCTGAGGCGGCTTGGGCGGCCTCAGCGGCCGCCTGATAGGCGGCCGGCTCGATCAGCCATTGATTTAGGACCTGGGCTGTGGCGGCGGCATCACCCACCACCGCGCCAGCTCCACTGGACTTAATCAACTCAGCCGGCCGCGCCAGTGGTGAGGTCAAGACCGGCAGTCCGCAAGCCAGATACTCATACACCTTGGAGGGCATGGTTGCCCGAAAGGCCCGGGTGTCCTCCAGTAGCGACAGCCCCGCCCAGGCGCCAGCCGCTACCGCCCATGCCTGACGAGGCGGCAGCAGACCATGGAGTTTGACCCGGCTAGCTAACCCGTGGTTGAGCGCCAATTCGTCGTGGCACGCCGTGGCATCCTCCGCACTGAGCCGACCCACCAGGTCAAGGGTCCAATCAGGTGCCAACTCAAGGGCCTTTAGCATGGTGAACAGACCCCGCGAAGCGGTCAGATCCCCGATGTAGATGGCGCGCGGCTGGGCATCAAGCGGCACTGGGGCAGGCAGCATGGTCATATCAGGCACATTGGGCACCACCATGCGCCGCCGGGCAGTGCGCGCCAGATAGTCATCCACCACCACCGTCAGATCAGCCCGGCGAGCAAAAGTTAAGCCCGCCCTAGCCACTGCCCGCCCAACCACACCACGCGGGCCCTTGGCCCAGGCCCGGTCTTCCAGCAGGGCCAGGTAGTCCTCGTGCACCTCCGCCACCCACACCAAACGTTTGGGGCCAGCCAACAGCCGCCGCATGGCACAGCCCACCGCCACATCAGGGTCCAAGGAGATCAGTACCCGGCCGTGGCAACGCCACGGCAACCGCAGCGCGCCAAGGGCTCGCCGCGCCAGCGAACCCCGCGGCTGGGTGCGGTTGATGGCTTCTGGTGGTCCGGCATCGGCCGTGCCTAACCCCAAAACCTCCACCCTCAGGCCAGCCCGGGCCAAGGCCGCCACCAAGCGATGCAGGCGGGCGTCAGCCACATCGTGACCACTGGTGACAACCGAAACCTCCACACTGGGACCGTGGCCCACGGTCTTACAAATCCTCCATGGTGAAGGCGTTTTCCCCCACCTTGAGGAACTTGGTGTAGGCCTTGATGCAGGCGGCTGGAGTGTCGTGCAGCATTAGTTTGCCCTTGTGCATCCAAATGCAGTCACTACACAGTTGCTTGATAGTGGCCAAAGCGTGGGAGACAAACAACATGGCCCTGGCGCTTTCCATCAGCTGATTCATCTTGGCTGTGGCCTTGACTTTAAAAGCTGCGTCCCCGGCTGATAGCGCCTCATCAATCATCAAAATATCCGGGTCCATGTGCACACCAACCGCAAAGGCCAGGCGGGCGTTCATACCGCTGGAATAGGTCATGATGGGCATGTCCATAAATTCGCCGATGTCGGCAAACGCGGCTATTTCCTCAGCCCTTTCGTCAATCTGGGTGCGAGTCATGCCTTGAGCCAGACCGCCCAAAATAACGTTCTCTCGTCCGGTCAGTTTGCGGTTGAAACCCACCCCCAAAGCTAACAGTGAACTAATCTTGCCACGTACCTCGATCCGGCCCGAGGAGGGCGACAAGATGCCGGCCACGGCTCGCATCAAGGTGGACTTACCAGCGCCATTGGCGCCAATCACCCCCAGCGAAGTGCCCACCGGCACGTCCAGGCTCAGATGCTGCACGGCGTGGACCTCGCGCACGGCCCGTTCCCCCCGCCCCAGGCGCAGCAAAGCTGTCTTGAAGGTGGGCACCTTTTCAAACGTGGTCCGGTATGTCACCGACAGGTCTTGAATGGAGATAGCCGGTGGTTGATCTTGGCCCAGAGGCGCTTCGTTAGAGGCGGACAGCGAACTCACGCTCCCTTGACATGAAGAACAAGCAACCCCCGAAAAAGGCCACTGTTGACCACAGCGCGGCCACCAGCCAAACCGAAAAATCAGGCAAGGTGCCTTGCTGTAGCAGTTGGCTCCAACCGCCAATGATGGAGAACATCGGGTTGACTATGGTCTCAAGCAAGATCAGATCGATCCCGAATAATGACCGACCTTCTAACCGTGACACTGGCCAAATGACCGGGCTCAGATACAGCCAGATGCGCAAGAGGTAGGGCAAGAAGCTGGTGGTGTCGCGGAAATAAACCGTCAAGGCCGCCAACAACGCGGCCATGCCGGAGGCAAAAACTATCAGCCAGAATAGGAAATAGCCGGCCAACAACATCCGCCAAGTCCAAGGATCGGAGGTGAACAGACGCAGTAGAAAATAGATCGGCAAGGTGGGCAAGAACCGGTAGAAGGCGGTGCGCACCGCACCGAAAGGCATGAGCAGGCGGGGGAAGGCCATGCGGGTCATCAACGACCCACCGCCAATCACTGAGTTGGCGCCCTGGGCAATCGAACCGGAGTTCATGAAGTAGATGAACAAGCCGCAACAAATGTGCGACAACTTGCCCATCGGTTCATCCATTTTGGACTCTGACAAAACCACCACCAGCAAGAAGTAGACACAAGCTAAGAGGGTCGGATTCAGCACCAACCAGATCCGGCCAAAGAGCGTGTCAGTGCTGGCCGCCCGGATCGAGGAACGCGAGTATTCGGCGGCAAAGGGCCACCGCTGCACTAAGTCCCGGACGTACTGACGCACCGGTGGCAGGCCCGTCCGATTGGCCTCATAGACATGCAACTCATCGTGTTGAACGTCGTGTTGCTCCTGGTCAGACATTGGCCGCTCCTCTCCAGATCAGTGTTCTAGGTCCGCGCAAAGACCGCACTAGAATAGTCCTTCATCGCTTCGGTTGGGGCGCCCGCAGCGCGCCCCGTATGAAACTGGCCCCCCAGGCCAGGTGCATGGTAGCCATGACCACCGGCAACCAGGCTCTTGCCTTGGTGTCCAAGTCCTTGCCCGCCACCGCTCCAGCTGTCAGCTCACCGGCGGCCCACAGGCCAGGTATGGCCAGCGCCCATTTCGCTTTGGACCCGGCGACCACCCCGGCCAAGCCTGTCAGCAACCCAGCCACCACGGCCACTGTGGCCAAGGGTGGCGCCAGGTAGCGTCCGCTGATGGTTACTGGATGATCCCGCATCACCTTGGCCCGCCACCGCCCGGTGGAGAAATACTGCTTGGCTAGAGCCTTGAGATTGCCCCGCGGGCGGTAGGCCACTTGCAGACCGGGGTCAAAGTAGACCAGGTGGCCCGCTTGAATCAAGCGGTGGTTCAGCTCCCAGTCCTCCGCCCGGCTGTAATCAGGCCGCAGGCCACCCACCTCCTCCAGAGCGCTGCGCCTGAAACACCCCAGATAGACGCTCTCAGCCGGGCCTGCGTTGCCTCCGGTGTGAAAACGGGCCGAGCCGATTCCCACCGGTGAGGACATTGCCCTGGCCACCGCCCGTTCAAACGGCGTACGGCCCTGAGGGGCCATCAACCCACCCACGTTGGCCGCCCCGGTTTGCTCCAGTAGGCGCACCGCCGTGGCCAGATAACCCGGCGGTAACAAAGCGTGGCCGTCGGTTCTGATGACGTACTCGTTTTGGCAGGCCCGCCAAGCCAGGTTCAACCCCAGTGGGATGGCGCCGGTGGGGTTGTCGATCAGTTTGATGCGCGGGTCTTTGGCCGCCAGCTGTTGGGCGATGGCGTCGGTCCGGTCGGTGGAGGGCCCTAAAGCCACCACCACCTCAAGTTCGCCGGGGTAGTCCTGGTGCAGCACCGAACCCAGAGCCTCTGCCAGGTGGGCCTCCTCGTTCAGCACAGTCATAAACACCGAAACCGCTCGGGTTGGCTCGCTCACTAGGGCTCCTCCCCTGTTTTTCTGCCAGCTGCTGCTATTAGGTTCGCTGGCCCCGGTGGGCTGGTCAAGCTGTCATACAATTGGGCCAAACCCGCCTCCTGCCCCTCCCACATGAACGTCTTGACCAGGTCGGGCTGCCTGGTGGCTTTGGCCAACCCATCATGGTCCCGCAACACCTGTTCAATTCCCTTAGCGATAGTTGCTGGATCACCAGGGTCAAAGACGCATCCTACCTGCCAATCAGTCAAAATCTGCCGTGTGGCAGCCAGGTCACTGGCCGCTACCGGCAAACCAGCTAACAGGTATTCAAAAAGCTTATTGGGCAAGGTGAGCTGGTGATTGACCGGTCCAGCGGTATTGGGAATCAAGCCAAAGCTGGCGGAGGACACGAAGGAGACAATCTCCTCTGGTGCCACCGGGGCTAGTAGGTGAATGCGCTGGTTGACGCCCAAATCCTGCGCCGTTTTGGCCAATTCAACAGCTGCTGCACAAGTCACTGAAGGTACGCAGACAATGGCTAGATGCACCCCGGGCACTCTGGCCACCGCCTGGAGCACCACCGGTAAGTTACGGCTGGGGCCCAGCACACCGGAATAGACACCCAACGGGGTAGCGGCACCCACCCCAGTCTCGCGTCTCAGATGGCGTGAGCATTGGATGGCCAGGTCTAAGCGGCGTGGCACATTGAGCATCACGGTAGGTTTGACCGGTAAACGGTATTCGTTGGACAAACGCTCAGCGATCATCTCGCTCACCGTGATGACGGCATCAACGTGATCCATGGCCGCACTTTCAAGCCCGGCTCTGGTACGGGCGGGAAACTGCACGCTACTTGGCTGTCCAGCCACATATTCATGAGCGTCGTAGATCAAAGACACCTTCTGGCCACCATGAAGCAGGGCTCGTTTGGCGTTGGCAGCTCCCCAGAGCAAGTGAACATCGTGAATGTGCAAAATGTCTGGCTTCAGACTAATCATCATTGGGGTGAAGACCGTCTCCAAATCAGCAATTGAAGCCAGGACGCCTCGCCAGTTACGGCTGGTGTTTTGACGGTCCGTGCTGCTCTCCGGCTGGGAGCGTGGCGCAGCAACAGACTTCCCAATGGACTCAACGCCTCTGGACCGCAGGCGGTGCAGTCTTTCTCTGGCCACCAGCCCGGGGGCTGGTGTCAAAGGCAGACGGGCTCTTGCAACCTCTAGCTCGGTTGCCACAGCCACCTTGGTCGCTTGATCAACGTAGGTCAGGCCAAGCCTTTGGCCCATTGAACGTTGTTTTCGCTGTGTGCGCTCAGCCTGATGCTGCTGCAGGAGCGGACGCACGGGCAATCCAATAGTGCGTACTCCATCGATGTCGCCATGAACTGTCTCTTCGGCACCGCGCGCCCCCCACAACAGTGTCACCTCATAACCGAGGTTTTTCACTGATACCGCCGTCTTGCGCACCCGAGCGTCACGGTCAATACTCCCGGCCACGGCCATCACAACGCGACCTTTGTGTGCCGCTGGCCTGCTATGAGCGCTCATTAGTTATGCCCAGTCCCGCCGCTGGAGGCACTACCTATCGACTGGGCTACAGACTTGGCATAGACCGCTCTCAGCTTGACGGCTTGAGCTTCCCAGCTGAACCAATCCTGGGCGGTCAGTCGTTTAACCGCAGAGCGGTGTTCTGGCAGGTTACCTAGCACGTTTTCGATGGCGGCGGTAATGGTTTGGTGGGCCGTTGGGCAAAAGCATTGGCCAAGTTCGTGTTCTTGAACAAATTGACCAAGGGTGGCTAGCTCACTGACGGCCACTGGCAGGCCCGCCATCAAATAGTCCATGACCGCGCCAGGTAAAGCCAGTTCGTAGCTGTTAGCACCTTGGGCCGGTGCAAACAGACCTAGATCGGCACTGGCCAAATAACTCACCACGGCGTCTAGCGGCACCGGGTCAACCAGATGGACCCGGTCAATCAGGCCAACCTTGGCGCAGTGGGCCTGTAGCCGACGGGCTAGTTTGTACTGGGCACTTGGTAGGCAGATCACCGCCAGGTGGACCCTAGGCAGCGGCTTGATGGCACTGACCAACGCCGTTAGGTGGCGATCGGCTTTGACCCAACCGGAGTAGACCAACAGCGGCACGTCGGGCGCCAAACCCAGGTCCGCCCGCAGGTGTGGCCCCTGGTCCACCACTAGTCCAGTTTGGCGCGGCAGGTTCATTATCACCGCAGGCGGGTCTTCCCGCCGCCAGTCCCGCACTAGCTGATCAGCCATGGCTTGGCTGGTGGTGGTCACGGCGTCAACGTGCCGCAAACCGGCCAGCTCCATTTGTCGGTAGGCCGCACGCTGGTATTGGTTGTGGCCTGAGGAGTCGGCTAGGTAAGCGCGAGCGTCGTAGATCAAGACCACCGGCTTCTGCGGCACAGTCAGAGCCTTTTTGGCGTTGGCCGCGCCCCACAACAGAGCCAGGTCATGAACGTGTATCACGTCAGGGTTTAGGCCACGCAGCGGCTCAACGAAAGCGGCCTCCAGGTCAGCCACGTTGGCCAGCTCAGTGCGCCAGTCCCAGGTGCTGCGCCGGCGGTGTGTGACCTGCTCCACCCGTGGCCGAATTCGCCGCCAAAGGACATAACGCACATGATGGAGCACTCGGTGCCAGGTCAGGGCGCTTCGGCCATCCAGTGGTGCCCGCACTCGCCTTAGAGCCAGTCGGCTTTCGGCCAGTTCAAAGGCAGCGGAGTTGCGGTAAGCCAATCCAAGACGGCTCAGCCAGGATGGTCGCGCCAGGGCGGCCACCCTGGCATGGTGATTCTTTAACAAGACATAGGGCACCGGCACCGCCAAAGTTTGCACTGCGTCAATTGACCCTTCAACTGGCTCAGTGGCTGCCCAATCGGCGTACAGAATGGTGACCTTGTAACCCCACTGCAGGATTGACCGGGCAGTGTTTATCACCCGGGCATCATGGTCAATTTTGGCTCCAACCAGCAGGACAACCTGTTTTTGGTCCTGGTTGGTCATGGTGGCGCCGGCCTTCCCAGCTAACCTTGTCCAATCACTAGCCGCTGGACCCCAGGCCAAGCCTGCGGGTTAGTGGTGTTGCGGCCGTCCACCAAGACCTTGATGCCCGGCAGGTCACCCGGAGACAACTGAGCGTATTCGGGGTGGTCGGCTTGGACAATGGCCACGTCGGCTGGTTCACCCAGTTGGTAGGCGGTGAAACCGTGACCGGCTAGCTCCTCGGCGCTAAACATCGGGTCATGGACAAGCGCCACCGCCCCGGCCTCTTGCAGTTCCTTGACCACGTCAAACACACCGGAGAAGGCGGTCTCCTTAACCTTGCCGCGGTAGGAGGCACCCAAGACCACCACGCGCAAACCGGCCAGTGAACCGCCAGCGGCCCCAGCCGCCATCGTCACCGCATAAGCGGGCATGGCCATATTGGCTTGGCGAGCGGTGCGCACCACGGTGGCATCAGGGTCGCCCCACAGGTACAACCGCGGGTAGACCGGGATGCAGTGCCCGCCCACGGCAATACCGGGCAGGTGGATGTGGCTGTAGGGCTGGGAGTTGCAGGCCTCTATCACCTGGTAGACGTCAATGCCCTGCCTCTGGGCAAAGCGGGCGTACTGGTTGGCCAGGGCAATGTTGACATCCCTAAAAGTGGTCTCAGCTAGCTTGGCCATCTCGGCGGCCTCGGCCGAGCCTAAGTCCCACACGCCGTTGGGCCGGGGCAAGTCCTCTCTCGGGTTGAAATCCAGCACCGCCTGGTAGAACTCCACCGCCCGGGCGGCGCCGCGCCCGGACAAACCACCGACCAGTTTGGGATAGGCCGCCAGGTCGGCCAGCACCCGCCCGGTCAAAACCCGCTCGGGGCTAAAGACTAGGTCAAAGTCCTGTCCTTCGGTCAGGCCGGAGAGCTCCTCCAGCAGTGGCTTCCACCGCCGGCGGGTGGTGCCGACCGGCAAAGTGGTCTCGTAGCTGACCAAAGTGCCTGGTTGTAGGTTGGCGGCAATCTCACGAGTGGCCGCTTCCATCCAGCCAAACTCCGGCTCCCACGTGTCGTTGTTGACAAACAGCGGCACCACCACCACTACTGCCTGGGCGCCGGGCACCGCCTGGGCGTAGTCGGTGGTGGCCGTCAACCGGCCGGCTGGGACCAGCTGGGACAGCTTGTCCTGCAAGTGAGCCTCGCCGGGGAAGGGCTCAATGGCCTGGTTGACCAGGTCAACTACCTTGGGGTTGACGTCCACACCGATCACCTGGTGGCCTTTGTCGGCGAACTGAACGGCTAGGGGTAGGCCAATCTTGCCTAAGGCCACAACGGCGATCTTCACTTTGGCTCCTCAAGAACTATCCGGATTGTTATGTCGGTGAACATGCTAGCCACCGGCCTGACCATAACCGTTGAGGTGGCTCCGATTATGGCGAATCGCCAGGCCAAGCCGCCGCATAGACTTGCGCAAGGACTTCACTTTGCCGCTCCCAGCAATAGGTGTCAAGGAATTCGGGGTTGACGATGGCGGTGGCGTAGTGGGCGTGATGGTCCACCACCTGCTGGATGGCACCAGCTAGTTCGGCAGCGCTGGTCGGGTTGGCCACCGCTCCTAGGTCCCACTGTTTGACCAGTTCAGCCTGGGCCGGTAGGTCAGAGCCGATCAGCGGCAGGCCGGCCCACAGGTAGTCAAAGATCTTGTTGGGTAAGCCCAGTTCGTGGCTGGGGTAGTTGCCCAGCATGGGGTTGATCCCCGCCGTGGCGGTTGAAATGAAGGCGACTAGTTCTTCTGGTGCCACTGGGTCAACCACCTTGAACCGCTCAGACATGTCAGCGGCGGCAATCTGCTGGGCTAGTTGCACCGCCACCGGATGCTGGGCGTTGGGCACCGCCACAATGGCGCCATAGACCTCCGGTAGGCGGGCCATGGCACGGATGAATTCCCTGATCCCCCGGCGGTGGTGCAGCACCCCGGAGTAGACCACCAGCGGCGCGCCTTGAGGTGTGCCGGTCACGGTTCTGATGTCTTTGGCGCAGTGGGCTTGCCGGGCGGCTTTGGGCGGCACGTTGAGCACCACCGCTGGGCGTTGAGCCAAACCCAGACCCGCCGCCATGGCTTCAGCAATCGGTTCGGAGACGGTGATAACCGCGTCAGCCTCCGGGGCGCAGGCTTGCTCCATAGCTCGGACAGCGGCCGTGCGCACTTGGTTGCCGTATCCCACACCAGCGACGTATTCGTGTGAGTCATAGACCACGGCGACCGCCCCACCTTGAGCCCGCACCTCCCGGCGGTAGTCCACACCGGCGGCTAGGAGGTGAATGTCATGTAGGTGGATCAGCTCTGGGGCCAATTGCTCAAACCAAGGCCGGAACAATTCACCCAACTCCACCAGGTCAGGTAGCTCCTGGCGGTAGTCCACCGGCTTCAAGTTCTGCGCTGGTTGTGGTTGGCGGGGGGCCTGGCGCAGCGCGCGCCACTTGCCCACCACCCGGCGCCACTGCTTGGCCAGGTAACTGGCTCCGCCCGCCTTGGCGACTGGCGCACCTGAGTCCAGCCGCCGGCATCGTGCTGTGTCTGCTTGGGCAGGCGACTGAGGTAACGGCACCCCAATGGTGGTGGCGCCAGACAACTCGCCATAGACCGGCGCCGGAGCGCCTTTAGCGCCCCACAACACCGTGACTTGATAACCGAATTGCACGGCGCTGGCAGCGGTCTTGCGGACGCGGGCGTCTTGGGCCAAATCAGAGGCCACCGCCATGACCAGGCGGCCTTGGGCTGGGGTTTGGTTCAATGCTGCCCACCTTCCACGCGCTGGGCATAAAGCCGCTGGATGACCTCAGCTTGGGCGGCCCATGACGCCCAGTGCTGCAACTGCTGGTTGGACAAGATGGCTTGGCTCAGCGCTTCGGCCTGCCCCAGGACTTGCCGGGCCGCCGCTACAAACCCAGGCACATCCCCGGCTGGATAGACCGCGCCGTTGCCCCAGCGCTGGACCAGCTTGGCTTGGGTGGGTGTGTCGGAGGTGACCACCGGCAAGCCGGCCCGGATGTACTCCAGGAATTTGTTGGTCAGGGCAATGTCGTGGTTGGGACCACGCAGTAGGGGACTCAGGCCAATGGTGGCCGAGCCGTAGTAGGGCACCACTTGGTCGTGCGGCACCAGCGGCACCCGGTGCAGCCGGTCCCTGACACCCAGGGATTCGGCTTGGCTTTCCAGATCTTTGACCACGTGGCTGTGGAAGTTGTGCACCATCACAAAATGCACCCCGGGCAACTGAGGTAGGGCCGCCACTACGGTGTGCAGGCCGCGGGCGGTGTTGATGCCCCCGCCGTAAACCATGATGGGCACCTGCGGGCCTAGACCCAGGTCTTGGCGGATGGAACCGGCTGGGTCGGCTCTGGTGCCTTGCGGGGCGTTGAGCACCAAGGCTGGCTGGTTGGCTAAGCCATAGCGGTCCACTAATAGGTCAGCTAACTCCGGTGAGACGGTGGTGATTTGGTCGGCGTAGCCAATGAATTCCCGTTCTAAGTCACCGTAGGCGGCAATCTCCCTTGGGTCACGGTAAGCCTGTCCCAACTGGTTCTCTGGGTTGTCAAACAAGACCCAAGGCCGCCGTCCAGCCGCCTTAGCCCGCTGGGCCGCCCGGATTGCCGGACACAACAGGTAGACGTCATGGATGTGGATCACCTCTGGAGCCAACTCATCCAGCACCGGCCCCAAGGCAATCTCATCGTCAATCACCTGCGGCACCAACAGGCGCCAACACGCTAGACGTGGCTGGTTGGCATAACGGGCTAGTTGACCTTCCCGCCAGCGCTCGTGGCCCGCGGGGTCAAGACCGGGCGGTGCCTTTGGCGAGTGCACCCGGAACCGGATCCAAGGGCTATATACCCAGCGGCTGGCGGCCTTGAGGAAGGGCCGCAGCAGCTTGACTTGCCAAAGGGTGACCTGCAGTTGGATAGCCAAGGCCCGGGTTCTCAGGCCAATCACCCCTGACTTGGAGACCCAAGCCGCTTCTCGTTTCAAAAACGCCGCATAGGCCAAGGCGGTCTTGGCGCCAGCCCCCGGCGCGGCGCGCCAGCCCTGCCGCCTAAACGGACCAATTCGTCTGGGACTGGGTACGGTCAGCAGCTCAGCGCCAGCCCACTGGCTAATAGCGCGTTCCTGCGCCTTCGGTTGCACCTCCACCACCGTCACCTGGTGGCCCATGGCCACCACCGTCTCCACCTGCCGCCGGAAACGCGCATCAGCTTGGACGGCGTAACCACCCATCATGACCACACGGAGCGGCTGTGCTTGGACCATCAACGCGCCAACCTCCGCCGCACCCGCCCAGCCAGCTTGACTGTCCGCTTGAACGGCTGGGTGGCCCGGCCTATCACTCTGGAGCGGCGCAGTTGGGCGGCCTCACGCTCAGCCAGCGCAGCGGCCTCTTCGGTTTGCCGCCTCACCTGTTCCAATCCCACTTGATAGACCAGACCAGCCCGCTCCAACACCGCCCGGTTGAGCGCTGCCAGGGTCTCAGAGCTGGTCAGCGGCTCGCGCCGGACAAACAAACTTGGTTGACGCACCAAGTCCACCACCACCGGGTGGCACACCACTTGGCCCACCATGAGCCAGCGAGCGCCGGCCCGCAACGGGTTGTCCAGCGCCGGTAGCACCAGCAGGTCTATCACCTGGACCTGGCCTTCAGCTAGGTGGCTAGCCAAGTCGCTTAACCACGGCCACTGGCCGGGCGGCCCTAAGTCCAACGCCAGCCAATCCTCGTCCGCCAAGCTGTCCAGTTGGGACACCTCCTGCCGCTGGCCCACCCACAACCGGCCGCTCACCGCGACGGGCGCGCTGCCCACCAGTGAGGCCAACGCCGCCGCCAGGTCTGGCGGGCAAGCTGGCAAATAGGCCACCGCAAGACCGGCCGCGTGGGCGGCGGCGGTCAGCTCAGTCAACTGTTTCACGGCGCCACCATCATTTCACCGCCAGGAAATGCTGTTCCAACACC
>Ga0123356_10004920_pt1 | contig 13702 bp, 13 predicted proteins | sample TergutEmb28metaG_2_FD_92546 | JGI IMG/M metagenome (GOLD analysis project Ga0123356, IMG submission 92546) | Embiratermes neotenicus P3 segment gut microbial communities from Petit-Saut dam, French Guiana - Emb289 P3 | ecosystem: Host-associated > Arthropoda: Insects > Digestive system > Gut ...
CTCACCCAACGCCTCTGCGGAGAGATCATCCCCGGCATTATCATAAATCTCAATAACCAGCTTGGCAGTGCCACCAAAATACTGCTTCAGGTCGATCATTGCGCGCCCGCGCCCCCAGCGGCTCGGCATCACATAGATGGCCACACCATCGGACCCATCGGCCAATATGTGCTCCTCTTCTTCCGCCCTCTCTAAAAACAGCTCATACGACGCACGGTCATGAGCCTGATAGGAATACTGGAACAGCGTGTCAAAATCAATCAGGTTAGAATAATCATACTCGAAACGAAGCGGCGCGGTTCCTTCCGGCGGGGCAAAGCGCAGGAAATTGGCAGGATACCTCTCCGTATCTCTTCCCTCAACGATGTATTCTCCGAAAATCGGCGTGATCCAAATCTCCGGATACGACTCGGGCGTCCACGAGGAATTGCCACGGATAGTTTGCTGTACAGCCTTCAGGCTACCGGCGGCGGGGGCTTCGGCCATGGCGATAGAAGCCAAGCTCAAACATAGGACGGCGATCAACAGGCATGACAGGATTTTCTTCATTTTCCCTTTCTCCTTCACAGTTTCTGTATATGTGTCACTATACAACATGCTTATCCATCTGTCAAACCTATTCAGGCATCACATACTCGTCTTGCCCGGCGCAATCGCTGCACATGCTGGCCTGGCGAACCGCGCACTGCTCGCATACCAACGCGCCGCAATTTGTGCATCCGCGCATCTCACGGGAATCCCGGGCGCTGCTGCAGTCCGCGCAATGTATCCTGCTCATAAACGTCCTCCTTTGATATCGCTCTGATATCGCTTTGGCGCTAGTGTATCCAAAGCGCATAAAAAACTTGTACGGCAAGCCCGTCCATGTCATAATGGAAATAGGAGGGCATGATCATGCATGATACGCAGAAACCCCGGCGCATCGATCGCCGTACCGCCGTCCGCTTTTTGCTGGATTGGCACGGGCTGGCGGGCGCCCGGCGATACACGGGCTCAAGCGGCATATTGGCATACATCCGGCGGGTAGGCTGCGTGCAGTTTGATCCGCTGGATGTTTGCGGGCGCAACGCCGAGCTGGTGCTTCACGCCCGGGTGAAGGGTTTTACCCCATCCACACTGCACGATGCGCTGTACAAAACCCGCGCCCTGGTGGACTATTGGGATAAAAATATGTCCATCTTTCCCATGGAAGACTGGCCCAACTTTTTTCGGGAGCGGCAAAAGTTTCGGGAGCAGCCTTGGTCGCGGAGCCGGGAGCACATCGAGCCTGCGTTAGAAATCGTGCGCAGGCAGATCACCGAACGTGGGCCACTGTTCCCCTCGGGCATCGATTTGGGCAAGCGAGTGGATTGGAGTTGGGCGCCTACCACCCTATCCAGGGCGGTGATGGAGACCCTGTACTTCACCGGCGATCTGGCGGTGCACCATCGAAAGGGCACCCTGCGCGCCTTTGACCTAGCGGAACGGCTGGTGCCCCCGGCCCTGTACACGGCAAGCGATCCCTTCCCCACCGCGGAGCGCTACGAAGCATGGCGCGTGCACAGACGCGTGGGCGGCGTGGGGCTGCTGTGGGCTCGCCCCGGCGACGCCTACCTGGGCATTCCATTCGAAAGCGCCGGAACCGGGCGCAAAGCTGCCCTGGGGCAAACGATAGAAACCCTGGTGGCCGAGGGCCGCGTAATCCCAGTAGAGGTCGAAGGCGTTCCGGGCATCAACGAACCCTGCTACATTCAAGCCGAAGCGCTAGAAACATTGGACTGCGCCACCCAAAGCAAGGCAAAAAGAAAACGCACCGAGTTCCTGGCCCCATTGGACAATATGCTTTGGGATCGCAGGCTGGTAGAAGCGTTGTTTGGTTTTGTATATCGTTGGGAGGTATACACACCCCAGGTTCAACGCAAGTACGGCTACTACGTGTTGCCCGTGCTGCAAGGCGAGGCGATCACGGGCCGCATAGAGGTGGTGCGCGACCGCAAGGCCCGCTGCCTGCGCGTACAAAACGCCTGGTGGGAACAAAAAACCGACCCCGAAGGCGTGCGCGACTGCCTGGAACGCCACGCGCGTATGCTGGGGCTGGACGGGTGGGAAGGCCAAATTGGGCTATAATCAGCTTTTTTGCGAAAAGGGTATTCAAAACCGCGTGTTTTATGGTAGAATAATCGGTAGAGAGAGGTTGCACCCTTTCAAAGTGGGCCGTACCCCGTGCGGTTCAAACCAATTGGCAGAAACCGCCCGTAGTGCCGCTACAGGCGGTTTTGCTTACTTCTTCTTACAATTTATCGAATCCCATGGCAATACATCGCTCGGCCCGCTCCTTAGCCCGGCCGCCCAGGGCGATCTGCTCCTGCAAAAAACCGGGATGATGGCGCAAAAACTCCCTCATAAATCCCTCGGGGCTGGCAAGAAAGCCCCGGGCCATGTCCCCTTGGGCGGCAGTGAGCTTACCCTGGGCTACCGCTTCGTCAAACAGCCCGGCATCTACCTTCACCAGGGAGCGCAACGGCACACCGGCCTTAGCCAGCGCCGCCTCCCCGCCTTGATCCCGATCCACCACCACCAACGCGGACACGATGCGCGCGCCCAGCCTCTCGATGGCGGGTATCCAGGCGCGGATAAAGCTGGAGGCCTCGGTCACCAAATCGGCTATGTGCAGCACGCGCTTTCCCTCCAGCATCTCCCGGGTAGCGGGCACGGCATCGCCCTGGGCATCGCTGTACACGGTAAAAAGGTTCTTAAAGATGCTTACATGGGGCAGGCGCAAAGCACGGGCTATGGGCAACGAAAAGAAAAAGTCCCGCCGCTCACCGCCGGAAATCGCATCGAATCCCCCGTCCGGGTGTTGCGCCTGCATTTCCTCCGCCTGCTCCACAAGTTTTGCGATCAATAAACCGTAGCGCTCGTTGGCCTGAGCTAGGGCGTGCAGCTTGTTGTCAATCACGCCGGGCAGCCCGATAGGCCGGCGGGATGCCTCGGCCTCAATGTCGTGCAGCAGCCCTAGCGACGTTTCTTCTCCCCCGCACAAGAAGTGGGTGTTGATGTAAAACGGCCCCAGCTTGCCCGATGTATACCAATAGGGCCGCCCCTCAGGGCAGACGCGCACGGCATCGGTGTCGAATAACCACGATATGATAGGATTGTCCACGCAAAGCGCCTCCTTTTGCTGGGTGGCCTATTGTGCTTAAAGTTTTTAGTTTTCGATTATCCAAAGCCCTGTTTGAAAAAAGTGCTCCGGCAAGCCGCTGCTTCCCCAAGAAAGCCTTTTGAAAATGCTGGCGATGTTGGCCGGATCCGTGGCCGGTATGGGCCGATAGTCCTGTACCCGCCCCAGCGGGGCTTCGGTTACCAGATAGGGAAACACCTGCAACCGCACCAGCTGGGGCTTCTCCTCCCCGCCAATATCGTACTCCAGTTGAACCACCGCGGTTTCAAGGTCCTTGGGCCTGCTGTTACCGCCAAATGAAAAATTACCCAGGCTGTAAAATATCGGCTTGCCCTTATACATTTCCATGCCCTGCAGTACATGGGGATGGGTACCCACCACCACATCGGCCCCGCTGTCGATGACCTGATGGGCGGCGGTGATCTGATCCCCACGCTGCTTGTATGTGTTCTCAATACCCGCATGAAAATTGGCGATGATCAGGTCGATTTCGGGATCCGCACGAAAAGCCACGATTTGTTCGCACATGGCAGCCACTTTTGATTTTCGGAGGGGATACGATATACCCAGCAACGCGATCTTCCTGCCCTTGACTTCAACCACCGTGGGCTCGTAATGGTAGCAATAAGCGATGCCCCGCTCGTCCAGGGCTTGTTTGGTATCAATTACACCCCGCTCCAGATAATCCTTGGAGTGGTTGTTGGCCAAATTCACCGCCTCCACGCTGCCAAGGGTCAGCACATCGGCGTATTCGGGCGGCGCGCGAAAGGTAAAGCGCTTGTTTTGAGCGCGGGTGGCATTGGTAAAGGTGCCCTCCAGGTTCACGATTGTTAGATCATCGTTGGCAAACAAATCGATAACGCCGGAAAAGGGCCAAGCAAATCCTTTTTCGGCCACCACTTGCACAAAGCTATTCTTGGAATTGACGTACTTCCCTTCCGACCCAATCGTACAGTCCCCGGCCAGCGTGATCACCAACCGGTCGGGCCTGGGCGATTCGGCAAAAATCGCGGCCGGTGCGCTCAATCCCAAGACAATCAGCATCCAACATACGAAACGGCGCAAAATCGTTCCCCCTCTTATCATTGCATTTTGTTTTATTATAGGGCATTGGGAGAGAGAACGCAATGTAAAAATACGAAAATAGTAATTGTTATTGTTATTTATTATGAGCCCTCAGTCGCTCACAAAAGGCCTTTTCCTCAAATCTCCCAAATATCTCTTGACAACATTTCCGCTTATGCATACTATACTACTATCGGAGCGCCACAAAAACTGGAGAGTAGTCTATGTGTACAAAAAAGCCAAATATCTCATTCATTATAAGTGACATTGGGAAAATGAACACTGTTGTGAAAGAATTAGGAGACTTATTTCAAGTCACTCCCCTAAATACCGGCGCTCAGTTAAAAAATAGCTTAAGGGCAATCAGTCTTCCCGATCTGTATCTTGTGGATGCCGCCATGGATGCTATCGATACTTATTCTATGCTCGCAGAGTTCAGAAGGGATGAGCTGTTTAAGCATATCCCCGTCATGATTCTTGCGGGCTATGGCCATGAAGGCCGCGCGTCCGCATGCGTGGCGCTGGGCTTAGCGGATTTTTTGACTGAACCGTATCACGCCAGCTTGTTGGTACAACGTATCCATGGTTTGCTTGCAAGCGCAATGATCATCCGAAAAGCACAAGAGTCCCTGTATTCGCTCTATGATGGCGTCCACAAAATGATTGAGTTGCGGGACCCGTACACCGGCAAGCACGTCAGGGCCACCAAAAGCTATATGCGTATATTTATTGAGCATCTACCAGAAGATATACATCCGCGATATCATCGTGTGATGGCTTCAAAAGATATCATTGCGTTGTCGGCACAGCTTCACGATATGGGAAAAATCGCCATCCATAACTGCATTCTGAGCAAGGGCGGAGACCTTTTGCAGCTTGAACGCAAATTGATGCAAACGCATGTAGAAGAAGGCGTAAAGGCGATTGACCAACTTCAAAAAATAAGCCCCGAGAGAAGCACTTTTCTAGAAATCGCATTAGTGATCGCTGGATATCATCATTGCTATTGGGGGGAGCCCCTCAGTGGAAAAGGCAAAGAAAGAGATTATTGCTATCCTAAGCTCTTAAGAGGTGATAAGATTCCCCTTGAAGCGAGAATGATGGCCATTGTTGATGTTTATGAGGCGCTTAGATCGCAACGCTCCTATAAGGCGGCGATGGCTCATGATGCCGCTTGCAGCATCATTGAGAAAAATGAGGATAATCAATTTGATCCCAAGCTAGTTGAGGTCTTTAAGGCGGTCAAGGGAGAGTTTGAAAAAGAGTTCGAAAGAATCAGCAAGACCGACACATAATTTATTTCGAATTTATGTAAAATAAGCGACGATTTGTTGCAAAACAAGTTCACCAAAAGAGCAAAAATGCTTATTGACCACAGTTAATTTTTATGATATTCTATCTTAGTGAAGTGGGGGATGAGGGCATGTATTCGGAGATTTTCTATACCAAGGATGAGGTGCTTGAAAAAGAGAACCTCACCCGAGAAGACGTGCAAACCCGTTTGTTGGCTCTAGGCTGTGATACACCCGATAAGCAAACACAATATTTAGAAGAGTACATGGGCGTGCTCTATTCAGGTTTCTTAAATGGCGTTAAATTGCTTCCTGAAAAAAAGCGTGACTTTATGATAGACGATTTCTTGGACACGAGCTGGAAAGAAATGACAAACAAGTATATCATGTACGAGCTAAGGAAAAAACCTGAGTTTTCCTCATAAGGATTTTGCAGGCTTTTTTTAATTCTGCGGCATCTCATAAAAGAAAAGGACAAGTACCATGCCAGATACCAGAGAATTGACAGCACAAGATATCGACGCAGCGATCAGAGACTGTGGCATATATGACATTGATGTTTGTGATTCCAAAAATGAAGGAAAGCACCTTCAACATATGCTCAGCAAGATTGAGGAGTATCGGGCAACAAAAGAAGAAATTAGATATAGGGAAAAGGAAACTGAATTAGCGGACAAGCTGCGGTGGCCTGATGGCAAAGAAAAGAAGCACATGCAGATGCGTATGGCGGCCTGTAGGGAACACCACAGCAGTAAGCAAAAGAAGTATACAATCAAGCTAAAGGAACAACCCGATATGCCCCCAAATACTGGATGCATATGGATGTATGCGTGGGGAGCAATAATCAAGTGCCCCCAACTAGAAAAGAACGCCTGCACCAAGGGTGTCGATAATCACCTGTGCGAGCACATTGTTATTGCCCATGAAGCAGGGGGGCATTTGTTGCTGCATGTCAACAGCTGGTTAGATGGAAAGAAAACGAATCCCAAAATAGAAGAGTACCAAGAAACGCAGGCATCCTATTGCGCGGAGCTGATACTGAACGATCTGTCACGAAAGTATAAAGCGATTGGCCGAAAAGAAAGATTCCTGATTGTATCGCCTCAAAAATTACGAAGATCGATAAAGAAAATCATGGGGCGTGGCAGGGGCAGGTACAAGCCGAAAAAAGTCATCAAGGATTCAAGAGAGGTGCTCTACGAGTCGATCTGCGGACTCCGCGGCTCAGCGAAACGTGTACCATGGTCGTTTATGCCTTTTTGACATCGTTCCAATCAGAGCGGAAGCGGAAGTTGCTTTCGCTCTGTTTTTGTCAAATCTCCGGTATCAACGTCCAGATAAACTCCCCCGCCTCGCCCCGGAAACCGTCGCAATAAAACAAAGCCTTATCCCTCGGAATTCGTTTATGCCATCCGAATTCAAGCTGGCGATCCTCCACAAAAAACGGCACAATATCGTCGGCGGCTTTGATGTATTGAAAGCAATCGGTTACTTTCACCGACAGCACCTGCTTCTGCTCCTTCGGTAGGGCAGACTCGAGCTACACGCACGCCGCCGCAAACACGCATAACAGCACAAAAAGCAACACCGATTCGAGTTTGGATATCTTCAATATCCCCTTACTCCTTCCATTTGCCCCGCCGTTTGTGCTGCTCGATAAATTTGGCCTCGGCGCCCTGGTCGCTAGGCACGTAATAGCGGCAGCCCTCCACCTCGGGGGGCATGTAGGCTTGCGGGATCCAGTGGCCGGGGTAGTCATGGGGATATACATACTCCTTCTGTGCGCCGGGCGCAGCCTGCTCGTGGGTGGGGTAGTTGGTATCCCGCAGATGCAGGGGCACGGCGCCAAAGCCGCCCTTCTCGGCGTCGGCCATGGCTGCGCCGATTGCCGCCACCACGCTGTTGGACTTGGGGCTTTCGCACACCGCGATGATGGCCTGGGCGATAGGCAGCTTGGCCTCGGGCATGCCCACAAACTCCAAGGCCTGGGCAGCAGCGGCGGCTTGCAGCATGGCCGCGGGATTGGCAAGCCCTACATCCTCGCTGGCATGGGCAATGATGCGCCGCACGATCAGCCTGGGATCCACGCCGGCATACACAAGCCGGGCGTACCAGGCCAGCGCAGCGTCGCTGTCCGAACCGCGCAGGCTCTTGCAAAAGGCGCTGAGCATATCGTAAAAGGCGGACTCGTCGCAGCGCAACACCGGCCTTTGGATGGATTCTTCAGCCACCTCCAGGGTCACGCGGATCACCCCCTGGGCATCGGGCGCGGTGGTGAGCACAGCCAACTCCAGCGCGTTGAGGGCCGAACGCACATCGCCGTTGGCCACACCGGCAATGTGGCGGGCCGCCTCGGGATCTATCTCCACAGGCCGGTCGCCAAAGCCGTTCACGGGATCGGCCAGGGCGCGGCGCATGCCGTCTTCCACATCGGCCTGGGTCAGGGGCAAAAAACGAAATACCCGGCACCGGCTCACGATGGCCGGGGTCATCGCCACCGATGGATTCTCGGTGGTGGAGCCAATGAACCGCACCAGCCCCTTCTCGATAGCTGGTAGCACGCAATCGCTTTGCGCCTTGTTCCAGCGGTGGCACTCGTCCAGCAGCAGATAGGTGACTTGGCCGTACAGCTTGCGCCTGTCCTCGGCTTCCTTGAGCACGGCGCGCAGGTCGGCCACGCCGCTAGTTACGGCGTTGAGCTGGGCAAAGGCCGAGCGGGTGGTGGCGGCGATCACCGCAGCCAACGTGGTTTTGCCGCAGCCCGGCGGGCCGTAGAAGATGGCGCTGGTCATGCGGTCGGCCTCTATGGCCCGGCGGAGCAGCTTGCCCGGCCCCACCAAGTGCTTCTGGCCCAAAAAATCATCCATGGAGGTGGGGCGCATGCGCTCTGCCAGGGGCTTGAAGGGCTGTTCCGCCGCAGAAAACAGATCTTCCATCATTCCCCTCCTAGCCCCTAATCCCTTATCCCTAATCCCTCAACGATTCCGGCAACCGGCGCATCCCTGTCAACAGTGGCAAACCCAGTGCATAACAGGCCACCGCCTGCCCCACACCCACCTGGAACATACACAGCAGCAACGGGACATCCGGTGCGTACAAAAAGTGCACCAACACACCCACGATCAGGGCGTTAAACACCACCGGCGGCAGCGCGGCCAGCACGGCGCGCTTATACAGCAGGCGGGTGGCAAGGGCGGCCATCAGCGAGGTGAGCGAACCAAACACGATGTCCAGCAAATGTGCCCCGCCCAACAGATTGGCCAGCAGGCAGCCCAGAAACAGGCCTGGGATTGCCTCCGGAAGCAGCACGGGCAGCAGCGTCATGGCCTCGGCAACGCGTAATTGATACGGCCCAAAGCTGAAGGGAGCCAGCAGCAGCGTGATCACGGCGTACAGGGCGGCGATCATCGCGCCCCTGGTCAATCGGCGAGTGGTAAACAGATTGGTGCTAAAAAGCTGGTTCCATAGGGATTCGTTCATATTCTATCATGCCTCCGTTTTGTTTGTGGGGTTCACGGGCCTGCTCAAACAAAACGGCGGCGGCAAGATTTACCGCCCGCAATTCCGTAGTTTTGTTTAAGGACAGGATGGTCGCGAACTGTCCGATGCGATTGTCGGGGATAGTATAGCACGGCGCATGAAAATCCGCAAGCGCGTTCACACTAGCGCCATCCAACAGCATCAAAGACATAAAAGGAGGCCTTTTCCATGAGCCAGCACGAAACGAGCAGCCACCAGTGTATCCATTGCACCGTAGGCTCCTGCAAGTACAACAACCAGATCCGGCACCTGTGCACGCTGGAGTCCATCAATGTGTGCCCCTCGTCCAAAACAAACACCTCCGGCACAGACGAAAGTATGTGCGGCAGCTACGCCCACTAAACGGTCTCGGATCAAAAAAGCCCTGCCTTCATTACGAAAGCAGGGCTTTGGTCAACTCTTTACTCGGCTTTTTCCCCGCCGGTTAGGGTGAGGCCAGAAAGCTCATCGAAAATGTCAACCAAATCCTCCTCATCAAGCACCTCGCCGTCCAGGGCATAGGCGCCTGCGATAAAGGAGCCGTCCTGGTAATCGAGCATCAGCACAAAGGTGGTTTCGGTTACCGGCCACTCGCTCAACCCGGCGAAAGAGCTGAAAGGAACCAATAGGACGGCGTCTTCCATCTCAAAGGCGATGTGAGTGTACCCATCCCCTGTCAACTCCGCATACAGGGCAGGGGTGAGGATAAGGTAACGCAACACGTACGAACCGTCGTCCGCCGGGGGCGCAAGCACACGGAAGATGTTCATGTCGCCCAACTCGTCTATTTCGTATTCGGCGTCCAAGTACCCCCAAACGATGTCGGTAACGATGTCACTGCGGGAGAAGGCGCCCAATACGCCTGTATCTGTATCGCCAGCAGGTGCGCGGCGAACCGCGGCGGGGACTACGGTGACGGTAGGGAGAGAGGCGGGAAGCTTGGCGATTTCCCGCGGCTGCTCATGACCGCATTCATTCAGGCAGAGCCTAAATTCTTCGCCCACCTGTCCTTGGGTCGCGGGCGTCCGTACAATCCAGCCTCCGTTAGGATATCTGATTGCGTCTAGGTAACCATCGTAATCGTGTCCCATCGCATCGAGTATGATCTCGTCGCAACCCCAGCGTCTGCAAACTTGATCATCAAGGCATGTCACTGCCGGGCCCGGCCAGTGCCCCAGCGCGGGAAGCACAACCGTCTGATCCTGTTCGCATCCATCATTCCGGCAGAAGCGGGTCATTTCGCCGTCATCGCCGCACGTGGGAAGCGTCACGCTCCACCCTGTCCACGGCCAGCCAAAGTTGTGACCCCTGCTCTCAAAGGCATCGCAATACCCACACTCACGCTCTTGGCAACCGCCATCCACGTTGGTCCACTCCCAATCATGGGGTTGGGGATTGTGATAGAAGTGGCACTTGCCGAGGCCTCCGAGCGTTATATCGCAATAATGGTTGCCATTGCCGTCATCTATCCAGATGTGGCCTTGTATCACATCGCAACTGGATATCTGGCACTTATGGGGCTCATCCGGGTCGTTTTGATCATCCCACAAGCCACATGGGTAGCTTATCTCTGCCTCTGCGCAGCCCGCTTCAAGGCATTTATGTACTCCATTATCCTCCGGGCCCCAGGTGTGATTGGCAGTCTCTCCACATACACATTCATGCGCGAACGCCGGATCGCGGCCAGACCATGCGGGGAACCATTCGTGTGAGAAGCTCGCATCACACGCATCGCAAATATGCTCGTCAGCGCCGATGGACACCCACGGCCCTTTGTGCGATCCCTGCGGCGCACCCTGCCCCAGCGCCTCTTCCTCTACCCATTCGCATCTTGGGCGTCTACAGACCTGTGCGTCAACACATGTCGCCGCTGCACTTAGCCAGTGCCCCAGCGCGGGAAGCACAACCGTCTGATCCTGTTCGCATCCATCATTCCGGCAGAGGCGGGTCATTTCGCCGTCATCGCCGCACGTGGGAAGCGTCACGCTCCACCCTGTCCACGGCCAGCCAAAGTTGTGGCCCCTGCTTTCAAAGGCATCGCAATACCCGCACTCACGCTCTTGGCAACCGCCATCCACGTTGGTCCACTCCCAATCATGGGGTTGGGGATTTTCATAGAAGTAGCACGGGCCGCCGCCGCCGAGCGTCGCTTCGCAATAATGGTTGCCATTGCCGTCATCTTTCCAAATGTGGACTTGCGTCACATTGCAACTGGATATCTGGCACTTATGCGGCTCATCCGGGTCGTTTTGATCATCCCACAAGCCACATGGGTAAGTTCTCCCTGCACAACCCGGTTCGGTGCATTCATGCACCCCGTTAACTGTCGGGCCCCAGGTATGGTTGGCAGTCTCTCCACACATGCATTCATGCACGAACTGCGGCCAAGCATGGAAGAACTCTGCAGGTTTCCATTCATGTGGGGCAACCACTTTGCACGCATCACAAATATGCTCCGTAGCGCCGATGGACACCCACGGCCCCTTGTGCGATCCCTGCGGCGCACCCTGCCCTAGCGCATCAATGGTCTCCGTATCTTCCCAATCATCACAGCCACTCACATCACAATAGTAGAAGTCCCAGCCATCGTCCATGCATGTCGCCACTTGGCTTCGGTCTGGATCATTTACTGGATTGTGCCCATTCGCTGGGGCATTGGCTGTAATCACATAAGTACAGTTGGCCCGGTCACAACTTTGTATTGCTGTTCCCATCTCCGTGCAAGTGGGCGCAGTGGTTGGTCCAGCTACTAAGTTGTGCCCTGATGGCTCTGTTGTAGTTGCAGAAGCGATAACCTCTTTGCATCCAGTACATTGAGTAGCGCCACTATATCCAGGCTGTGTGCAGGTTGCGGCTATGTTGGCAACTGATACTATGTTGGCATGATTGTCTTTGTTAAAATCGCCAAACTGGGCGTCAGAGCTTGCGAAAGCCGCCACTATTGCTCCCAATCCAGTACTCCATCCACACACTATGCAAAATTGGTTGTTATTGCCATTCGTGTTTATCGTCGTCGTAATCGTTACTGATCTCGTGATGCATGTGCCCGGTATTTCACCTGTAAATTGGTTTATTGCATTTGGAATATGGACAAGGGTGTGAGTTGCGCAATTTTGAGTAGGAATTGGTCTGACATCTTGCGCACCGCATTTTGCACACAGCATCGTGAGATTTTCGGTCGTCCTTGCGTACAGTATAGTATATTCGTGAGAGCCACCTAAGCTAGAGATTGCGAAGTTCGATACAACGAAGCCGCAATCATCTTCGGCGCATATTACCTCACCGGCCCCCGATGTGGTACAGGTCGGCGCTGTGACAACGGTTTCTGTTCTATTAGCATGCAAGCATATAGATGCAGCAGCAAACGGCATCTCGAGAGTAAACACCTCTCCCCCAAAAGGCTCTATCAGCCCATCCTCAAGCAGAAACCCAAAATACTCCAACCCAAAATTCTGATCGTCAAAGTTGAACCCGCCCGGCGCGCCGGTTCTTTCCCCATCGCCGCATTCCTCACACTTGCCGCACTCGCAAGCAAGGCCGGGATCCACATCCAAGCAAGTGTCACACTCGCCGCAATCGTCACACTTGGGATCATAGAAATCGTAACCCACGCTCCCCGGCCCAGGGATAACGGTTCCGACCGGTGGTTGGTCAGTAGGCACACCCACGTTGCCGCCCGAAGCCGCAGTGCCACCCTCGCCACCCGGTGCTGCATCGCTGCCCTCGCCGCTCGAAGACGCGCTGTCGCTATCGCAGCATCCCATATCGTGAACATGACCGATCCTTCCGATAGCATTACGCGCCCGGTTCACTCGCTCCCGATTCACTGGCAAAGAACTGGGCCTCAAAGGACTGGGTCTCAATCCATCCGGATTCAAACCATTCCTCTCCCTTTCGCCTCTCCTCAGCCTGGGGTTAAGGGTGCTCCGCATTTCATTGTGGTCGGTGGAACAATCTTCATTGCCACACGACGCAAGTACAGGCGCGGACACACTGCGCGATACCTCGGCAAGCACCTCGGTAAAGCTCGACGAAAGCACCATGCACAACAATGCCAGGTACGCCACCACTTTTCTAGTACGCCTACTCATGGTTCTGCTCCTCCTATAAGTTGGTCCAATCTCCTGGGGAAACCCCTTGTCCGCTTATAAAATGAATAACATGCGCCGATAAACACCGGAAAACATGTAAGGAAAGGGAGATTTAGGAAGGGAAAAAATTTTATAATTCTTTATGAGTGAGGGTAGTATATCAAATTAAATTTCATAATGCAATACTTCCCATGGAAAAAAGCTCAAAAATTTTGCTAAAATGCCCTGGATTCGCGGATAATTGTCAAAACATTCACGAAGAAGTCAAAGCACCACATTTATTGCAAAAACCTAGTCCCTATGCACTCCGTCTAAGCCAATTCCCTGCTAATTTTAAAAATTTACCTGGGCTTTCTGGCGATAAAAACCCGCTCGTCTACAATTGAGCATATAAAAAGGACCTTAAGTTTGTTTAAGAGCAAGAAAAACGCCGCCACCTAAGTGGACGGCGCTCAGCCTGTCAAAAAAGGTCCGCTATGGCTGGCCTTTTTGATATATTTATGATATAATAATGTTAGGTGATGAGAGATGATCGTACGGGAGAAAAACAAGCGTGACGCGGTAGAAATCGTAAG
>Ga0123356_10004921_pt1 | contig 13702 bp, 14 predicted proteins | sample TergutEmb28metaG_2_FD_92546 | JGI IMG/M metagenome (GOLD analysis project Ga0123356, IMG submission 92546) | Embiratermes neotenicus P3 segment gut microbial communities from Petit-Saut dam, French Guiana - Emb289 P3 | ecosystem: Host-associated > Arthropoda: Insects > Digestive system > Gut ...
CCCCCGCCCCCCCCGCCCCCCCCGCCCCCCCCGCACCACCCGCCCCCCCCGCGCCACCCGCCCCCGCCGCACCACCCGCCCCCGCCGCGCCACCCGCGCAGCCCGCCGAAAGCAAAGCGATCCGCACCGTCCCCGACCAGCGTCCGTCCTCGTAGGGAATCCGCAGCCGCCGCGCCAGCTGCCACCAGAGGTCGATCACGCGCGGATATCCGGCGACCGGTCCGCCGCCGAGGCCGATGTCCTCCTTGTAGGCGACCACCGTGCGGCTCCCGCTGCTGATCTGCAGCGCTGTCCCGTACGGCAGTCCGCCGAGTGCGGTCGCAGTTTGGAAGCTGGTCCCGCCGAGCTCGGCGAAGCTGTCGGGATGGGCCGGCAGGCTCAGGCCGCCGGCGCCGACCGTGCCGCTGGACGGGTCACCGGGGCCGCCGTACTCGGTCGCGCCGACCGTCCGCGCCTCGCCGCAGACGCCGACCACGCTGCCGGCCCCGGAACCGCCGCCGATCCCAGCAAGACCGCCAGCACCCGAAAGGCCGGCGAGCGCCCCCAGTACCACCACGCACAGCCCGCAGACGAAGCCGACGACGACCAGCGCCGCCGCCGCAAGACCACCCCCTCCACGGCTCTTCCCTGAACCCATGCCGCCAAGCTACGCGCCGCAAACGCCCCCAGGCCCAAACTGCACAGAGTTGGCACACATTCGGCACAGAGTTCTTACAAAACGGCCTCGCCAACCGCGCGCAAGCGACCTTCACGCCGATCCCAGGCCGCTAACTTAACGTCGATGCCTCGCGTCCTGGATCTCGAACAGTCGCTGCTGCTACTCGAGCTGGAGGCGCCGTTCGACAAGCGTCAGGTGCAGCTCGCGCGCCGCCGGATGGCGAAGGTGTGGCACCCGGACATCGCGCCCCCCGGCCGCCAGCACGAGCACCAGCGCCACCTGCAGGCGATCAACGAGGCCGCCGACCAGCTCGAGCAGCTGGCGGAGACCTCGCGCGGCGGCAAGGTCACCCGTAATGCCGTCAAGGTCTCGGCCGCCGCCGCCCGCAAGGCGCGCGAGGAGGAGGGCCGCCGCGCATACGAGGCCGAGCAGCGCGCTCGCGCCGAGGCCGAGGACCGTGAGCGCAATGACCCGTTCCACTCGCGCGTGCCGGACCACTCGGTAGTGCACCGCTACGCCCGCTGCGTCTCCTATCCGGAGTGGGGCGTCGGCACCGTCAACGGGATCTACTTCTCCGGCGAGGGCGATGACATCCAGCAGTGGGCGCGGATGTCCTTCCAGGTCGGGGTCCGCACCGTGCCGGCCGGGTCGCTGCAGTTCGTCGACTTCTCCAAGCCCGACCCCGGCGCCGAGCGCGTCGAGCGCTTCATGACCGCCGCCCAGCACGCGCTCGCGGAGGGCAACCCGGCGCTGGCGGCCAAGCGCCTCGTCTACGCGCGTGACGCCGACCCGCGCAACCCCGCTGTCCTGCGTCTGCTTACGGTCGCCTTTTGGCAATCAGGCGACCTACCTGCGGCCGGCCGCGCTGTCCGTGACTGGGCACGAGCGGAGACCGACAGACCGACGGCCGAGCGCTACGCCTCGCGCATCTACGAGGACATGGGCGCGATCGACCTGGCCGCCGATGCCGCCGCCCGCGTGACCCGGCGCGTCCCTGAGGACGCCTCGGCCTGGGCACGGCTCGGCCGCCTGCGGCTGCGGCTCCTCGACCGCGCGGGCGCGATCGACGCGCTCGAGCGCGCCCGGCTGATCGAGCCCTCACTCGAGGTGATGCTGGACCTGGCGCTCGCAAACCATCTCGCGGGCGACATCGGCGCCGAGGTCTCCGCCGCCGAGGCGGCGACCCTGCTGGCACCCGAAGCGCCCGCCGCCTGGTCCGCCTACGCGCACGCGCTCGCGCGCACCGACCGCATGCAGGAGTGCATCGCCGCCTGCGAGCGAGCGCTCAGGGTGGGCGACGACCCCGAGGTCCGCGACCTGCTCGAGCGCGCTCGGGCCGCGCTGCCGCGCGAGCTCTCGTCGAGCGGCGCCACGTGACGCGGGGAAGGAAAGTGGTCGTGGCGGCCACTTTCCTTCCCCGCGTCCCGCCAGGCGGCCGCCTACCTGGGCACGCCCGGCAGCTCGGCCAGCACTCCCAGCAACTCGCCGACCCGGCAGACCAGCAGCCGCTCCTCGTCGATCTCGACCCAGGTGCCGGCCGAGGCCGGGAAGACGACGTGATCACCGGGCCGCACCGGCATCTTCACGCCGGCGTGCTCCCACCAGTCGAGGCCGGGGCCGACGGCCAGGACGATCCCGTGCTGCGGCGGCGGCTCGTCGCTGCCCGGAGGAACGAGCAGGCCCGAGCGGCGCACGCGATCGGGGTCGAGCTCCTTGATCACGACACGGTCGAACAGGGGGCGCAGTTCATGGCGCATCGGCGCGATGCTAGCCGCGATCTGGTGTCATGGCCCCGTGGACCGAGCCGAGCACCAAGCCGCGCAACATCACGGCGACGACATCCCCGCCTTCCTCGCGCCACTCGCACGAGCCGGCGACGAGACGAGCGCGGGCCTGCTCACGGTCGCGATGATGGTGAGCTCGGTCGACGGCCGCGCGACGATCGCAAACCGCGTCGGCGGGCTGACGGGCAAGGCCGACCAGCAGGTGCTGCTCGGCGCGAGGGAGATGGCGGCGGCCGTCGTCGTCGGCGGCAGCACGGTGAAGGCCGAGGGCTACGACCGGCTCCTTGACGACCAAGCACGAGCGCGCCGCCGGGCAATCGGCCTCCCGCCAGAGCCCGAGCTCGTCGTATACACCCGCGCGAGCCCGCCCCTGCCGGACCTGTTCAACCAACTGAAAGGTCGCCACCCCGGCGGCCTGATCGTCTGCGAGGGCGGCCCGACCGTGCTCGGGATGATCGTCGATCACTGCCTGCTCGACCAGCTCGTGCTGACGCTCTCGCCGATGCTCGTCGCCGACGACACGCAGAAACGCATCATCGAGCAGCACACCACGGGCGGCGCAGAGCTGCAGTTGCTCGCCACCGCGAGCGATGGGGGGTTCCTGTTCCTCCGCTACGGTGTCACGCCAACGTGAGACTGCAACTGCGCGACACGAGCCTCGATCTGCTTGCCGGCGAGCCGATCGTGATGGGAATCCTCAACATCGGTAGCGACTCGGTCGCCGACTCGAGCACGTTCGCGGACACCGACGAGCAGATCCAGCGCGGCCTGGATCTCGCTCAGGCCGGCGCCGGGATCGTCGACATCGGCGTGCTGTCGGGCCGCACCGACACCGCGCCGATCTCAGTCGAGGCGGAGATCGATCGTCTCTGCCCGGTGGTCCAAGCGCTCGCGGGGCAGGGAGTGATCGTCTCGATCGACACCTGGCGCACTGAGACGATCGCCGCCGCGCTCGACGCCGGCGCCGCGCTGATCAACGACACGAGCGGCCTGCTCGATCCCGCCGTCGCGGACCTCGCAGCCGAGTCGGGCGCCGGGCTGGTCGTGATGCACACGCGAGCCGCGCCTAAGCAGGTGAACTTTCCTGCCTATGCGGACCCCGTGCTCGACGTGCTCGAGTTCCTGCGTGAACGCATCACCCTCGCGACCGAACGCGGCGTCAATCCAGAGCAGATCGTGATCGACCCGGGGATCGATTACGCCAAGGCCCCAAGCGAGAGCGTCGAGGTCCTGCGCCACATGGGCGAACTGGGCGTGCTCGGCCGGCCGATCCTGCTCGCCGTCTCACGCAAGTACTTCATCGGGATGCTGGCCGACGCCCTGCCCGAGGACCGCCTCGCGGGCACGATCGCGGCGCTCGAGTTCGGCGTCAGCGCCGGCGCCCGGATCGTGCGCGTGCACGATGTCGCGCACGTCTCGCAGTACCTGCGCCTGCGCGCCGCGCTGCACGGGGACGGCGAGGTCGACATGCTCGGGCGGCGCGATGACGAGCGTCTCAAGTGGATCGCACCGAAGGGCTGACCCAATAAATCAGCGGTTCCAGCGGAAGAACCGGATCGCGAGCCGGGTGAGCACGAGCGCCCACGCCGCGAGCACGATCAGGTGCGTCGCGCTCGGGAAGTTGCCCATCTCCGTGCCCTCGATCGATGGGACGGCGGCGCCGAGCGGCGTGTACTGGCTGATGTGGCGCAGGACCGGGCCCATCTGCTGCTGCGGCACCCAGAGACCGGCGAAGAACATCAGCGGGAAGAGCGCGATGCCGCCAATGGCGCCCGCGATGCGCTGCGTCGGAGCGAGCGCGGCAACCAGCATGCCGAGCGCGGCCATCGCGCCAATCGTCAGCAGGATCGCGAGCACGAACCCCCCAAACTGGCTCGGGAGCGGGACGTTGAAGGCGAGGTGCGAGACGATCACGATCAGCGCCACAATCGTTGACGAGAGCAGAAACACGATCGTGATGTGCACCGCCAGCAGCCGCGGGGCGCCGACGGGCGTGGTCGACAGGCGCTTGAGGTAGCCCTTGTCGCGATAGGAGGCGAGCGTCGCCGGCATCGCGGTCATCGTGAGCATCGTCAGCGTGAACATCATCAGCACCGGCGCGTACACATCGATGAAGGTCAGTCCGCCGTAGATCGCCTTCGGCTTGTTGGAGACCGTCGAGCCGATCACGACCAGCAGGCCGATCGGGAAGATCAGCGCCCAGAACATCAGCATCGGCTCGCGCTTCAGCAGCCTGAGCTCGACTCGCAGCAGGTTCTTGAAGCCGCCGCGGCGGGGGTGGGTGGGTGGGAATCGTTTCGGCGGCTTCGCCGCGGCGTCGCCGGTCAGCGTCGTCATGCCGGCCTCCTGCTCATGCCCGCCCCGCCGGCGCCGGGGCGGGGACCTCGTTGGCGGCGACCTCGGCGTCGGCCTCGGCGGTGAGCGCCACGAAGGCGTCGTCGAGCGTCGACTGCTCAACCCGCGTCTGCTCGGGAATCACACGCTCGCGCACGAGCACCGCCATCACGGCCGCGACGACGTCGCCGTCGCCCTCGATCAGGACGCGATCGCCCTGTTCGCGGACCTCGCGGATCTCCGGGCGCTCACGCAGGAGGTCGAGGTCGAGCTCACCCGCGGCGGGCGTCCGGAAGCTGATCTTCTGGCCGAGATTCGCGCCGAGGTTGGCGGGCGTGTCGATCGCGCGCACCAGCCCGTGATGGATCAGCGCAACGCGGTCACACAGATACTCGGCCTCCTCCATGAAGTGGGTGACGAGGATCACGGTCACGCCCTGGTCGCGGATGCCCGCGATCAGCTTCCAGGTCTCTCTTCTCGACTGGGGATCGAGGCCGGTGGTGAGCTCGTCCAGGATCGCGAGTTCGGGCCGCCCGACCAGCGCGAGCGCGATCGAGAGGCGCTGGCGCTGGCCGCCGGAGAGGTGGATGTAACGGGTGTCGCGTTTCTCCTCGAGGCCGAGCGTGTGGAGGAGCTCGTCGGGGTCAACCGGGTCCGGGTAGAACGACGCGAACAGCTCGAGCACCTCGCCGACGTAGATCTTGTCTGGCAGCTCCGAGGTCTGGAGCTGGATGCCGACGCGATCGCGCAGCTCCGCGGCGTCGGTGCGGACGTCACGGCCGAGCACGCTGATGCTGCCCTTGTCGGGCTTGCGCAGGCCTCCGATGCACTCGACCGTCGTGGTCTTGCCGGCGCCGTTGGGGCCGAGAATGCCGAAGATCTCGCCCTTCCTGATCGAGAGCGAGATGTCGTCTACTGCGAGTGTCTCCCCGTAACGGACGCGCAGGTGCTCGACCGAGACCACCTCCGCCCCCGGGCCGGGCGATGCCAAATCGGTCACTCGGCTGAGGCTACAGAATCGCGCGGAGGCCGTCGAGCAGCACGGTCCAACGCCGGATGGAGGTGACCGTCAACATCCCGTTCGCGTGCCAGTTGTCCTGCGCCAGGCGCTCGCGCACGGCCTCCTCCGAGTCGGCCTCGATCACGTGCAGGACCGCGCGCTCGCGCTCGCCCTCGCCCTCGCCCTCGCCCTCGCCCTCGCCCTCGAGTGGACCGCCGAGCAGGATGAAGCGATCGGCGACGAACGCGTCCATGATCCGCGCGTGCTCCTCGAATCCCTCCTGCTCGCGCAGGCCGCGCGACCAGTCCCAGGGACCACCGCGGGTGAGTGTCACGGCGAACAGCACAGCGGCTGGACCGTAACACTCCTGTCCGGGTGACTCGCGTCCGGCGGTGCCGGCGCTGGGGTAGCGTGTGCACGAGCGATCCTGCCGGCGAATGCGAGGCCCGAATGACCACCCTGCCAGACCGCAAGAACACCGCGTTGCTCGTGATCGATGTCCAGAACGGAGTCGTCGACGGCGCCGTCGATCGCGAGGGGGTGGTCGCGCGCATCGGGGAGCTGGTCGGGCGCGCCCGCGGCGAGGGCGTGCCCGTGATCTGGGTGCAGCACAGCGACGACGAGCTGATCGAGGGCACGGAGGCCTGGGAGTACGTGGCGGAGCTCGTGCCGGCCGAGGGCGAGCCACTTGTTCCGAAGCACTACGGCGACTCTTTCGAGGACACCGAACTGGAGCAGCTGCTGGCTGACCGGGGCGTCGGGCACCTGGTCGTAAGTGGCGCGCAGAGCGACCAGTGCATCCGCTCGACGCTGCACGGTGCGATCACGCGCGGTTATGACGCGACGCTGGTGGGGGACGCACACACGACCGTCGACCTGAGCGCTCACGGGGCGCCGGCGCCGGAGCAGGTGATCGCCCACACGAACCTGTATTGGAGTTACCACGAGGCGCCCGGGCGGCTCGGTTCGGTCGTGGACGCGGCGGACGTGAGCTTCGGGCCGCCGCAGGCTTAGCCAGCGATGGACGTTGTAGGCGAGATTCCGCCCATAACGTCCATCGGTAACGGGCGCCGGGTTACGAGCGGCTCCCCGCGCTTCCGCCGAGCGCCGGACTTTCCAGCAGCTGACTGAGCATGCGCTCAGTAATTTGCTACAGTCCCGCGAACAACAACACGCCGCCTTTCCCACTCTCTCCTCAAGGAGGCGCCCCATAATGATCGGGCTGAGCCGCTGGTGCATGAACCATCGCCGCTGGGTTGTCCTCGCCTGGCTGGCGATCGCAATCGGAACCAATGTGATCGTGTCGGCCGTCGGACGGCAGTACGCGACCGACTTCACGCTGCCGGGCACGCAATCGCAGCACGTCGCGGACCTGCTGAAGTCCGAGTTCGCGGCTCAGAGCGGTGACATCGACACGATCGTCTTCCACTACGCGAACGGGCGCTTCGACTCAGCCCACGTGAAGGCGGCGATCGAGCCGCTGTTGACGCAGGTGGCGAAGGACCCGCACGTCGTCAGCGTGATCAGCCCGTACTCGCCGCAGGGCAAGCTGCAGGTCTCACACGACGGGCGCACCGCGTTTGCGGTGGTGAACTACGACAAGCGCGCCAACCTGCTGCCGGACGCCACCGGCAAGCCGGTGCTCAACCAGATCAACGCGATCCACGTGCCCGGGCTGCACGTGGCAGCGGGCGGTCAGGTGATCGAGCAGGCCGAGGGCTTCAACATCGGGCCGGCGACCTACGTCGGCGTCATCGCGGCGCTCGTGATCCTGCTGTTCACTTTCGGGTCGATGGTCGCGGCCGGGCTGCCGCTGATCACCGCGGGATTCGGGCTCGTCACCGGGCTCGCCCTGGTCGGTCTCGCCACGCGGGTGACGAGCATGTCGAACGTCGCGCCCGAGCTCGCGCTGATGATCGGCCTCGGCGTCGGCGTCGACTACGCGCTGTTCATCGTCACCCGCTTCCGTGAGGCCTATCACCGGCTCGGGGACGTGAACGCGGCGGTGACCGAGGCGATGGACACCTCCGGCAGGGCGGTCGTCCTCGCCGGCGTGACGGTGATCATCGCTCTGCTGGGGATGTTCGCGACCGGCGTGGCCTTCATGTACGGCCTCTCGATCGCGTCGATCCTGGCGGTGCTGATGGTGCTGCTGGCGTCGCTGACGGTCGTCCCGGCGCTGCTCTCGCGGTTCGGGGAGCGGATCGCCAGACCGTCCCGCTCGGCGCGCCGTCGCGAGGCGAGCGGTGCGCCGCCGCGGGAGTCGGCGTGGCGGCGCTGGAGCCACGCGGTCCAGGCGCGCCCGGTGCCGCTGGCGCTGTTGTCGCTCGTGGTGATGTGCGCCTTCCTGATCCCGTTCTTCTCGCTGCGGCTGCAGAGCTCCGACGCCGGCAACGACCCCACGGGAACGAGCACGTACCGGGCCTTCAACCTGCTCTCGCACGGCTTCGGCGAGGGCTTCAACGGCCCCCTGCTGGTCGCCGTCGAGATGCCGGACGCGAGCAAGCAGTCGGTGCTGCCGCAGGTGCGCGACGCGATGATGCACACCTCGGACGTGGTGGCCGTCACCGCGCCGCGGATCTCGCCCTCGGGCAAGGTGGCGGTGTTCGAGGCCTATCCGCACTCGGCCCCGCAGGCCCCCGGCACGACCGACCTGGTGAACAAGCTCAGAGACGAGGTGTTCCCGCCGCTGACGCACCGGCTCGGGGTGACGGCGATCTCCATCGGCGGCTTCACGGCCGGCTCGATCGACTTCTCGCACGTCCTCTCGTCGAAGCTGCCGATCTTCATCTCGATCGTCGTCGTGCTGTCGGCGCTGCTCCTGTTCGTGATCTTCCGGTCGCTCGTGATCCCGCTGCAGGCGGCGGCGATGAACCTGCTCAGCATCGGCGGCGCCCTCGGCGCCACCGTCGCGGTGTTCCAGTGGGGCTGGGGATCCAGCATCCTCGGGATCTCCGCCGGGCCGATCGAGCCGTGGATCCCGGTGCTGATGTTCGCGGTGGTGTTCGGCCTGTCGATGGACTATGAGGTGTTCCTGATATCGCGCATCCGCGAGGAGTGGGTGCACAAGGGCGACGCCTCGCAGGCCGTTGCCGACGGGATCTCGTTCACCGGCCGCGTGATCACGGCAGCTGCGGCGATCATGGTCTGCGTGTTCCTGTCGTTCATGCTCGGCGACGAGCGCGCGATCAAGGAGTTCGGCTTCGGCCTCGCGATCGCAGTCTTCCTCGACGCTCTGGTGGTCCGCTGCGTGATGCTGCCGGCGGTGCTGCAGCTGCTCGGCGACCGGACCTGGAAGCTGCCGAGGTGGCTCGACGAGCGGCTGCCCGAACTCAACATCGAGGGCTCTTCCCCGGCGCACCTGCTCCCGCAGGATCCGGATGAGGAGCGTGAGCCGGTTGGGGCGGTCTAGCGGGCGAGCGCTTCAGCGGTGCCTGTGGCTAGCGGGCCACAGGCACCGGGCACCACGTAGTGGCTAGCCTCCAACGTCCGATGAGCGTGACCCTCAGGCCAACGACGGTCGGCGACCTCGAGCTGATCTGCCGGCACCGTGTGGAGATGTTCCGCGACGCGGGCGTGGCGGAGCACTCGCTGGCGGTGATGGCCGAGCACTTCCGGCCCTGGCTCGCCCCGCACCTGGAGGACGGCTCCTACTTCGGGTTCGTCGCAAGCGCGGATGCCGACGGTGACGGCGAGGGTGACGCTGACGGCCGGCCGGTCGCGAGCATCGGCCTGATGCTGATCGACTGGCCCCCGCACCCGGCGCATCCGACCGACTCACGGCGGGGCTACGTGCTCAACGTCTTCGTCGAGCCCGATTACCGCCGGCGCGGCCTGGCGAGCGAACTGATGCGCGCCGCGGAGGCGGAGTTCGCTGGGCGTGGGGTTCAGTTCGCGGTGCTTCACGCCACCGAGAAGGGCCAGGCTGTCTACAACGGACTCGGCTGGGACCGGACCTCGGAGATGGCCAAGCGGCTGACGGATTCGCCCGCGGGCCTCGTGTCGCCGCAGTAGGTGTTCACCCATGCGGCCTTCATACGCGCGGTCATGCTCGGCCGCGGAGGCGTCGATCGCGAGCGCCTGCTCGAGGCCTTCACACGCGCCGGCGCCGAGTCGCCGCGGTCACATCTGAGCACCGGCAACGTCACCTTTGACGCCGCCGACGGGGCGATCGCGGGAATCGTCGAGTCGGTCGAAGCCGAGCTGAACGAGATGGCCGGGACTCCCAAGCACCTGTTCGTGCGTTCGGCGGACGAACTCCGCGCGATCGCGGCCGATGCGCCGTTCGCGAGCTGGCCCGCGGCTGCCGACGCACATGAGCTTGCGGTGATCTTCCTCCGCAGCGCCGCTGCGCTTCCCTTCGCCCTTCCCCACACCTCCGAGCGCCGCGACACGACCTACATCTCCCGCCGGGACAGCGAGATCTTCATCGGCACCCATCTGATCGGCGGACGTCCGAGCCAGCCGGGCGCGTGGCTGGAGCGGCGGCTGCGCGCGCCGGTCACGATCCGGAACTGGAACACCGTCGAGCGCGTCCTCCGCCAGTGACCACCACCGATCCCGGGCACAGGGTACCCCTAAGAGGGGTTCCACACGTGTGTCGGAACTGTGCCGTGGTGTCACGGAAGAGTGCAAAACCGTCCCGCCGGCTTGACGTTGACACAGAGTCGTCACACGGCGCCACACTTCTGCAAGACATGTGGAGGCATGTCTGGAGGGACGGGTGGCCCCGAGCCAGGGCCCGGCGGCCAAAGGCGCCCGTCCGCAAACACGCGTAGCCTGGAGCGCCCATGCGCCTGATCGTCGCCCGCTGCTCCGCCCTCTACTCCGGCCGCCTCGACACTGTCCTGCCCGAAGCGCTGCGCCTCATCATGTTCAAAGAGGATGGCTCAGTCCTGATCCACGCCGACGCCGGTGGCTACAAGCCGCTGAACTGGATGACGCCGCCGACGGTGATCGAGGCAGAGGGCGATCCCGTGCAGCGGCTCGTCGTGCGCAAGCACGCCGGCAAGTCCGAGGACCGGCTCGAGATCACCCTCACCGAGGTGCTTTCGGACGTGACCCACGACATGGGCCTTCCCGAGGACGACGCCGGGCTCGCGAAGGACGGCGTCGAGGCGCACCTCCAGGAGCTGCTCGCGGCGCAGCCGCACCACTGCGGCGAGGGCCTGCGGCTCGTGCGGCGCGAGTGGCCGACCGACATCGGCCCGGTCGATCTGATGTGCCGCGACAGCGACGACGCGTGGGTCGCCGTCGAGATCAAGCGCGTCGCCACGATCGAGTCGGTCGAGCAGATCGCCCGCTACCTGGAACGGCTGCGCACCGACCCGCAGTTCACGAGCGTCCGCGGGATCCTCGCCGCCCAGTCGATCAAGCCGCAGGCTCGCACGCTCGCGGAGTCGCGCGGAATCGGCTGCGTCGAGGTCGACCTTGCGGTTCTCCGTGGCGAACGCGAGCCGGAACTGCGACTGTTCGCGGCATGACCGATCAAGCAGCCGTCACCGAGCATCAGGAACCCCCCGTCATCACCGAGCGCCGCGAGCGCGTGCTGGTCGTGACGCTCAACCGGCCCGATCAGCGCAACGCCGTCAACGCCGGCGTGGCGCAGGGCATCGCCGCAGCGCTCGACACCCTCGACGCGGACCGCGAGCTCTCGGTCGGCGTCGTCACCGGCGCCGGTGGCTATTTCTGCGCCGGCATGGACCTCAAGGCCTTTGCCGCCGGGGAGACGCCCTGGGTCGACGGAAGCGGGTTCGCGGGGATCACCGAGCGCACATCCGACAAGCCGCTGATCGCGGCGGTCGAGGGCTTCGCGGTCGCCGGCGGGCTCGAGATCGCGCTGGCCTGCGACCTGATCGTCGCCGCCCAGGGGGCGAAGCTCGGCATCCCCGAGGTCAAGCGCTCACTCGTGGCGGCGGGCGGCGGCCTGCTGCGTCTGCCGCGGATGATCCCGCGCAACGTCGCCAACGAGCTCGCGCTGACCGGTGACCCGATAACCGCCGAGCGCGGCTATGAGCTCGGGCTCGTCAACCGCGTGACCGAGCCGGGACAGACGCTCCAGGCGGCGCTCGAACTGGCCGCGGCGATCGCCGCCAATGGCCCGCTCGGCCTGGCCGGCAGCAAGCGCATCCTGCGCGAGTCGGCCGACTGGCCGCAGGCCGAGGCGTTCGCGCGGCAGCGCCCGATCTGGGAGCCGATCTTCGCCTCTGAGGACGCCCGTGAGGGCGCGACCGCCTTCGCCGAGAAGCGCGCCCCCGTCTGGCGCGGCAAGTAGCGCCACCCTCAGGCCTCGCCGAACGCCGTCGCGACGATCGAGCGCGGCCCGCCGTGATCGCGATGCTCACACAGATAGATCCCCTGCCAGGTTCCGAGCGCGAGGCGCCCGCCGCTGACCGGAAGCGTCAGCGCCGGCCCGAGCAGCGACGCCTTTATGTGCGCGGGCATATCGTCGGGACCCTCGAGCGTGTGCGTCCAGAACGGGGCCCGCTCGGGCACAGCGTCATCGAAAAATGACGCAAAGTCGCGCCGCACGTCCGGCGAGGCGTTCTCGTTCAGCGTGAGCGACGCCGACGTGTGCTGGATCAGCAGATGCAGCAGGCCGACGCGAATCTGGCCGAGCCCCTCGACCCCCTCGACAACGTCCCTGGTAACAAGATGGAAACCCCGTGACCGCGGTGCAAGCGTGATCCTTCCCTGAACCCAGATCATGGCCCCGGAGGATAAGCCGAGGGGCCTCGTTGCTAATCTGCCACGTTCGGATTCAGCGTTCTGCGCCGGAACCGAGCTGCCCCGCCTCATGTACGTCCCCGCAAGAAGACATCAACGGCGGCTGATCGCCACCGTGTTCGCAGCGGCCGTGTGCGTCACACCCGCACTCGCAGGCAGCGCCACCGGCGCCGACCTCTCGACCTTGAACAACAAGCTCGGCGCCGCCAAATCGCAGCTGAATGCAACCCAGCAGCGCGAGCAGTCGCTCAAGGGCAGCATCCAGTCGCTCAACTCGCAGGTGTCGTCGCTCGCGAGCCAGATCAACCTGGTCCAGTCGCGCGAGGCGGCCGTACAGGCGCGCCTGGCCACCTATCAGCAGAAGCTCGCCAACACGAGGGTCGCGATCGGCCGCGAGCGCCGACGCATGGCGCACCTGCACAAGATCCTCGTACGCGCCACCACCGCGCTCAAAGCTGAGCTCGTGGCCGAGTACGAACAGCCGCAGCAGTCGGTCGTCACGCTCCTGGTCGACGCCCATGGCTTCCAGCAGCTGCTCGACCGGATCCAGTACATGTCGCGCGCCAAGCAGCGGGAGCTGTCGATCGTCAACTTCACCCGCCATGCCCGCGACAACACGCAGGCGGCCACGGACCATCTGACCGCGCTCGAGCACGCCGACGCGACCGCCGCCAACGACGCCACCACGCAGAGCAACGCCCTGGCCGGCATGAACGCCCTGCTGGGCTCGCGCCGGGCGGCGCTCGCGGACGACCAGGCTGCACAGAGCACCGCACTGGCGAACGCGCAGGCGCAGGGCGGCCAGCTCCAGGCCGCGATCGCGACCATCCAGAAGCAGCAGGCCGCCGCCCAGGCAGCGGCGGCGGCGCTCGCCCAGGAACAGGCCCAAGCGCAGCAGGCGCAGCAGGCGCAGCAGGTCCAGAACTACGGCGGCGGCAGTGCCAGCCTCGCGCCCTCAGGCGGATGGGCGATCCCGCTTGCGATCGTCCTGTGCGAGTCGGGTGGCCAGAACCTGCCCCCCAACAGCGCCGGGGCGTCGGGGTACTACCAGATCATCCCCAGCACCTGGCGTGAGTTCGGAGGAACGGGTCCGGCTGCCTACCTGACCTCGGAGGCCGAGCAGAGCGCCGTGGCGACACGCATCTGGAACAACGGCGCGGGCGCAGGGAACTGGGCCTGCGCCGCGATCGTCGGCATTAC
>Ga0123356_10004922_pt1 | contig 13701 bp, 6 predicted proteins | sample TergutEmb28metaG_2_FD_92546 | JGI IMG/M metagenome (GOLD analysis project Ga0123356, IMG submission 92546) | Embiratermes neotenicus P3 segment gut microbial communities from Petit-Saut dam, French Guiana - Emb289 P3 | ecosystem: Host-associated > Arthropoda: Insects > Digestive system > Gut ...
AAAAACAGGTAGAGACAAATACTATAAAATAACCATCAAGGAAAAATCAACACAGAATAAATGAAAAAACTGCCGAAAGGTTTTTAGCTTGCGGCAGTTTTTAGATCATTTACTGAATATCCCCACATAATAAAACGGCAAATTAATAAGTTTGAATTTTTCCCCATTAGTAATGCTTATTCATTAATACACCTCACACTCACCGCATCGGCTTTCCGGCTTTCTATGATTTCTATTTGATTGCAATAATAGCGCACGGTGGCGGCGATGTGTGTAGTGGCATTGGGAGATGGTAGATTTGAAGACCAGAATCGGGTGTCTCCATACAGATTTTCAAAACGTTGCAGCGCGCTATTGAAATAACCGGCGCCTCTTAAATCAAACTTTAAAAAGTTAGTGTGGGTATTGGGTTTTAACCAATAGTCAGGGTTTTTCAAATCATCTATGTTATAGCTATTCAATGCTGCCCATTCGTCGGAAGTTGGGATGCGCCAGCCTTCCGGGCACAGTGTACGTGCTCCCGCACGGGTAGGTTCGGGAAATGCCTCTTCAAAAGTGTAGAGCAAGCCAAACGCTTCTTTGTATTGCGCTGTATCAAGACCTGACGAGAGGTAGTAAGGGTGAATCAGCAAAATATCTTCTCCGTTAGCATATTTTGTATTGCGCAAGTTTTCTTTGAACCAGCAAAAACCGGCTAAATCTACCAGATTGTAAGTAAAATCATTCACATCATCGTAGTACGTTTCCGGGCAATCAAAAATGACTTCAATGGTATGGTTATCCTGAATATCACTAAAAGTGTAAGTTTTGCTTGCCACTGCATCCGGGTCGTTTACGCCGTCTATCAAAACCAAACCGATATGATGGGGCGACTTTGCAGCAAAGTTAAAGATGAGGTTGTCGCCATGTATTACTGTGGTAACACCCGCAGGGTCAATAGTTCCACGATCGCTCGGGGTGGCGGTTGCCGTAATGGTATAAGTGTTTATGGTAAAGGTAACATGAATGGAATCATCTTTTATAACATTTACGAAGGTATAATAGCCGTCTTCAACTGCCTGCGCGTTGTAAATGCCGCCAACGAAAACGCTGTCCACGTGGTAGCCGGTAGCCGGAGTGAAGGTGAAATTTTGGTTATCTCCGGCGTTTATTTCCACATCTCCTGAAGGGGTAATGGTTCCGTGGTCTCCTGCGGTTGCCGTAATGGTGAAAATAACGGTTTGAGATTCATACGCTCCCATATCCACAATTCCGCCAAGGATACGCGGGTTGCCATCCAAATCGGTGGTGATTGCCGATAAGTTGGGGATTTGTCCGGCATTGAAATAAACGTTGTTTCCGGTGTTGATGCAGGGACTGGTGGGCTGCAGTCGGTAATTGCCTGCGGTGGTAGGCATGGTGGTTGTGGCGGCGGAAGGGTCTAACCAATCTATAAACTGCGGGCTAAGTCCCGTGAGGATGGTGCCAACGGTTGTCTCCGGCTCATCCTCTACCAAACTGTAATGATATTCAGGGGTACTGCTTGAATTACCCACATTGTGCGTTCCAGTCGTTCTCGTTGCCCTATTTCCCCAAATAATAGCATTGCGAATGATAGGGGAGGAAGAACTATTAAGCATTCCGCCGAAATCAGTGCCACTGTTTCCGCTAATTGTTACGTTGGTAATTACAGGGGAAGAATTACTATTAAACATACCGCCGATGGCACCGCCAAGGAAGAGGGCACCGGAAATTGCGCTGTTTCCGCTAATTGTTACGTTGGTAAGCTCAGGGGAAGAATTATTATTATACATACCGCCGACAAAAAAGCCGGTGGTGCAGCTTGGGCAGATTGCGCTGTTTCCGCTAATAATTACGTTGATAAGCTTAGGGGAAGAAGAAAGATTATACATACCTCCACCCGTATTTCCGCTAATGTTTACATAAGTTAAGGCAGGTGAAGAAGAAGTATTAACCATTCCGCCGCCGTAGTTTCGTGATATTGTGTTGCCGTTTACATAAATGCTGCTACTGCTGCTGCTTGCATATCCACCGGTAATGGTAAAGCCATTAATACAAGCCGTATCTACATCGCCTACAGAGATAACTACGTGGTAGCAATTATCTGTATTAACTCCTTTTGTGCCAATATCGCCGCTTAGGATGGTTTCGTAGGTGTTCCAATCGCGGGTGGCAAGGGCTTCTTCTCGTGTTAGGGACGATAGGGACGTTGGGGACATTGGGGCATTGTTGTCATCATCAGCGTCTTCGGGGAAGCCGCCGTAGAGTAGCACGTTCTTTACCAAAACAAAGGCGTTGTCGCGGTTGGTGAAAGTTGAGTCGGAGGGAAAATAGGGGCTTGTACCGGTTATATTGTAACCGTTGGCGCTGTAGTATGGGTAGTAGGTTCCTTCTGCCACCCAAATTTCACGGATGGTATCATTGGCGCCTGCTAAAACTGCACCTGACCATTGTTTGGCAGCGAGCAATAGTGGGTCTGCCACGTTGCGGTATGCGTTTGCCCACGAGGAGCCATCGCCGGTGCCGTTTTCTTTTACGGAGAAGATGCCGTTGGCGTCGGGTTTGGGGGTTGTGCGTGTAGGATACATCAGATAGGGGTCGTGGTTAGGATGTGTTACAAATATGCGCATCTTGGTTAGCGCTGTTGCCACATCGCCTGCCAAGGATCCGCTGTCGTCGGCAAGAATTTTTGCTGCCATCCAAAAGGCGCCGGTGGGTTCGGTGTCGTCGTTAAGAATGTCATAGATGAAAGGAACTGCATTCCATGCGTCGTCAATAGTAACGAAGCCGTAATTGTGTTCAACGGTAAATGTTCCTTTATCCATATAACCAAACAGTCCTTTTAACGGGGGGTCGGAGGCATCATACAAGTTGCCGATATAGAGGTTGTCCACCACGTCGTCTTCTTCGAGGTTTCCGGCGATGCCGCCTATGTAATAGGTGTCAAATTTTCCGCTGGTGGGCAGGTCAAATATCGGTCTGTTGGAGAGGTTGCCGAGCAGACAGTATCCGTAATCTCCGTCGAAAGAGGTTGAGGTAGAGCCTGCTATACCTCCTGCATAGAGGTAATTGCTATCTTCGAACGCATTTTTATTTTCAATCGCTATTTTTGTTGAAAATACAGCAGTGCTATATACTACACTCATATAGTTTACGCCAACTACTCCGCCGATATAGATGCCAAAGCGACTTATAGTATTCATGCTTCCGTTCATTACCACCGCAACGGTTCCTCCGTAGATGTCCATTCCGTTTATACCGCTTACTTTCACACCCCCGTCGCCTGCGTAGCCGAAAGCGCCGCCAATAAATACGCTTGTGCCGGAGAAGTTGCCATTGTCTGTTCTGAAGTATTTTACCACCGGTTGGTTTATTGCCACGTCTCTCACTTTACCGCCTCTTGAAAATCCTGCGATTGTGCCGACAGCAACCTGTTCTCTTGCTTGTCCTGCCACATTTACCGTCGGTTGGTGAAAGGTCATATTTTTTATCACCGAATAATCGCCGAGCATATAGAACATGCCGGCGCCGTAAATATTCACGTTTCCACTTTCTACAAGTATTTTATCTATCACGGTCATTCCGCTTATGGTATGTTTGGCACCGTCAATGGTAACGCCGTTCATTGCTACGGGCATCCACAGATGCGCAATCAGGTCAATATCGGCGGTCAGGGTGATGGTATAGCCGTCGTATTCGTCGGGGTTTTGTTTCAGGTTGTAGGCAAACAAGCCTAATTCGTGTCCGTCTTTAATATTGATATAGTTTGCGCCTTCGTCAATAAAACTGACGGCGCGAATACCGTCGTCAATCCAGTAAGTGGGTCGCGGAGCGTAAGCGCCGAAAGCGGGCGTTTCGGGTATGCCGAGAATGGTTTTGTGTATCCACCCTTTTAACTTCGACATGGCTCCGGCAAACCCGTAATCGGTGTCGTTGGCAATCACATTGGCTGCTGCCCAAAAGCCGCCGGTACCGGGCGTTTTGTCGTTAAGTTTATCTAAGATATTATCTGCATTGGCAGCGGGGACGTTGTCATATTCATAGTTGTGGCTGAAAGCGCATGTTCCGTAGTCTTCTTCTCCAAACATATCAAAGCTTGGATCGCCGATATAGATGTTGTTCACAGCGGCATCTTCTTTCAGCCAGCCGCAAAGTCCTCCCACATAATATTTATTTGCTGTTATACCGGCAGCAATGTTTATTACTGCTGTAGAGATGCTGTTAAGTAAACAAAAGGCTTCTTCAGCAGGGTCTTCAGCAGAGGTATATCCAACGATACCGCCTGCGCAAAGCATATCAATTTTTATCGGAGAACTGAAGTTTGAACCTATTTGCGTTCCATATACGGCGGTATTTACAATAACGCTCTTATAGTTAGCGCCGGCCATGCCGCCTATATAACAGAGGCTGGCATCTATCCGATGACCGTCAATCTCTGTAATACCTATTTCTCCTTCATAAATTTCTACTCCGTTAATGATATTCATGGTCAGTCCGGTGCTGTTTGGCAGCTCGCTTTCATACGCATATCCCACTACGCCGCCCAAAAAGAGCGTTGACCATCCTCTCAAATTGGCTAAAACTGTTGGGCTATTGATTACAACCTCGCGTATTTGTGCGCCATAACTCATTCCGGCGATGGTACCCAGCATAAATGTTGCATTATCCAAGTCTTCTACCTCAATTTTTGGCGCTTCCAAGGTAAGGTTACACACTACAGCGCTGTCAAGTACAGCAAAGAGTCCTGCGGAATGAGATCCGTTATAATGTTTGCTTCCGCCAATGTAAACCACATCCACCACATTCAATCCGAAGATGGTATTTCCGTCACCATCTAATGTGCCTGTAAAGGGGTCATCTTCTTCTCCAATCGGAGTCCATTCTCCGGTAAGTGTGATGTCGTTGGCTAATTTAAAATGTTTGTCTAAGAAGTAGCGTACGGCATCTAATTGTGTGGCATCACAGATGAGGTAAGGGTTTGCCGGTGAGCCGTCTCCGCCGCAGAAAGCGGGTGGCGGCGTTAAAATAAGGTCATATCCTTTTACTTTTAATCCCCAGGCGCTGTTTGCTGTTGCAAAATTCGGGAGAAAATCATCGCCATCTTCTACCGCTATGGCGCCGGCTGAATAGGTCTGAAAATCGAGTGTGTAAATTTTTGAGCCCGTTGGATTAAAAATGGTTGCGCCACTGTAGATAACACCCACATTGCCTGCGGTTGCCGTTTTAAATATATTGCCTGTTATCGTTGGGTCGCCACCCAGAAGGATATATCCGGCAGTGTTGTTGTAAATGGCGTTGCCGCCTGCCGTGTTTGATATTGTGCCGCCGATTATTTCAAGTTCTATGGCGTTTTCTATTGTTATGGTTGCTTGGCTGGAATTTGCGGCGGTTATTTTGCCGGAGAGCGTGATGAAGCCCCAGCCAGTGCCGTTGAAGGTGATACCTGCCGTCTCGATATCCAACTCTGTTGTGCCGTTCCCAAACTGTATTTCACAGTCTGCGCCGCCGGCGTTGGTTTTGATGTCATCAATGACGGTTTGGATGGGTTGATTCGCCGTTCCTACCATTACGCTGTTTTGGGTAGCGGTAAACGATGTGCCGTTGCCGGTGATGATGTAAACGTCGGCTTGCACAAAAACGTTCGTACTAAACGCTAACAGTAATATTAGCAGGATTCTGATTTTTAAACTGAATGATTTCATAAAAATTTGAGCCATTAAGTATTGTTATTTTATATTATAATTCTTGCAAGATATATTTGGCTGCAAAAATATAACATCCCCTCTAAAAAAATATAGCAAGGAGTCCTTATTTTGTAGCGTGGAGTCCTAAAAATTGAGAAAAAAGCACTCGCCTCCTTGACAAAACCTGTTTCAAGGTGTATATTTGCCGCGAATTTGGTGCAGAGAAATTTTTCATTAAAAAATATACTAAATCAATCAAATTAAAATACTTAGCGCAAGAAAAACCATCGGCATCGTTTCAAAAACATTATCTATTATTCACTAAAACTTACCAAAAATGAACATTAATCCTCAAAACAACGCCCTTACTTTCGAAAGTGTTTGGGCAGCACTTATGGAAACCGACCGGCAAATGAAAGAAACCGACCGAAAAAGAGAAGAAGGCGACCGACGATTTAAAGAAGAAAGAGAAAAAAGAGAACGGCAATTTCAAAAGGAAAGGAAAGAAAGCGAACGACAAAGGAAAGAAAGCGATCGACAATATAAAAAGGAAAGGGAAGAAAGCGATCGGCGATTCAAGGAAGAAAGGGAAGAAGGTAACCGGCTATTCAACGAAAGGATGAAGCTCCTTGATGAAAAAATGGCTAAAACCAACGAACAAATCGGAGGCATCTCAAGAAGCAACGGAGAGTTTTGCGAAGAATACTTTGTCAATGCTTTTGAAAAAAATCCAACTTTCCTGGGTGAAAAATTCGATCACGTACAGGCAAGCCTCAAACCATATCCGGTTGTTGTACTTAATGACCAATACGATTTAGTATTATCTAACGGCAAAACCGTTGTGATTATTGAAATGAAATACAAAGCCGGTACGAATGATGTGGGAAGGATGTTTCGCAAATTAGAATCTTATCGCGCCAATTATCCCATGCATAAAGATTATAAAATCTATTTGGGTTTAGCTTCTTTCAGTTTTTCTGACGACGTGCGGAAGCGCGCCGACGAAATGGGCGTCATACTGATTCAACAACAAGGAGAAAAAATTGAAATAATTAGCGAAACCATAAAAGCGTGGTGAACTAACCACTTCTCGCTACCTTCCTGTACTCCGCAGGCGTAATGCTATATCGCTCGCGGAATTGGCGATAGAAAGTGCTGAGTGTGCTAAACCCACATTCTGATGCTATGGCTTCAATGGTAAGACTGGAATGGTCGAGCAACCGTTTGGCTTCCTCTAAACGTAAATGGCTGATAAATTCCATAGGAGTATGTCCGGTAACTGCTTTAACTGCTTCAAAAAGAGGCGTTCTACTGATGGCCATTTCCGTAACAAGTTTTTGAATGTCAATATCGGAAGTGGCAAAATATCTATCCCTGAGGAGGCGCTCACGCAAATGTGAAACCAATTGTCGCTGTTGGCTGCTGCCCGGAAGTGGCATAGCCATACGGTCTTGTTCCTTTATTTGGCGATATAAATCACGATTTTTCCTGATGATAGTACGTCTATTATATATCCATATTCCCAAGGCTATTGCCAACAAAAAAGCGCTGCCAAGCGTGAAAAGGAAGTAGTATAGCCCTCGCTTCTTTTCAGCAGCTAATTTTTCGGCCTCATATTTGTTTCGAAGTTGGTCGAATTTCAAATTGGTATTTTCCATCTCCATGGCTGTTCGCATTTTGTAATACTGAGCGAATATCTCAACTACCTCACTGCCACGGTTTAGCCATGAAAGTAACTCTATTTGCTCAGCCATCATTCTGAGACTGTAAAGTTTCTGATTCGTTTTCACATAATAACGATAAAGGCTATCTACTACAGTAAGCGCCTGAGCATATTTTTCCTGCGCTTTGAAAAAACCTAACAAACTAAACTGAAAATAATTATAGGCGCTTTCAGGGAGTTGGTCAATATATGTTTCTATTTTGTTAATGTAAACCAACGCCTGGTCAAATTGCTTATTATAAACATAAATACTGATATGTATCCGGTGAATTTGGAATAGCGTGGGTAAGTCATCCTCTCCCAATTGATCGACAAATTTTTGATACGTTTTTTCCATATCAGAGAGTATTATCTCCAATTTCTGATACTTATTCTGGGCTTGTAAAGCATTTGCCAAATCTCTATAGACTTCCAATGCGCTTTGCAAGTTTTGTGCTTGCTGAAAATAGGATAATGCCCGGATATATTGAACCTCAGCCAGATCATAACGTTGTTGGTAAAAATAGATCTGTCCAAAACAACGGTATAATGTTCCTAAAGCAAAAGGGAGGTTTAATTCTTTTGCCGATGAAAGTAATTTTTCTGCTTCATCAATCGCTTCATCAAACTTTTCTTGCCGGCACAGTAGAGAAGTTCGGTAATTAAACATCGTAAAATAATCTTCCCACAATTTATTTTTTTTGGCAAACTCCATATAGTCAGGATATTCTCTCTCAAATTGTTCAATATTACTTCTAAAATAAAAAAACGTAATTTTATTCTTTCTTGCGATGGCTTCCATGTAAAGAGAGTCAATAGCATTGTTTCCCTGCACGTTTAATGTAATAAACATGCCAATAAACAGACAAAATAAGTTTAGCAGAAAATATCGGAAAAAGTGTTTCTGTATCAAGTATTTAGATATAGTATGATGGTTTTAAAATGACAGTGCAAAGATGCAAAAAAATATTACAGAGCAATGGTAGAAAATGTTGCGCCATTTTTAAAACTAAAAAAGTGTTTCTTTGTGCCCTCATTGGCTCCGTAGTTCAGCTGAATAGAACGTCAGATTCCGGTTCTGAAGGTCGTGGGTTTGAATCCCGCCGGAGTCGCTGAATAGATTATGAAAATGAAATTTTTAAACCTGATTATCCTTTGCGTAACATTTTTAAACTTTGGTTACGCAAACTCCAATTCAGCCCCAATCTTCGAACCCGACACAAACTATTATGGCGCCGATCTTACACAATTTCCGCCAAATGTTAGGAAATGGGTTGTGAACAAGGCTTTTACTAAAGAGAAAATGGAACGTCCTGCCATGATAAATCCTCAGCTAAAAGTTTGGTGGAGCGAAGATAATAATGCCGTTTTAGCAGAAGCATCTTACACCATAGCAGAAGGATACGTGGGCGCAGGAACGCTGGAAACGTGGGGACAAGAAGCCCGTTTTTTCGGGTCTCCCGCCATATTTAATGTGTATGGTGAACATGCAAAATATCATACTTTGAGATTTGAGTGGGAGCTCAAGCAGGAGGTAGAGCAACTTTTAGAAAATGACCCTGCATATTCCGAAATCATAACATTTGCCAAACAACTGAGTGATGAAATTGAATATGATTGGAAAAATTTTCCCGGATACAAAGGACCTGTAAAACGAACACCCGGAAAAAAATATTTTCTTTGTGATGGATATGCTAACGAGGTAATGAACAGAATATTAGATTTAAACAGCGTGCAGGCGGTACAACGATGGGTTTCCTCCAATCACGCATGGAACGTGGTAAAACTAACGGACGGAAGAACATTATACCTTGATTTAACCTGGTTTGATAACGAAGATATTGACCAAAAGACCGGAAAGATTTATCAAACAGATGATTATAGATGGGCAAATATTACCTTTAACGAAGAACTGTTTCGCTATTCAAGTGTTGGGTACGGCGACCGCGTGTTTCATCATGCATTGGGAAAATTCGATAAAGAGGTAATAAAATAATCATTACCAATCATTGCCGTTGGCTGAAGCCAACGGACTTTGTAGATTTTCCTATATTTTCGCCGCCTAATTAATTGATTTTAAAAATGGACTACAATTTTAGAGAAGTCGAAAAAAAATGGCAGCAATTTTGGCGTGAGAAAAACGTGTATAAAACGGAAATAGATCATTCTAAATCAAAGTATTATGTATTGGATATGTTTCCGTATCCTTCCGGCGCAGGGCTTCACGTGGGGCACCCGCTCGGCTACATCGCCTCCGATATTTACGCACGGTACAAACGGCAAAAAGGATTTAACGTGCTGCACCCCATGGGTTACGATGCGTTTGGGTTGCCCGCAGAGCAATACGCCATTCAAACCGGACAACACCCCGCCATTACCACAGCGCAAAATATAGCGCGCTACCGTGAGCAAATGGACAAAATCGGCTTTTCTTACGATTGGAGCCGCGAAGTACGTACCAGCGATCCGGAATATTACAAATGGACGCAATGGACGTTCATTCAACTGTTTAATCATTATTATTGCCAAGATGCGCAACAGGCGCGTCCCATTTCCGAATTGGAAGAAGTGCTTGCAGCAGAGGGTACAACACGTATTCGCCCCGCTGCTACCGTAGAACTTTCATTTACCGCCAACGAATGGAATGTCAAAACAGAAGAAGAAAAACAAGCTATCTTGCTGAATTACAGATTGGCATATTTGGCAGATACTTGGGTAAATTGGTGCCCGGGATTAGGTACCGTACTCGCCAACGATGAGGTAGTAAACGGTTTCTCCGTGCGCGGCGGCTTCCCCGTTGAGCGCAAACTGATGAAACAGTGGATTTTGCGCGTTTCTGCCTACGCCGAGCGTTTACTGCAAGGACTCAACACCATTGATTGGAGCGAATCGTTAAAAGAGATACAAAGGAATTGGATTGGGAAAAGTGAAGGAGCGGCGGTAGAATTTAAAATTGAAAATTTAAAATTGAAAATTGATGTTTTTACAACGAGGCCCGATACGATTTTTGGGGTTACTTTTATGGTGCTTTGTCCTGAACATGAGTTAATTAAAGAAATTACGACACCTGAGCAAAAGAAAGAGGTGGATGAATATGTGTTTAAGGCAAAAAACCGTTCTGAGGTGGAGCGTGCCGGCGATGTGAAAAAAGTATCGGGCGTATTTACAGGCGCTTATGCTGTAAACCCGTTTACAGGGGAAGAGATTCCGGTTTATGTGGCCGAGTATGTGTTGGCAGGTTATGGCACCGGCGCCATTATGGCAGTGCCCGCGCACGATAGCCGCGATTATGCGTTTGCTAAACATTTCGGATTGCCTATAAGAGAAGTAATTAGCGGCGGAGATATTTCCGAAGAAGCCTACGAAGCCAAAGAGGGCATTTGCATCAATTCCGGTTTTATTAATGATATGAATGCGAAGGAGGGCGCCAAAGCCGTGATTGACAGCGTTAAAGAGAGAGGCATTGGATACGGCACCATTAATTACCGGTTGCGCGATGCTATTTTTAGTCGCCAACGTTATTGGGGAGAGCCGTTTCCGGTTTATTTCAAAAACGAAATTCCTTACATGTTGCCTGAAAATCAACTGCCGTTGTTGCTTCCCGAAGTGGATAAATATTTGCCTACCGAAACCGGCGAGCCGCCATTGGCACGCGCCCAAAACTGGCAAACAAAAGAAGGATTTAAGCTGGAAACGAGCACCATGCCTGGTTTTGCCGGCTCCAGCGGATACTATTTGCGTTACACAGATCCGCATAATGAAACAGCGTATTTCTCGAAAGAAGCTAACGAATATTGGCAAAATGTGGATTTGTATGTAGGTGGCTCTGAGCATGCTACAGGACATTTGATCTACGCTCGCTTTTGGAATAAATTCTTGTACGACATAGGATTGGTGTGCAAAGAGGAGCCGTTCCAAAAGTTAATTAACCAAGGCATGATACAGGGAAGGTCGAACTTCGTATATCGGATTAATGGTACGAACACATTCGTATCTTTCGGGTTAAAAGACAATTATGAGGTTACTCCCATTCATGTGGATGTTAATATCGTTCATAACGACGTGTTGGATATCGAAGCCTTTAAACAATGGCAGCCTGAATTTGCTAATGCTGAATTTATTTTGGAAAACGAAAAGTATATTTGTGGCTGGGAAGTAGAAAAAATGTCAAAATCGAAGTATAATGTACAAAATCCTGATGATTTGGTAGAAAAATACGGTGCAGACACATTAAGAATGTACGAGATGTTTTTGGGACCCATCGAATTGGCAAAACCTTGGGATACCAACGGCATTGAGGGCGTATCGCGGTTTATCCGTAAATTTTGGCGCCTGTTCCACGATGCTAACAATGAGTGGAATGTGAGCGATGCCGAGCCAACGCCCGAAGAGTACAAAATTTTGCACCGCACCATCCAAAAAATAGAAAACGATAACGAGCGATTTTCGTTTAACACCGCCGTAAGCGCTTTTATGATTTGTGTGAACGAATTGGCGGATAAAAAATGCAACAAACGTAAGATTTTAGAGTCGTTAACCATCTTGCTTTCTGCTTATGCACCACACATTTGTGAAGAATTATGGCACTTGCTGGGCAACGAAAATTCTATAACTACTGCTATTTATCCCGTATTTAATCCTGAATATTTGGTAGAAAATACCTTTAATTATCCGGTATCTTTTAATGGTAAAACACGCTTCTTTAAGGAATTTCCTTTAGATAAATCTTTGGCAGATGTTGAAACAGAGATTCTTCAATTGGAGGAAACGAAAAAATGGTTGGAAGATAAGCCGGTGAAAAAGGTGATTGTTGTGCAGAGGAAGATTGTGAATGTGGTAGTGTGAGTTGAGATACGATTACGCATTTTTTCGTTACGCATTTTTGCATAATCAAAAAAAAGATTATTTTTGCGAAAAAATTTAAAGTATGAATCCATTTTCTTACGGAACTATAGTGAAAGGGGGCAGTTTTTACGACAGAAAAGAGGAATGTGCCCGTATTGTCAACACTCTGTCCGGTGGCAATAATATGGTGCTTTATGCACCACGACGTTTTGGAAAAACTTCTTTGATTTTCAAAGCGATAGAAGAATTGGAAACAACCGGTTTTTTGTGTATTTATTTCGACTGTATGCCTGTTTTTTCATTAGAATCGTTTGTAAGGCTTTATACGAAAGCATTATCGGCAAAGCAGTCGAACCTGAGCCGGTTTGCTCAATTGTTTTCTTCGATTATCAAAAATATTCGTCCGATTTTAACTTTTGGAGAGGATGGTAAACCGGAATTTTCAATTGACTTTGCCAATGCAGAGGTAAATGAAACTGTAATTTCACAGCTCTTGGATATGCCCGAACTATTAGCAGGCAAGAACAAACGAGTTATTGTGTTTTTTGATGAGTTTCAAGAAGTTTCAAAACTAAAAAACATCAACTTCGAGGCTTTATTGCGAAGCAAAGTACAGCAACAGCAAAAAACAAACTATCTTTTTTTCGGAAGTAAAACACACATACTCAAGGAGATGTTTAACGATAAAAGTAAAGCGTTTTATAATTCTGCATCGCAAATTTCAATGGGTACCATCCCTCAACAGGAAACAATTGCTTTCTTACGTGAAAAGTTCTATTTATCAAACATTTACATTGACGATGAAATTGCAAAATATCTTATTTCCGTAGCTGCGGATATACCGCATTATATTCAACTCCTGGCGTCTGAAATTTGGCAGAATATGATTAATAATCAAACCTCAGTAACTAAAACCATTGTTGACGAATGTGCTCACAAAATATTGATGCTCAAAAGCGATTATTATTTTGAATTATTCGAAAACCGTTCTCAGAACCAAAAAAAACTGCTCAAAGCTTTATCCTATGAAAGAAAAAATATTTTTTCGGCAGACTACATCAACAAGCACAGGCTATCTGCCGCAAGCACACTACAGCGTTCTGTAAAAGAATTGATTAATAATGGAATTATTGAAAAAAACGGAGATGAATACTTCATTACGGATCCCTTTTTCAGGTTGTTTTTAATAGAAAATTGTTAATTTTCGACAAAAATAGATTATTCCAACTCATTCAATTCCTCTAAACTTTTCTTAATAACCTGAATATTGGTATCGTAAATTCTTTTATATATCCAATAACTGAGGACTATGCCAAATATACATGCCATGATTAAAAATATCCAATATGAAACATTTGCTCCAATTTCGTAATAGCATAAAACTCCAAGGATGAAATAGATAGGAGCTAAACCAAAATAAACAGCAATTTTTTCTTTTTTGAGCAGAATAATGTATTTACTCACGTTATA
>Ga0123356_10004923_pt1 | contig 13699 bp, 11 predicted proteins | sample TergutEmb28metaG_2_FD_92546 | JGI IMG/M metagenome (GOLD analysis project Ga0123356, IMG submission 92546) | Embiratermes neotenicus P3 segment gut microbial communities from Petit-Saut dam, French Guiana - Emb289 P3 | ecosystem: Host-associated > Arthropoda: Insects > Digestive system > Gut ...
CCAAGCACCCTGTGGATATTACATCGGTAGCTATGCGCGAATTCGCCGTAAGCGTCATAATCGCACCTTTGCCGAAGCTTTTCTCTATCTTGGCAATAACATCGTCAAGTGCCTTTCTTTTCTTATCGTCCATTTATGTTTACTCCTTTTGGTGTAGCTGTTCTTTAATCCAAATATTATTAGAGGTAATTCATTTATTCTCAACAAACTACTCTGCAACCATTATACCTTATATTTGGAAATTTTTAAACCCAAATAACGTAAATTATTTTTTATCTTGTTTAATGCCTTATTCCCAATTTTTATGAAAAACTGCTTATTGCGGTCATTAAACGCGTCCCCATGACCGCATGACCGTGCTTGCAGTAGAGAGAAATAAGTATTATACTGGTTGTATGAGGAAAAATTTGACAGTTGCCGTTTTAATTGTAATTGTGCTAATGATTTTCTGTAGCTTAGTTTTCACAGCTTGCAGTGAGAGGCACGGCATACCCAACGGCGAATATTGCCCTATTGACGAAAACAACCAAATAATTTATCGTTATCCCGACTATACATGGCGGGTAGGAAACAATAGGGCAATTACTGGTAGAGGCTTCTTCACTATGACTTACAAGATTGTTAAAGAAAATTCTAAAACATATTTTGAGTGGACGCATAATGCGTCCAAAAGAATTGAAGTTGAGTACGACACAAAAACAAAAGTTTTAACACTTTACTCGCTAAATGAAGACGGTAGCCGTAAAGAAACAGGACGCCGTTATACGAAGGGCTAAAAGCGCAGATTACAAATGCGCTTTGCCTTTGATTGATTGCAGGGAAGATATTCCGTGCTGTTCCATTACGCTTGGCAGGGATTCAATTATTTCTTTGCAAATATATGGGTTTATTAGGTTTTCTGTGCCGATCATTACGGCGGATGCGCCTGCGTAAAACATTTCAAGAATATCTTCGGCGGTGGAAATTCCGCCCATGCCTATGATTGGGATTTTTACTGCTTTATAGGTTTGGTAAACCATTCTTAGGGCAACGGGGAAAACGCCTTTTCCGCTGTAACCGCCCGTGTTCATGCTTAGAATCGGTTTGCCCGTTTTTAAATCAAGCCTTAATCCCACCAAGGTGTTAATCAGGCTTACGGCAGACGCGCCTGCGCCCTCAACGGCTTTTGCGATTTCGGAAATATCCGTAACATTCGGTGATAATTTTACGATTATCGGCTTGGTGGAAACGGCTACAACTGCTTTGGTTAATTCTTCGGCGGACTTTGCCGAAGTGCCGAAAGCCATACCGCCTGATTTCACATTGGGGCAACTGATATTTAATTCAATGGCAAGAACACTGCTTGCGGTGCTAAACCTTTTCACGGTTTCCACATAATCTTCCACAAGCGTTCCGCCCACATTTGCGATAACTTTTTTGGGGTAAACTTTTTTAAGTTTTTTAAGTTCAGTGCTAATAACCTTATCCACCCCCGGGTTTTGAAGCCCGATTGCGTTAAGCATACCTGCGGGGCATTCAGCAATTCGCGGTAAGGGATTGCCGTATCTTTCCTCTAAGGTTGTGCCTTTTAAGCAGATTGAACCCAAGATACTAATATCATAATATTCATTAAACTCATAGCCGAAGCCGAATGTTCCGCTTGCGGGGATAATAGGATTATCAAGAGTTTTGCCAAATAGCTTTACGGATAAATTACTCATTAAATATTACCTCCTCAGCTTTAAACACAGGGCCTTCCTTGCAAACGCGCCCGAACCCGCCTTTGGTTTTGATACTGCAACCCATGCACGCGCCAAAACCGCAACCCATGCGCGCTTCAAGGGAAATTTCACCGTTTCCGTCAAATTTTGCAAGGTTTTTAAGCATAATTTCTGGCCCGCAAGCGAAATACTTATCATATGCAAGGTTTTTGGTTTGAATACACTCAAGCACATTCCCCTTAAAACCTGCGCTTCCGTCATCCGTGGCGATTACAAGATTGGATATTTTTTTAAATTGTTCAAGATAAAAAGCCTCTTTTAAACTTCTAAAGCCAAGCAAAACAGTGGGCTTGATACCGCTTTCATTTATCTTTTTTGCAAGATAGTAAATTGGCGCAGTACCCATTCCGCCACCGATTAAAAGGGGTTTTTTAACACCGCTATAATTAAAACCATTGCCAAGCCCAGTTAAAACTTCAGCATAATTGCCTGCTTTTAATGTGGACATGAACTCAGTTCCCTTGCCCTGCACGCGGTAAATTATTGTGAGGGATTTATATGCCCTGCTGTAATCCGCAACCCCGAAAGGACGCCTCAACGAAAAGCCGTTAAGCCCCACATTCACAAATTGCCCCGCCTCAAGCGGTTCGGTTACGCCAAAGAATTCCATTTCAAAAACGGATTCATTAAGGCACTCATTTTTTGCTATTTTTAGGTTTTCTAATCGCATGGTTTTTGGTGGTTGGTGGTTGGTGGTTGGTGGTTGGTGGCGGAATTATTATTAAATAATCCTTTATTCTGAATTCTGAATTCTTAATTCTTAATTAGTCTGCGTCTATCGTAGATATTCCCATTGTGATTTCTTCAAGAACATCAAGCAAGGCTCTAACCGTGTCCAGTGAGGTGAAAACGGTTACATTGTTTTCCACTGCGGTACGGCGGATTTGGAAACCGTCATACTGTTCGTTCGTATCGCCTTCGGTTAAAGTGTTTACCACATAAGTTACATAGCCACGGCGAAGAAGTTCCACAATCTCGTCACTGCCCTGTGAAATCTTTTTCTTGGATTTAGTGCGGATATTGTGCTTAACTAAGAATTTTGCCGTGCCTTCTGTGGCGATAATATTAAAACCCAAATCATAGAACCTTTTGATTAAAGGTAAAGACGCCTCTTTATCACAATCTGCAATAGTTGCAAAAATTGTGCCGTAATTAACGATTCTTAATCCCGAAGCGCGGAATGATTTAAATATGGCGCGGTTTAAGGATTTATCGTAACCGATTGCCTCGCCTGTGGATTTCATTTCTGGCGAAAGAACCGCGTCAAGCCCCATTAGTTTTGAATAAGAGAACGAGGGGGATTTTACATACCACTTGTTTCTTTTTTCTTGCCATACGCCCCTATATCCCTGCTCTTTTAAACTTACGCCAAGCATGGCTTTTGTGGCGATTTTTGCCACAGGAACGCCGGCTGTTTTGGCAAGGAACGGCACGGTTCTGGACGAACGCGGATTAACTTCAATTATATAAACCTTATCCGTTTTATCTTCCACGATAAATTGAATGTTAAAAGGCCCTATCAAACCAAGCGCAAGCCCAATCTTATTTGTGTAATCAATGATTGTTTTTTTGGTTTCTTTCTTCAAGGAATAAGTGGGGTAAACGCTCATTGAATCACCGCTGTGAACACCTGCGCGTTCAATGTGTTCCATAATTCCCGGTATAAAAACTTCCTTGCCGTCACAAACCGCGTCAACTTCCGCTTCTTTGCCGAGAACATATTTATCAATGAGAACAGGGTGCTTTTCGTTAAGTTTAACTGCTTCGTTCACATAAGTTACCAAAGCGGATTCGTCATAAACAATGTGCATCATTCTGCCACCCAACACAAACGAGGGGCGCACAAGCACAGGATAGCCGATTTCTTTTGCAACCTTTTTGCCCTCGGCGAGTGTGAACACCGCTTTGCCCTCTGGCATAGGAATGCCAAGTTTGTTAAGCGCGGTTTGGAATAAATCCCTATCTTCCGCCATGTCTATACTCTTGCTGTCACTGCCCAAAAGTTTAACACCAAACTTTTCAATATCGTTAGCAAGGTTAATTGCGGTTTGCCCGCCAAGCGCGACAATCGCACCCACAGGTTTTTCATAATCCACCACATTCATAACATCTTCAAAGGTAAGCGGTTCAAAGTAAAGTTTATCACTCAAAGTGTAATCAGTGGAAACGGTTTCGGGATTGTTGTTGATAATAATTGCCTCGTAACCGCATTCTTGAATTGCCCAAACCGCATGAACGGTGCTGTAGTCAAATTCCACGCCCTGCCCTATGCGGATAGGCCCGCTACCAAGAACAAGAACCTTTTTCTTATCCGAACTAACACTTTCGTTTTCTTCCTCATAGGTTGAATAAAAGTAAGGAACATAGGCGTCAAATTCCGAAGCGCAAGTGTCAATCATTTTATACACAGGATAGATATTATGCTTCTTTCTGAGGCTATAAATCATTTCATAATCCGTATCCCAAAGAATTGCTATAAACTCGTCTGAAAAGCCCATTCTCTTGGCTTCTTTAAGAGTTTCCATGCACCGTTTGTTTTCTTTAACGCGCTTTTCAAGTGCAACGATATTGGCAAGTTTATCAAGGAATAACTTATCAATTTTGGTTAATTGGTAAAGGAAATCAATTGTAACTTCCTTCCTTATTGCTTCGGTAACCGCATAAATGCGTTCGTCATTATTTAGTAAGATATAATCGGTGAGTTCTTTCACGCTCATTACAGCAAACTTTTTGTGCCAAAGGTGGCAAAAACCAAGCTCAAGGCTTCTTACCGCTTTTAAAATTGCTTCCTCAATGGTTCTGCCCACGCTCATAACTTCGCCAGTTGCTTTCATTTGGGTGGCAAGAGTTCTGTTTGCCTTGGAAAATTTATCAAAGGGAAAGCGGGGGAATTTGGCAACCACATAATCAAGAGAAGGTTCAAATGAGGCAAATGTGGACGCCATTTTGATTTCGTTAAGCCTTAAACCCACGGCAACTTTTGCGGAAACCCTTGCAATTGGATATCCGCTTGCTTTGCTTGCAAGCGCGCTTGAACGGCTTACGCGCGGATTAACTTCAATCACATAATATTTAAAGGAATAAGGATCAAGTGCGTACTGCACATTGCAACCGCCCTCAATTTTTAAAGCGCGGATTATCTTTAACGCTGAACCTCTAAGCATTTGATATTCCTTATTTGTAAGCGTTTGGCAGGGGCAAACCACAATGCTGTCGCCTGTGTGAATTCCCACGGGATCAATATTTTCCATACTGCAAACGGCTACCGCGGTATCGTCTGCGTCCCTCACCACTTCAAATTCAATTTCCTTAAAACCCTTTATGGATTTTTCCACAAGAACCTGCCCCACAGGGGATAGCTTAAGCGCGTTCTTGCCAAGGGTAGCCATTTCTTCCTTGTTATCCACGAAACCGCCACCCGTACCGCCGAGTGTGAAAGCGGGGCGAAGTATCACAGGATAGCCGATTACTTCAGCGGCTTGAAAGGCTTCGTCCATATTTGTGGCAATCAGAGATTCAATAACAGGTTCGCCGATTTCCTCGCAAAGTTCTTTAAAAAGTTTCCTATCTTCCGCTTTCATAATGGCGTCATAGCTATTGCCAAGCATTTGCACGCCACATTCCTCAAGGATTCCTTTTTTGTAAAGTTGCATTCCGAGGTTAAGCCCTGTTTGTCCGCCGAGGTTGCACAAAATACCGTCTGGGCGTTCGGTTCTGATTATCTTCGCCACATGTTCTAAATCAAGCGGTTCCATGTAAATTTTATCCGCCATGTTAACATCTGTCATGATTGTGGCGGGGTTGCTGTTTACAAGGATAACCTCATAGCCCTCTTCCTTAAGCGCAATGCACGCCTGCGTGCCTGCATAATCAAATTCCGCCGCCTGCCCAATGATAATCGGGCCTGAACCTATCACAAGTATCTTCTTAATATCTTTTCTTCTTGGCATACTATTTGCCCTCCATTAGGTTTGTAAAAATTTTGTAAAGTTCGTTTTCGTCTGGCCTATACTGAACGCCCCTTATCTTGTTTGATTTATCTTCCGCGCCCTCAACCGTGCCGTCCGTCACATTTGTGTTGGTGATTTTAAGAGAGGTTTTCTTTAAGCTGTTTTTATCAACCGCGTAAGAATGGTTTTGATTTGTGATTAAAATTCTGCCTTCGCCCTCTTGGAAAACAGGTTGGTTTGCCCCCCTATGCCCCGTGTGCATTTTAACCACCTTTGCGCCCTCGGAAAGCGCGACTGCCTGAAAACCAAGCCCCATTGCAAGAATAGGAAGCCTGCCTTTTAATTCCTTAATTAAGGAAACAACGCTTGGAATATCGTTAGCGTTCCCGGGACCGTCCGACACAAGCAGGCAATCAGGATTATATTTTAGAATAATATCTTTAGCGGTATCGTAAGGCACAACAACCACATTTGCGTGGGCATCATTTAGCGTGCGGATAACACTTCTCGTAACGCCCAAGTCAAGAAGTGCCACGGTATATTGCGGATTCCTCGTTTTAGAAAACCAAATGGTTTTTGAGGAAACTTTTTTAACCTTTTCACAGTCCCTCACATGGGCTTTGATTAAATTAACGCAATCTTCTGTGGGGCGTTCTGCATTTGCAATCATTCCGCGCATTCCGCCCTCTTTCCTTATTATCCTTATAATAGCGCGCGTATCCACGCCCGAAAGCCCTGCGGAACGGTTTTCCGAAAGAACATCGCCCAAGGTTCTCGTGAACCTAAAGTTGCTTGGGGTATCGTTATACTCTCTTACCACCAAGCCCACAGGGGCAATGATTTTTGATTCGTAATCTTCGTCCGTTAGCCCGTAATTGCCTATGAGAGGATAACTCATTACAATTATTTTGCCAAAGCTTGCAGGATCAGAAATGATTTCCTGATACCCCACCATTGAAGTATTGAACACGATATCCGCAATCCTTTCTTCCTCACCGCCAAAGCCTGTTCCGAAGAATTCCGCACCGTTATCAAGCACAAGTTTTTTCTTTTTTTGTTCCATAGTTAAACCTCTTTGCTGTTGTAAATTATTTTACCGTTGTATATTGTGAATAGTGTAAAGCCACACATTTCCTGCCCGAAGAAGGGGGAATTTGCGCTTTTTGATTTGTTTTCGCTTTCCGTGTAAGCCCTTGTGGTTTGGGTGTCTATTATAGTAAAGTCTGCTTTACTTCCAATCTTAATTTCCGCTTTTGGGATACCAAAGCGCGCCCTTGGGTTTACCGAAACCCAATTTAATAAATCTTCCACACTTGCTAAACCCGTTTTAACAAAGTTTGTGTAAAGCAAAGGAATCATTGTTTCAAGCCCTATAATTCCGTTAGGCGCATTCTCATAACTTCTTGCCTTTTCCTCTCTTGAATGCGGTGCATGATCGGTAGCCACAATAGTAGCCACCCCTTTAAGTAATGCTTCCCTGCAATATAGCATATCTTCGTGAGAACGAAGGGGGGGGTTCATTTTATAGTTAGAGGGCATAGGGCATAGGGCATAGGGCATAGGGGTGGAATCCTTATTAATATTACCTTCATTGTGCGCTGTGCGCTGTGCGCTGTGCGCTGATTCCTTTCCTTCATTGTGCGCTGTGCGCTGTGCGCTGTGCGCTGATAAGAACAAATGGTGCGGTGCAATCTCACACGAAATGTCGCACCCGCTTTTTTGCGCGTCCTCAATAAGCTGTAAACTCTTTTTTAGTGAGATATGGCAAAAGTGATATTTTGCGCCTGTTTCTTTCACAAGGGCAATTTCTCTTTCCACCGCCACCGTTTCCATTTCTTCGCTTGTGAGTTCACCCTCTGCTTCCGCGTGCGAAGCAATTATTCCGCCTATTTGTTTAATCCTTAACATGGCTTCTTTTAAAAGCGTTAAGTCATTCACGCCCACGCCGTCATCTGTGAAGAATTTGGTGTGTTCTGAAATGCCTTCAATATCTACAAGTTCATTCCCCTTTTGCCCCTTTGTAATTGCGCTGAAAGGATAAACGGCTACGCTTGCGTTTTTATCAATTAGGCTTTTAAGGTGCAAAATCTTTTCCGCTGAATCCGTGGCAGGGTTTGTGTTAGGCATTGCAAGAACCGCCGTTACACCGCCTTTACTTGCTGAGGAAGTTCCGCTATAAATATCTTCTTTATATTCATACCCCGGTTCTCTTAAATGCACATGAACATCGCAAGCACCTGCCAAAGCAAGCCCCTTGCCCTCAAAATCAAAAATTTGTTTAGCTTTATATTTCTTAATTAAATCAAACCCGATATCTTTAATAACGCCGTTATCAACCAATAAATCTTTGGAAGTAACGGCGCGGTTTTCACTTATTAAGATATTTTTAAAAAGAATCATAGCTTGCCTTCAAGTGTCATGCTTATAACCGCCATGCGTGCGTACACGCCGTTAGTCATTTGCTCGTTAATTCTGCTTCTCTTGTGTTCCACTGCGTCTGAGGAAATTTCCACACCCCTGTTAAACGGTGCAGGGTGCATGATAATCGCATTTTCTTTAAGCCTTTCCACGCGGAATTTTGTTAAACCGTACCGCTGGTGGTATTCATTTGTGTTCATGCCCATTGCGTCCTTGTGCCTTTCAAACTGCACGCGCAAAAGCATAATTATATCCATTTCCGCCACTGCCCTATCAATAGATATAACTTCGGCGGTATCGTCTACAAAGAAATCGGGCCCGCTGATAAAAACTTCCATGCCAAGCCTTTTCATAATTTCGGCATTGCCGTGGGCAACGCGCGAGTGCGCAATGTCCCCGATTATGCAAATTTTAAGCCCCTTAAACCTGCCAAACTCTTCATAAATCGTTACCAAATCCAAAAGGGTTTGGGTGGGGTGGCTACCGCTTCCGTCCCCGCCGTTAAAAACGGGCATTTTGGTTATGCCCGTTAATTCGTCAAAGTATCGGTTTTGGGGGTGGCGGATAACCACGCCGTCAAATCCTATATTTTCAAAGGTCTTAACGGTGTCGTAAAGGCTTTCCCCCTTGTTTACGCTACTCATTTTCGCGTTAAACGAAATTGGGGTAATGCCAAGATTTAGCATTGCCGATTGAAAGCTATAGTTTGTTCTGGTGGAATCTTCAAAAAAGAGTGTTGCCATCTTCAAATTCGGATAGCGAACACTCTTTTTGCCTTTTTTAAATTCTAAAGCTAAATCAATAATTTCTTGAACCTTATTAACGCCTATGTTTTCAAGGGTCAGTAAGCCTTTCATAAGTACCTCTCACTGATTTTTTTTATCATAACACAAACGCGCACACGAATGCAACTGCTTGGGAAAGGTTTTTAAGAAAATTGCAAACTTCCTGCCATTTTTGTTTTCGGCTGTTAAGGTTTGTTATTTTTTGCTACTATAATTTGTTATTCTTTGCGAAGTCATTAAGCACATCTTCAAAGTCTGGCTTGCCGATTTCCTGCAATGCGTACTCAACTTTTGCGCAAGGTTTGGTGATTTTAATCACGCGTTGCAAATCTATCGGTGTGGCGATAACCACGCTTTCGCATTCGGTTTTATTGATTGTGGAAGCAAGATCTTTAATCTGTTCTTCGCCGTAACCCATGGCAGGAAGCAATGCGCCCACATTGGGATATGTTTTAAATGTGGTGATAAGTTTGCCCACCGCGAACTGGCGGGGATCAACCATTTCCAATGCGCCGAAGCGGTGCGCTGCAACCACGCCTGCGCCGATTTTCATTTCGCCGTGGGTAAGGGTTGGGCCGTCCTCAACCACAAGAACTTTTTTGCCCTTAATCGCTTCGGGGTTGGTTACGCTTAAAGTGGACGCACAATCAATCACAAGTGCTTTGGGGTTTACTTTTGCAATATTTTTCCTTACCTCTTGAATGCCTGCAAAGTCTGCACTGTCTACCTTATTTATAACCACCACATCCGCAAGGCGCAAGGTAACTTCCCCCGGATAGTAAGAGAGTTCATGCCCGGGGCGGTGAGGATCAACCACCGTTACGGTTAAATCGGGTTCGTAAAATGAGAAGTCATTATTTCCGCCGTCCCAAAGAATAACATCGCAACCGCTTGGATCATTTTCCGCTTCGCGCAAAATTGCCTCATAGTCCACACCTGCGTAAATCACATTTCCGCGTGCCACATGAGGTTCATATTCTTCCATTTCCTCAATGGTGCATTTGTGTTTTTTGAGATCTGCAATCGTGGCAAAGCGTTGAACTTTTTGTGCTTCCAAATCGCCGTACGGCATGGGGTGGCGAACAGCAATAACCTTTAAGCCCTTTGCCATAAGCACTTCTATTATTCTGCGACTGGTTTGGCTTTTTCCGCAACCTGTGCGGACGGCGCAAACTGCGATAACGGGTTTGGTGCTTTTAAGCATTGTGTTTTTATGCCCTAAAAGTTTAAAATCCGCCCCTGCCGAATTAACCTTTGCGCTTAAACCCATTACGAAATTGTAAGGCACATCGCTGTAGCTAAAAACGCATTCGTCCACATTGAGTTTTTTAATTAATGATTCAAGTTCACATTCCGCATAAATCGGAATGCCGTTAGGGTAAAGTTTGCCTGCAAGCGAAGCAGGATATTTGCGCCCTGCAATATCAGGAATTTGCGCCGCCGTAAACGCCACTACATTATATGCCTCGTTATCCCTGTAAACAGTGTTAAAATTGTGGAAATCTCTTCCCGCCGCGCCGATAATAATTACATTTGTTTTTTTCATTTTTATGTCCTCTCTTTTTTTAATTAAGAATTATGTGGGGAAGAAATATGAAATATAAAATATAAAATATAAATTATGGATTTATTAATAATTAGTATCCGCAATTCGTACTTCGTACTTCGTACCTCGTACTTCTAATAATGAGATTTAGATTCCGCCATTGTGCGCTGTGCGCTGTGCGCTGTGCATTGCGCTTTGGACGCTATGCGTCCAAAAGTTCAACCATAATCGCCTTATGCATATGCATACGGTTTTCGGATTGATCAAAGATTACTTTTTGGTGCTTTTCAAAGGTTTCGTGAGAAATTTCTTCTTCCTTGTGTGCAGGCAGGCAGTGAAGAACAATCGCATTTTTATCTGCAAGTGCCATAAGGCTTTCGTTTACCTGATAATCCATAAAAATCTTCTTGCGTGCCTCAGATTCCGCCTCTTGCCCCATAGACGCCCAAACATCTGTGTACACAACCTGCGCACCCTTTACCGCCTCTTTGGGATCATTAAAAATTTCCACACCGCCGTTTTGCTTTGCCCATTCTAAAACTTCCGCGTTCGGATAATATCCCTTAGGGCAGGCAAGCGAAATTTTGCAACCGCATTTAAGTGAGGCAACTATTAAGGAATTTGCCACATTGTTTCCGTCCCCGCAGTAGCAAATTTTCACATTTTTAAAATCGTTAAAATTTTCCTTAACCGTCATTAAATCCGCCAAAGCCTGCGTGGGGTGGCAATAATCGGTTAAGCCGTTTATCACGGGAATAGTGGCGTTTTTTGCAAGTTCTTCCACATCGGATTGCTTAAATGTGCGAATCATAATAATATCAAGATAGCGCGAAAGCACCCTTGCCGTATCCGCAATAGATTCGCCCCTGTTAAGCTGAATATCGTTTTGATTTAAGAAAATACTTGTTCCGCCAAGCTGAGTCATACCCACTTCAAAGGATACCCTTGTCCTTGTGGACGATTTAGAAAAAATCATGCCAAGAACTTTGCCGTTAAGCATTTGGGTTTGCGATTTGCCCTTTTTCTGCCCCTCTTTTAGCTTTATGCCAAGATTTATAAGGCTTAAAACTTCTTCGGACGAAAGATCAGAAATCTTTAAAAAATGTTTCATTTTGAACCTCTGTGTTTATTGATTTATTTATATTATGCGAAGTTGAGTGTCGCGGGCAAGCTTGCTTGCACATGACCGAAACTGAGCGTAATTCAAAGAGGAAGTGGCGACATAGTCGCAGAAAACAAGCGTAAGCGAAGTTTTTCAAAATTTCAAAATATGTTTTGAAATTAGCTTCCTATAGTTTATAATATGAATAAAATTTGCACAAGTCAAGCGTTTTTATGTATATTTTGGAAATTTATTCAACATTTTTGCATAATATCGTTTTTAACCAGCAACAAAAAAAACTCACTTAAGCAGGCGTAGAAAGAACAACAAAGCAAAAAACCGTTCTTAAGCCTTGAAATCGTTCAAAACGCATGATATAATCAAAGTATACGATAAAACATTTGTTTCGCTTTAAAGAGAATGGTTTAAGGAAAACGGTTTAGCTATGCGAATATCAAACAATGAAGAAAGTGCAAAAAAGAGTTTTGTGTTCTACTACACAAACTGTTTCTTGATTCGCAAAAGCGATAACAAGGTTCTTCTCTCTGTACGCGCTGACACAAAAGCATTTGCCCCGTGCCTGTATGATTTTTCTGTGCGCGGGCAAAAATGGGGAAATGCGCTTGGTATCATGGCGCGGGAAATTTGGCTACAACTTGGAATAAAACCAAATCTACAGCATATCTTTTCTGGCTTAAAGTGGGAAAGAGAAAATGCCACAAATTATGCCGACTTGTTTTTGGGCTACATAGATAAAGAACCCGCATGGCATAACCCAATAGAAATAAAAGAATTGCAATATAAAAGCGTTGAAGAAATTCAAGCCTTGTTAGAGTCGCACCCCGAAAAATTTATTCCCGAATTTAAAATAGGATTTGAAAAGCTTGTTGAAGAGTTAAAGAAATGTGAATTCAATAAAAATGCTTGCAGTTTAGCGGAAATTTGCGAAGGTTCGCACGAATTGCAAAAAGCTCAAATCGCAAATGCGTTGCCAAAGCAAGTCGCACAAAGTATAGAAAGCAAGCATTGGGTGCGCTTTCTTTTGCTGAATTCGCTTCATGATTCCGTAATTACAGATATTAAGTTTAATAAGAAACCAAAAATATTAAAACTCTCAATCGTGCCTTGCCTAAGTTTTTACGGAATGGAAGTTCACGGCAAAATGCTTTTAACCTTTTATCCGCGGAATTATGATTTCTTGGGCATAAAACTATTGAGTAAGATCGCCAAAAAGTTTGGGCTTGATATCGCAGACATGGAAACTCACCTAAGCGATAACGGCGAAATTCGGATTCGCCTTTATGTCACTTGCTACAACGGAAACAAAACTGCGATTAGGCTTATGAATAAACTATCTTCAAAAGCATTGGATATAGATTTCATTTGCGATAATCTTGAGATTGACGGTTAGCTACGGTTAGGTTTAGGCTTAGCGAAATAAGCTGGGGTTTGGAATAGAATTTTTCGGTTAGGAAAATATCTTATTTACACTTCTCTCTTTTTTTGATATAATTTAAAAAAGGAGATAGTTTTAATGAACCAACAAATTAAATTTATTATTGAAGGCAAGGGCGAAATTGTGGCGGAGTTATATAAGGATAGCGCGCCGATTTCTGTGGAAAACTTTTTAAAGCTGATAGACAGCGGATTTTATAACGGTAAAATCTTTCACCGCGTTATAAAAGGTTTTATGATTCAGGGCGGTTGCCCTCTCGGTACAGGCACAGGCGGGCCGGGGTGGAACATTAAGGGCGAATTTTTATCTAACGGGGTAAACAATACTCTTAAGCACACAAGGGGCGTTTTGAGTATGGCAAGGGCGCAACACCCCGATTCGGCAGGTTCTCAATTTTTCATTATGCACAAGGATTCCTTTTTTCTTGACGGGCAATATGCTTCCTTCGGCAAGGTAATTTCGGGCATGGAAATTGTGGACGAAATTGCAAACACCAAAACAAACGCAAGTGATAAACCGCTTCAAGAACAAAAAATTCTCAAAATTGAAAGAGTTTAGCACAATTATTATTGAAAAAAGAATTGCTTTATAGTATCATAAATATATAAACGCGCACGCGAACCATTAAAACACGCGTACGCGCACCGTTTATTTTAAGGAAACAATGAATAAATACTCGTGC
>Ga0123356_10004924_pt1 | contig 13698 bp, 11 predicted proteins | sample TergutEmb28metaG_2_FD_92546 | JGI IMG/M metagenome (GOLD analysis project Ga0123356, IMG submission 92546) | Embiratermes neotenicus P3 segment gut microbial communities from Petit-Saut dam, French Guiana - Emb289 P3 | ecosystem: Host-associated > Arthropoda: Insects > Digestive system > Gut ...
GCCCAGAACGGGGCGAGCGCTCGCGGCGCCGGTCACGCAGTCGCGGCTCGGACCTCGGGGCGCGGATCGCGATCGCCGTTCCCGCCGCTGTCGTCGCGGTCGTGTTCGTCGACATCGGCGGCACCGCCTGGATGGCGCTGATGATCCTGCTCGGGTGGGCGTGTCTGGCGGAGCTGTACCGGATGCTCGAGAGGTGGCGACCGGTGTCGCTTGTCGGCTTCGCCGCGCTCGCCGGGATGTGCCTGGCCGCGCGCTTCGGTGGCCAGCAACAGGTCCTCGAGGTCGAGGCGGCCACGATCCCGGTCCTGTTCCTCGCGGTCCTCATCCGCGGCGAGGGCAGCGGCGGCGCCACCGTCGCGATCGCCGGAACGCTGCTCGGCGTGTTATGGATCGGCACCGCGTTCTCGCACTCGGTGCTGCTGCGCGAGGTTCCGCAGGGCAAGGGCGTCATCATCGACGTGATGGTTGGCACATTCCTCGCCGACACCGGTGCATACGTCGGCGGCAGGCTGTTCGGACGCCGCCCGCTCGCGCCCGCGATCTCCCCCAACAAGACCGTCGAGGGCCTCGTCGTCGGAATGATCGTCGCGATCGTCTCGGTCTATTTCGCAAGCCAGTATCAGTCCGGGTGGATGACTCACGGCACGGCGTTTGTGCTGGGCGCCGCGATCGCGGTGCTCGGTCCGCTCGGCGATCTGTTCGAGTCACTCGTCAAGCGCGACGCGGGCACCAAGGACGCCGGATCGTTGTTCGGCGCACATGGCGGCGCGCTGGACCGCCTCGACGCGATGATCTTCACGATCGTCGCCGCCTACTACATCTGGCTCGCGGCGCCGCACCCGTTGGGCTGATGCGGCGGGTCGTGATCCTCGGATCGACGGGTTCGATCGGCGTTCAGGCGCTCGAAGTCGTCTCCCGCAGCGCCGGCGAACTGCAGGTCGTCGGCCTCAGCGCCGCGACCTCATCAAGGGCACTGATCGAACAGGCCCGTGAACACGGCGTCGGCCGGATCGCCGTCGCCGACCCCGACGCCGCCGCGCGCGCCGCCGAGGCGTGGACCGATGGCGAGGTCCTGGCAGGCCCCGAGGGGATCGTGTCGCTGATCACCGAGTCCGGCTGCGACATGGTCCTGAACGCGATCGTCGGCTCGGCCGGGCTGCTGGCGACCGTTGCGACGCTGGGTGAGGGGATCGACCTGGCGCTCGCCAACAAGGAGTCGCTGGTCGTCGGCGGCGAGCTCGTCACCCAGCTGGCCGAGGCGACCGGGGCCCAGATCATCCCGGTCGACTCGGAGCACTCGGCGCTGCACCAGTTGATCGCCGCCGAGCATCCGGGCACGATCGAGCGGATCGTGTTGACCGCCTCGGGGGGCCCATTCCGCGGCCGCGACCGCGACCAGCTCGCCTCGGTCACGGTCGAGCAGGCGCTCGCGCACCCAACCTGGGCAATGGGAGGCAAGATCACGATCGACTCCGCGACGCTGATGAACAAGGGGCTCGAGGTGATCGAGGCTCACCATCTGTTCGGCACCCCGTACGAGCAGATCGAAGTCGTCGTGCACCCGCAGTCGATCATCCACGGGCTCGTCAACCTGTGCGACGGCGCGACGCTGGCGCACCTCGGCTACCCGGACATGCGGGTCCCGATCTCCTACGCGCTGCACCACCCCGAGCGGGTCGACGTCCCCCTTGCCGCGCTCGACCTGGCGTCGCTCGGATCGCTGACTTTCGAGCAGCCGGACCTCGAGACGTTCGCCTGCCTGAGGCTGGCGCGTGAGGCGGGGGCGGCCGGCGGCACAGCCCCGTGCACGCTGAACGCCGCCAACGAGATCGCCGTGCACGCGTTCCTCGACAGGCGGCTCGCGTTTCTCGACATCGCCACCGTGATCGAGGAGACGCTGGCAGCCGCTCCGGTCAGGCGGCTGCACTCGTTCGAGACGCTGACCGCCGCCGACGCCCACGCCCGCGATCTCGCGACGACGCTGGTCGACGAGCGCGAGGCCGCCTGAGCCCCTAACGAGTCCCCAAATTGCGCCTGCCAGACTAGGCCCTAACCCCGTGTCCTACGTCCTCGCATTTCTCGGCTTCGCCGCGCTGATCATCCTGCACGAGGCGGGTCACTTCACCGCCGCCAAGGCGGTGGGGATGCGGGTCGAGCGCTTCTCGCTGTTCTTCGGGCCGATGGTCCTCAAGCGGCGGATCGGCGAGACCGAATACGGGGTCGGCGTGATCCCGCTCGGCGGCTACGTGAAGATCACCGGGATGTCGCCCGACGAGGTCTACACCTCGCCGGAGATCGAGCGCCGCGGCTACTACAACCAGCCGGTCTGGAAGCGCATCGTCGTGATCGGCGCCGGGCCGCTGGTCAACCTGCTGGTCGCGTTCCTGATCATGTGGGCACTGTGGATGGCCAACGGCCAATGGGTCGTCTCCAGCTCGGTCGGCAACGTCCTGCACCCGAGCGCCGCCGCCGCGGTGCTGAAGCCGGGCGACCAGATCGTCTCGGTCAACGGGGTCAGCGGCGGGTTCGAGAAGCTACGGGCACAGATCGACCAGCACCGCTGCGCCGGTGCCCAGGTCAACGGCTGCCACGCCGCGACGCCGGTGACGATGGTCGTGCGCCGCGACGGCGTGCTGCACACCTTCCAGATCACGCCGCGTTACAGCGCCGCCGACCACCGGATGCTGGTCGGCTTCGGCTTCGGCCAGAAGCAGGTGCCCGTCTCGGCGGGCCACGCCGCCTCGTTGTCGGTGACCGACCTGTGGACCGTGACCAGGCAGACGGTCTCGACGATCGGCCGGTTGTTCGAAGCCAAGGAGCGCCGTAACGTGCACGGATTCATCGGCGGATACGAGGTCACGCAGCAGTCGTTCGCCTCGAGCAGCACCACCGCGCTCTGGGTCCTGGCGCTGATCTCGCTGTCGCTCGGGGTCATCAACCTGCTCCCGTTCCTGCCGCTGGACGGCGGCCACATCTTCTGGGCGATCGCGGAGAAGCTCCGCGGCCGGCGGATCCCGTTCGCGGTGATGGAGCGCGCCGGCTTCATCGGGTTCGCGCTGATCCTGGTGCTGTTCGCGATCGGGCTCTCGAACGACGTCTCGACCCTGTCCGGGCCGGGCTTCCACGCCCCGTAGGTGCTTGCGCGGTCACCTCACCACGTAGGTGACGTGACCGTTTCCATCCGTTTCGGTGACGATCACCGGGTACCGGTTCTGTTTGACGGTCGCCGTGCAGTCGAACACCAGGCCGGCCTGCCGGTCGATGTCGATGGGGCAGCTGACGGTCGAGGCGAGATGCCGTTGTGTCAGGAGCGTCAGCTCGATCGAGCGCGCGATCGCCTCGGTGTCGAGCGTGGCCGGGGTCGACGTCCGGTTCCACAATCCGGCGATGATCGCAACTAGGACGACGACCACGGCGCCTGCGGCGAACGCGGCCAGCAATTGGAGGACACGGCTTTCGATCGCCCTATTGATGTCTCATCCCCCGATCGACCGCCGCTCGTGGAGGCGCTCGGCCACGCCCCAACCGCCAAGGCCCGCGCCGGCGGCGAACGGGCCGATCAATGGAATCACGTAGCGGTACTCGTACCCGTGCACGAACAGTGGGAACAGCAGTAGGACCAGCACGGTTCCGACGATCAGCCAAGTCTCGCTGCGCGGCTGTCCTCGTACCGACCACGGCGCCAGCAGACAGAGCACGAACAGAAGCACGAACGGCGCTCCCGTGATCCGTGTGAGTTTCTCCCACCATCTGAAGGCGCCGGCGCTCCCGTGCTCGAGCGGGTCACCAGGGTAGGCGCGCAGTTCCCAGTAACCGATCGAATCGGTCGGCTGCGGTCGGGTGAACAGCGCCGTCATCAGCGCGCTCGGGGTCAGGTTGCTATGCGAGGGGTAGCTCGGGTCGATCAGCTTCACGGCGTCCTGCCAGACCGCATGCAGGTAATCGAGCGGCTGCCCCTCCACCGCCGCGATCGCAAACCGCGTAAGGGCGGACTGCGCGCCCGGCTGCGGCGGGTTCATCCAAGGTGGCCCGAACAGCTGCACGGCGGGCGAGGACTGGTCGTACTGGTAGTAGACAGGGGTCTGGTAAAGCGGCCGCAGTCGCGGCGGCGTCGCCTCGCACAGTCTCTGGGTACCGGCGGGCGGCGTGAACTTGCTGCAGTCGGCAAACGACGCGACGCGACCGTAGGCCTGCCAACCGTCTCCCGCCGCCAATCCGCCCTGACCAGACCCAAGGTAATGCCACTCGGTGTAGGTCGCGAGCGTCGCCAGGCCCGCGATCAGCGACACCGCGCAGGTGGCCAGCGTCCGCGGGCTCAGCCGCCACTCGCACAGCAATAGCCAGGCTGGCACGATCACCACCAGCGGGAGTGCCGCGGCTCGCATCCACACGCTGAGCCCGGCGCAGGCGCCCGCCGCGATCGCCCACACCCAGCCGGAGCGCCTGGCGCGCACCGCGCAGTACAGCGCCATGGTCAGCAGCAGCGTCAGCGCCGTCTCGCTGAGCGCCGTGTGCTCGATCAACAGCTCGTCGCCGCTGAGCAGGACCACCGCGCACGGAATCAGGGCGACTCCGGCCGGCGCCCCCAGCCGCCGCAGCATTGCGAACAGCAGCACGGCCGCCGCAAGTCCCATCAGGTGCTGGACGGCGACCACCAGCAGCAGGTGCGGGGTGATCGCGCGCAGGACATCAAGCAGCATCGGATATCCCGCCGCCCGCAGCGGATCGGACCACAGCCCGCCGACCGCTGACTCGAAGTAGTTGCCGCTGTCCGGGTAGGTGAGGCCGGGTTGCACCGACAGGCTCAACGCCACGCGCGCCCCGATCCCGACGAGCAGCAGCCCGACCAGCGCACCCCTCGCGGGGTCCAGGCGGACGGCGTCCCGCCACGAAGCCGGCCCCCGGCTCAGTGGTGAGCGACGAGCCTTCGCGACCGGCGGATTGGCTGGTGGCTGCGCGACGCTCACGCTAGGTGGGGCCCTGCCTGGCGAAGACGGTTACCGGTCAGGGACCGGAATCACGCTACCAGTTGGGTCAGCGTTGTCCGCGGCCTGGATCGAGCGCCAGACGAGCTCGATCGGATGCTGTATCGGTGGCTGCGGAGCCACCGCGCCGCCCAGCCCGAGCCGGCGGCTGAGGTGGGTCGCGCAGTCGTGGCCGCCGGTGGCGATCACGTCGGCGCCGGTCGCCCTCAGCGCCAGTACCGCGTGGTCGCCGAGCTCGGCCGCGGTCGCAGGACGCAGAACCGGATTCAGCCCGACCCCGCCGCAGCACACATACGAGTCGGTGCACGGCTCGATCAGCTCGAGTTCGGGGATCTGGGCCAGCAGCGCCCGGGGTTGGCCTCGAACGTCCTGGGCGTGCTCGAGCTGGCAGGAGGCGTGGTAGGCGACGCGGATCGGAACCGGGCCGCGGGCGACCCGCGACGGGCGTTCGGCCAGCAGCTCGCTGACGTCGCGGACGAGCGCCGAGAAGGCTCGTGCCTGCGGGGTGCCGAGCATCTCGCCGTACCGTCTGAGCTCGGCGCCGCAGCCGCCGGTGGTGGTGACGATGTGGTCGACCCCGCCGAGCCCCGCGAACCCTGCGATCGTCTGCTCGGCGCGAGCCAACGCCGCGCGTTGCTCGCCGGCGTGGCGCTCGAGCGCGCCGCAGCAGTCGGGCAGCGCCGGGGCGAGCACCTCGTAGCCCTCGGCGGCCAGGACCTCGATCGCCGCCCGCTGAACGTCGCCGAAGAAGACGCGCTGAGCGCACCCCAGCAGCAGCGCCACCCGTCCCCGCGGCGGGCCGCCGCGGGCCGGGGTTCGGGCCGGTAGGGACTCCTGCGCTCGCGCCCCCACGCCCCGTGCCGGCGTCAGGCCGGCGAGCGCCGAGGCGGGCGTCGGGAGGCGCCGCCGACCCAACCGCTCGGCCGTCTCCAGCACCGACGCAGCGGCGCGCAGCCGCTGCGGATGCGGGACGGTCGCGAGCGCAAGCCTGCGAGCCGCGCGCTCGGGCGCGGCTCGGCGTCGGCGGCGTTCGACCGCCGGCCTCGCCCGGGCCAGGAGCGCGTCGTAGCTGACGCCGGAGGGGCACGCGCTGACGCACGCCATGCAGCCGAGGCAGCTGTCGATGTGGGCGGCGAGCTCGCCGTCGACGGCGCCGCCCGCGGCGATCGCCTCGCCGATCATCGCGATCCGGCCCCGCGGCGAGTCCGCCTCCTGACCCCAGAGGATGTAGGTGGGGCACGTCTCGAGGCAGGCGCCGCAACCGGTGCAGCTGCGGACGTGCTCCTGCCCCGAGGTCAGGTCGAGTAACCCGGGGCCGCTCACCGCGCGAGTATCGCAGCACGTTCACACGCTGGTCACGAGCGCCCCGGGGTTGCAGATCCCGGCCGGGTCGAACCCGAGCTTGACGGCGCTCATCAGCTCCCGCGTCCCGGCGTCGCCGCCGCGCACGCGACGTTCCTCGACCGCGGCGCCCGCCGGCAGGTCGAGGAGCACCCCGCGAGCGCCCGCCGGGAGCCCGCCGAGCAGCGCTCGCAGCCACTGCGGCTCGAGTTCGAGGTAGCAGACGCCGAGCGCCGCGCGGGCGATCACGGTCGCCCCACAGGCGTCCGCCAGCGCCAGCACGGCCGCGAGCCGGGAGGGGCCGACGGAGACGCGCGCGAGCGCTCGCTGCGCCGACCGCTGGCCGGCTCGCTGGCGCGCCCACAGCCCGCCGTCGTCCTCGATCACGTCGACCGCCGTCAGGCCGTCCTCCCGCATCAGCCGCGCGGCCCGCGCCGCGCCGGCGGCGGGCTGCTGGCCGGCGGCCTGCGCCAGCAGCCCGCCGCGACCGCCTCGCCAGGCGACGTCGAGCGCCTGCAACTCGGGAACGGCGTCGGTCAGGTGTCTGGCCGTCGCCGCCAACACCGCTGTATCCGTCGTCGTTCCGATCGCCGTCGCGGTTGCCTCGGGCAGCGGGTGCAGCCTGACGCAGACGGCGAGGATCACCCCGAGCGTCCCGAACGAGCCCGTGTACAGGCTCGCGAGGTCATAGCCGGCGACGCTGCGAGGCACGCGGCCCCCGGCGCGGGCGATCGTCCCGTCGGTCAACGCCACCGCCACGCCGAGCACCTGCTCTCGGACCCGGCCGTAGCGGTGGCTGATCGGGCCGGCATCGGCGCTCGCGACGACACCACCGACCGTCGCTTCCCCAGCCCCGCCGAAGTGCAGCGGCGGGTCGAGCGCCAGCAGCTGCCCGGCGGCGGAGAGCTCGTTGCGCGCCAGCGCGACCGGCACCCCGGCGCTGATCACCGCGACGCGATCCTCGGGGTGGTGCTCGATCGGCTGGGTGAGCCCGAGCGTCCGCAGCACCAGCGGAGGGGTGGTGGTGACGTCGGGGGCGAGCCACGCGAGCTTGGTGCCGGCGCCGACGATCCGGACCGGTCGCGACGCGGCGGTCGCGTCTCTCAGAGTGGCCGCGGCCTCCTCGAAGCTCCTCGGAGTGACGCAGTCGTTCACCGTGGCGGGGCGGCAGCCCTGCCGGGGTTGGCCAGCCCGCCGGGGTCGAAGGCGCCGCGCAGTCGCGCGAACGCCTGCAGGTCGGCACCCGAGAACAGCGACCGCAGCCGCTCGCCCCCGGAGACTCCGACGCCGTGCTCCGCGGTCAGGGTGCCGCCCGCGTCGACGGCCGCGGCGGTGATCGCGTCCGTCAGATCCTGTGCCCGGGTGGCCTCGCCCGGGACTCGAGAGTCGTACAGGACCACGGGGTCGATGATCCCCTCGCCGGCGCGGCAGGTGAGGGCCAGCTCGAGTTGCCGCGCCGCCGCAAGCGCCCGGGCACGGCGCAGGAGCGCCGGCAGCTCGGACGGCGGTACCGCCGGGTCCTGGATCGCGAACGCGTTCGACACCCGCCCGAGGCCGGTCAGCGCGGCGGCGTGCGCGCGCCACAGCAGTGCGCGCTCGGCCGCGTCGGCGGCCAGCCGCAGTTCCCCTGCCCCGGCTTTCATCAGCGTCTGGATCAGACTGGCCTGGGTCGCCTCGCAGGCCTCGTGGGAGCCGTCGAGCTCGATCAGCAGCGCGGCACCGGCGCCGGCTTGCAGACCCGCGCCGGTCGCCTGCTCGGCGACCTGCAATGCCGTGCCGTCGAGCAGCTCGAGCGCGGCCGGCTCGATCCCTGCCGCGATGATCGCCGATACCGCCCGCGCTGCCGCGATCGGGTCCTCGAAGTACGTCACCGCCAGCCGCACGTCCGGCGGCACCGGCAGGACGCGGAGGTGGACGGCCGTCGCGACGCCGAGCGTCCCCTCGGAGCCGGCGAAGGTCCCGACGAGGTCGTAGCCGCCGTCGAACGACCGCAGTGCGACCTCGCGGCCGTCCGGAAGCACCAGGTCGACGCCGACCAGGTGACGGCGGATCGGCCCGTACTTGAGCGAGCGCGGCCCGCCGGCGTTGGTCGCGACGATCCCGCCGATCGTCGCCGCATCATGCGAGGGCGCCGATGGAAGGAAGTGCGAGGGGGCGAGCGCGCGGGCCAGCGCCCGCGCGCTCGCCCCCGCCTCCGCGACGATCACCCGGTCGTCGAGGTCGACTTCAACGATCCGCCGCATCCTCGAGAGCACGATCAGGACCGCATCGGGCAGCGGCACCGCGCCGCCGGCCAGGCCGGTGCCGGCGCCCCGCGCGACGAACGCGACCCCGGCCTCGGCACAGGCGCGAACGACGCTGGCGACCTCGACCGGGCTGCCGGGCAGGACCGCCACCGGCGGCAGCTGCCGGTGGCGCCGCTGGGCGTCGGAGCGGTACGGGCCGAGCGCCGTCCGGTCGGTGACGACGTGGCGCTCGCCACAGATCAGTCGCAAGCGAGCGACTAGCTCACTGCCGATTTGCATCGGGGAAGTGTCGCGAATCGCCATCCACCGGAGGGAAATCGCGCTCGGGGCGGGCCCGAATCACGTGATGCGCTTGACCATGCAGACCCGCTCGGCGCAGTAGCCGAGTCGCCGGTAGAAGGCCTGTGCCGGCTCATTCGTGGACCAGACGTTGAGGCTGAGCGCCGGCAACCCTCGGTCGCGCGTCCATGCCTCGGCGGCAGTCATCAGCGCGCTGCCGACGCCCGTTCTGCGAGCTTCCGCGGTGACCGCCAGGTCCCGCACGTGACCGCGGGCGGCGCCGGCGACATCGTTGACGACCCCGAGCGAGATGAAGCCGAGCCGGGTCCCGTCCGCCGCTTCGGCGAGCAGCACCGTCGCTTCGGGACCTTGACCGCGGACGGCGTCGGCGAGCGCCTCGCGGTACGCGGGCGCATTCGCGCCGGGGTCATCCCAGGTCGGCGAGCCGAACTCCATCAGGCTTGACACGAGTCCGCCGATGAACTCGCGGTCGCGCTCCTCGGCGGGTCGGATGGACAGCCGCTCGGTCATGCCCACCTGTCAGCGCACAGCCGGCCCGCGTCAGCTGACGGTGATCGCCTGCACGCGGCTGTGCTGGAACGTGCTGCCGTCCTTCCAGGCGAGGCGGACGGTGCCGCTGCCGGGGAAGCGCACGAAGGTATCGAAGTAGCAGCCGGCCGAGGCGGGATCGAGCGTCACCGTCGCGATCGTTCGATACCGACCAGCCGGCTGCGCGAACTGAATCTCGACATTCTGTGACTGCCCGGTCCGGTGCGCGACCACCGGCGCCGCGCGGGCGCAGCCCCAGACCTCGAGATGGTGCCCCCTGGCGGCGCTCGTCTCGGGCATCCACAGCGGCATCCGGTAGGCCTCGTAGGACGGCTTCGGCCGGCCGTCGAACGGGTGGTCAGGGGACGTGAAGAACTCGAGGCCGGTGTCGAAGTTGTCGTGCTTCTTGGCGTTCTGGTCGATCAGCTCGTACTGGTTGAACGACCGGATCCGTGGGTTGCGCCAGCTCAGGTACTCGGCCTGGTTCATGTACGTGGCGGCGTTGCCCAGCGACGTGGTGGTCGACTCCACGTTCGGGGGGTTGGTCTGAAAGCCGAACTCGGTGTTGTAGATCGGGAACTGGACGGTCGACCCGTAGGCGGCGGCGGCCCGATCGAGCGAGTCCTCGAGGTGCGATATCGCCGGGAAATCGGCGAAGTCCGCGCTTCCGGGAAGGCCGGTCGTCAGCATCGACGGCGGGTTACCGCCGGTGTACGGGTGATCGGCCCAGCCGCTGGCGTCGAACAGGCCCGGGTTGTCGGCCTTGAAGTTGGTCGACGACGCCGGGCAGCCGAGCTGGGTGGCTGCGGCCCCCTGCAACGGCGCGTAGTCGGAACCGAGGCAGTACAGCCCCCGGATGAACGTCAGCGGAACCATCTCGGGGACCATCCCCCGGACAGCGCCGACCTGGTCGGGCTCGGTCCCGTACGGCGCCGTCTCGCCGATCAGGATCGTGTCGGTCGCCGGCGTGTGGCCGGTCGCCTGCAGGCTGGACCAGGCGGCGTCGACGAGTTCGCGATACATCCGCGGCGAGACCGGCTGGTGGGCGGCGTTCACCTGTGGCTGGAGTGTCGTTCCGTAGTTGGGCTCGTTCCAGATCGACCAGAAGTCGACCCGTGGGAGCGGGCTGGTGGCACCCGCGGGCCTGTAATGACCGTCGTAGCGCTTACCGACGGCGCGCACGAACTCGCCGAAGTCGGCCGCGGACGGCTCCCACGGCGTGTCGCCAAACGTCGTCGGCGCGCCGGGTCCCGCCGCCCACCGAGGGCCTGGGCCGGTCACCGTGAAGTACAGCCGGATCCCGGTCGCCGCGGCGGCGCGGTCGATCGCGTCGTACGTCGTCCAGCCGTCCGCCGGGTAGGACCCGGGGTCGGTTGCGTCGAGCTGCGTGGGCTTCGTCGAGGGATAGGCATATTGGGCCGCGACGTTCCCCCAGATGATCGAGGTGCGCACCACCTGCACCCCGAGGTCTTTGAGCGTTCGCATCGTCCTGAGCGGATTGCTCTGCAGCTGGGGATCCGACCAGAACATCGACAGCAGCGGTGGCCTCGCGCTGTCCGCGGTCTTCGTCGGCACGCTCGAGCCGCCGCAGCCCGCAACCGCGAGCGCGACGATTGCGCCGACTACCGCCGGCGGTATCAGGAATCTCGGGACCCGGGGTCGCCGGGCTGGCTCAGATCGAATTGTTTGCATCAGCTTTCAGTTACCGGCCCGAAAGCCGACGTCGGCGGCGGAGGCTATAACCTGTCGGCCCCATGCGCCGGATCCATCTACTTGCAGCGCTCCTGGCGGTCGCGGTGTTCTCGTCGCTGCCGGCCCTTGCTCAGGCCGCCAGACCCGCCTGGGAGGATTGCAACGCCCACGGCGGCAACACTCTGACGCAGCATTACAGCATCTCGGAGCTGAATTACGCGCTGGCCCACATGCCGGCAAACGTCCAGGAGTACTCCGACTGCTACAACGTGATCCAGGCGCAGCTCGCAAAGCAGCTGGGCCTGCCGGCACCGGCGTCGCGGCAGCACGGCCATACGCCGGCGGCCAGCGGCTCGGGCGGCGGCTCGGGCGGCGGCTCGGGCGGCTCGACGGTGCTGATCGCGGCGATCGCCGTGGTCGCGCTGGCTGGGATCGGCTTGGCGCTGTGGGCGTCCACGCGTCGTAGGGGCGGCGGACCGCCTTCGGACGACGAGGCTTCATCCGACGGACCCCACGACGGCATTTCCCCTCCGGGGCCGGCCGACGCGCCCCCTGCCGCCTGAGCACCCGTATTGCGGCGACGCCGTCGGAGGCGCCGCCGCGAACCGCTGTCAGAAGCCGCCCGGTCGCGGCTGTTCGGCCCCCCACCAGCCGGCTATCCGACCGTGATCTTCTGGATGCGGCTGTAGACGGTCTGACCGCCCGGCCGCGTCCACGCGATCCTGACCGTGCCGCTCTGGGTGAACGCCTGCTTGACGTCGAAGTACCCGCGCGGATTCTTGATCGTCACGATCTGCAGCGTCCTGTACCCGTCGCTGGGCGCCGGCTTCGGCTTCGGCTTGCCATTCGTGCTCGCGGTCGTGGTGTTCGCCGTCGTCGTATTCGTCGTTGGGGTGGTCGCAGTCGTCGTGCGCGGCGTCCTCAGGGCCCGGCCGCCGTTCGAAGCCGGCAGGAACTGGATCTGCGCCTGCGGGTGCAGGCCACCGGCCGTGGACAGCGTCCAGGCCGGCCGGACGCCACCCCAAACGGTCAGGGTGGTCGCATGTGACGTCTTCGTCGACGGCATGTAGAACGGGACCAGGAACGCGTCGTACTCGGGCTTCTTAGCCCCGCGGTCGGTCTCGAGCCCGTCGCCCCAGGCGCCGTTGGACGGGTCCAGGAGCTGGTACTGGTCGTAGCTGTCCAGCCGGGGGTTCAGGTAGCTGAGGTACTCGGCCCAGTTCATGTAGTAGGCGGCCGTCGTCTGGTTGATCGCCTCGCCCTTCTGATTGGCGGGGTTGATCTTCGTCGGTGGGACGCTCCAGTAGCCGAACTCGTCGTTCCACAGCTGCATCTTGTGGCTGTAGCCGTAGATGCTCTGCAGGTGGTCCATCGTCCTGATCACGTTGGGGATCGACGCGAAGTCCCCGAAGTACGGGTTGCGTTTGCTGTTGTTCGGGCTCTGGCAGAAGTTCTCGTGGGGGCAGTCGTAGGTCGTCTCGCTCGGCGGCGTCCCCTGGCCATACGGGTGGATCGCCCAGCCGCTGGACTGGAACAGCGCCGGGTTCTCCTGCTTGAACTTGGCGGCGGAGCCCGGGCACGAATACTGCTTGGCCGTCTTGCCGGTCAGGGGCAGCCCGTTCTGTCCCACGCAGTACAGCTGCGACATGAAGATCATCGGCAGCGTCATCGCGCCGAGCCCGGGGTCGTAGGCGCTCCACTTGGTGGTGTTCGTGGTGCCCGCGCCGCGCGGCGCCGTCTCGCCGATCAGGATCGTGTCGCTGGGGGGCCTATGACCGCTGAGATACAGGCCGACCCAGGCCCCGGAGACGAGCGACCGATACTCGATCGCCGAGCTGATGATCTTGCCGCCGTCGGTGCTCTGGGGCTGCAGGCTGAAGCCGAAGTTCGGCTCGTTCCAGACCATCCACATGTTGACCCGCGGCAGCGCCAGCGCAACCTTGCTCTTGCTCGTCTTGTAAGTCCCGCTGTAGCGGGTGCCGAGCGCCTGTACGAACTTCTCGAGGTAGCCCGACGACGGGTTCCACGACCCCTCGAAGTGCTTGTGTTGCTGGTAGCCCTTACCGGCGGCCCAGGTCGGGGCGGGGGCGTCTACCTGGAGGGCGATCTGGAGCTTGTCGGCCTTCGCCGCCCTGACCGCTGCGTCGAGCCACGCCCAGTTCCTGGCTGGATACGCAGCCGGGTCGGCTCCGTTGAAGTGCTTCGGGGGTGTAGCCGAGTTCGGGTTGGGAGCGAACTGATTCCAGTAGACCGTCACCTTGACGACGTTGGCGCCGAGCGACCGGAAGGTGCTCATACCTCCGGTCGGGTTGGTCTGGATCAGATCGTTGTCGGAAATGACCGTCGCCTGGCTGGTCGAGGCCAGCGCGGACGGGGCCGCCAGGGCGCTGAGCAGCGCGGCGGCTCCCAGCACGGGGATGAGTCGCTTGAGAAAGAGCATCGATAAAAGGAACCAGATCCATCGGTCGAAGTTTCGCGGTAGGGCCCCGGTTTAAGCCGCGCATTATGCCGCGCACGTCGCCCGGCACGCTCCTCACACGGCAGGAAGGCCGCCGGGACGCCAGCCTCTAAACTCGCCCCTTGAATGCCCTCCGAACGCCAGATCC
>Ga0123356_10004925_pt1 | contig 13697 bp, 11 predicted proteins | sample TergutEmb28metaG_2_FD_92546 | JGI IMG/M metagenome (GOLD analysis project Ga0123356, IMG submission 92546) | Embiratermes neotenicus P3 segment gut microbial communities from Petit-Saut dam, French Guiana - Emb289 P3 | ecosystem: Host-associated > Arthropoda: Insects > Digestive system > Gut ...
CGGCCCTTTGGTAGACTCATTCCTTATGACAAATATAAACGGGGTTTTTGCCTGCGGTAATGCACTGCATGTACATGATCTTGTGGACTGGGTTTGCGAAGAAAGCCGCCGCGCGGGACGTTATGCTGCACAATGGCTGCGCGGAGAAAGTCTTCCATTAACACAGATACAGACAAAAGCCGGAGCTCATGTGCGTTATATAAATCCGGGGCAAATAGCGCCTGCCAGGGAAAATATTATATATATGCGTTCAATGATAGTAAAAAATGACGCTGTGATTGAACTTCGTCTTAATGACCGGGTAATTCGCAGTAAAAAAGAAAGACGCGTTCAGCCTTCGGAAATGATTAGTTTTAAACTTGGCCCTAAAGATTTTGAAGGCTTGGATTTTAATTCCGGTTCAATACTGGAGTTTAATATTTATTAGGAAGTATTATGCAAAGTTTAACATGTATAACCTGTCCAATTGGCTGTTTGCTTGAAGTATCCGGTTCTACGCCGGATAAGTTGATTGTAACAGGTAATAAATGCCCGCGCGGTGAAATTTATGCGATTGAAGAAATCCGCGCGCCAAAACGAACAGTAACTGCTACTTGCCGGATAGACGGGGAGCTGTTTTCTCTCAAGCGTATTCCGGTAAAGACAGTTTCTCCCTGTCCAAAGGATAAGATTCCCGCCTTGTTGTGCGATATTTATAAAGTAAAAGTAACTTTGCCTGTTAAAACAGGCGATATTATTATTGATAACTGGAACGGCGAGGGGATAAATATTATTGCTACAAGGACGATTGGTTAATGCTTTTTAGGAAAGTTGAAAAATCGCCGAATGATTTTTGGCAGGAATACGAAGAAAAAATTGGCGAAAAGGTTCTGGCGCGCGGAATGGGAAAGTATATTTCCGGGTGGGATGAATTTGACGAAAAGAAATTGACCGGCATCTGGGGACTTGTTATTAATACATCCGGCGGATTCCGTTTTAATCATTTTCCGCAGAACAGCTGGATTGATGTCATTACACGTCCCGCTGACAGGGATCCGCCGAAAGAAAAAACAATTTTTATTCCGAAAGAAAATATTGTTTCATCAGAATTAATTAAGGAAACAAAATGGTGGAAAAGACTTGTTAATCCATTGCCGCCGCGGCTTGTTATAATATATATGGATGATACAGACAATAAAAAAAAGTTAATCTTTGAAGCCGAGTATAATGTAATTCTATAATGTAATTGTATAATATAATTATACAATTACATTATAGAAAATAACCCAAACAAATATTTACAGCTTTTTTTCTTCGGTATCCGGCGGTTTTATAACCGGCTTTTTCCGTTCATAATGTTTAATAATATTTTCCAGTATATCTTTTAAAACAGCGACAATTGGTATTGCGGCAATCATTCCGAAAATGCCGGCAGCAGCTCCGCCGACGGTTATGCTTATTATTATCAATAACGGACTAAGCGAAAAAGATCCGCCCATCAATCTCGGCTGGATTATATTTCCGTCAATTTGCTGCGTTATTAACAGTACAACAGCGGCTATTGCCGCTATCATAATGCCCTGCGTAAATGCGACGATGATTACAACTATGATAGAACCAAAGATAGATCCAAAATATGGAATATAATTTACTATTCCGAGCATTATTCCCAGGAATAATGCATAAGGAGAACGCAGTATAAGCAATTCTATTGTTACGATTGTTCCAAGAATAAGGCCGTCTATTGTTTGTATATGTATATATCTTTTAAAATTTTTATTAAGTTTACCGGCATAATCCAATATTGACCTGTGAATATTATCGGGAGTAAAAGCCGCAAGCATTCTGCCAAGAAACTTTTTAAACTTTTGCTTCTCTGCCAAAATGTAAATAGAAGAAATTAAAGCCAGTATGCCGGTGAATATTGCCGATCCAACGCCGAATATCGCGGTTACTGTCGATGAAAAATTTTCTACGCTGATATCCTGAAACATTTCCTGAAGCGTGTGCAGAATCCCTTCCGCGCTTATATGAATGCCGAAAATTTCCATATTGTTTATATATTCGATAGTGTATTGAATTCTTTCGTAATAAACAGGAAGCGCGGAGATAAAGAAGGAGATGCTTTTGTATATATATGGAATAATTAAATATAAAACTGATAATATTATTAATGCAAAAAATATTAATGTAATAATTATACTTAAAGGTTTTTTTAACTTGCCTATAAATTTATTCCTGGATTTACCCAGTATTTTTTTTATACCGCCGTAAGGTATGTTTACAATATAAGCAAGTATAAAACCATATAAAAAAGGAGTAACAATTTTCCATAATCCGCCAATAATGTTTGCAAAAAAACTGATTTGAGACACAACCTTGTATGTAACAATAACTGCTAATGCCAGCAGGAAATACGGCAGGAGCGATTTAAGTTTTTCCGGTTCCAGCTTGTTTGACATAATCCTTTCTTTCTTATTTATAGAATTCTTTTACAGCGGTAAAAAACGCTTCAATGTTTTCCCATGACGAAAGAGGCGGAATATCGCACCCAGATGAAATAATAAAATTGGGATACTTTCCGCACTTTTCCAACAAGCTGTTGGTTGCCAGCCTGATTGATTCCGGAGTACCGCCGCGGAATTGTCCGGCAGGAGAGATATTACCCATCGCGATGATATTTTCCGGAATGAGCTGCATCATTTTTTCCATATCTATTGCATCGCCGAAATGGAATGCATCAGCGCCGGTTGCAAGTATGGAATCTATCATTTGGATTGTTGAGTTGCCGCAGTTATGGTAAATAACAATAAATGTTTCATCCTTTACAGCATCAAAAATTCTTCTGACATAGGGTTCAGAAAACTCCCGCGCTAAATCCGGAGATAACATTCCTGTAACCGGCTCTGCCATTACAATGCCGTTAACGCCGGTTTTTTTATACTCATTTATATAATTAATCAAAAAGTCTGTTACTTTTGAAAGCACCATATGCATCATTTCCGGTTCTTCGTAGCAAAAAATCATAGCTTCTGAAACGCCGACAAGACGGCCGGCAAGGGAGAATGGTCCGATTGTTCCTCCAAAAAACGGCTTGTCAGTTATCATTTGAGCGGCTTTTTCTGCTGCCTGCAGGTATATCGATGTTCTGCCGGCGCCTATGGGAGGTACTTTCAGATTCAACGCAGCTTCCATATCGGTAACAATACAACCGACAACAGTGGGTACTTCATCGTCCGAGACTTTAATCTCAGAGCCGAAACATTCAGCTTCCAGAGAAAGATCCATGAGACTTACAGAGGCTGCGCAATCGCATTTATCGGAAACCAGTTTGATGCCTTTTGCCTGGGTATCGCTGTTTGATATCAAATCTTTAACGGATATTCCCATTAATTGAATGCATGGGAAGGATAAAACCGGCAGAGCTTTTTTTGTTTTCGCGGCTCTTTGTTCATCAAGCCATTGGCGCATGTTACGTTTCATGATTGTCAATACTATAATAGAATAGATAAATTATCAATATTAATATATAATAATAATATGTGGGTTGTATTCGCGCTTTTATCGGCAGTGTTCGCGGCATTAACTGCTATTTTGGCAAAAATCGGCATTCAAAATGTAAATTCAAATCTGGCAGTTGCCATCAGGACTATAGTGGTTCTTGTTATGGCTTGGGTTATTGTTTTTGTATCCGGCAGACAAAATGAAATAGCCGGCATCGGGCAAAAGAATTTATTATTCCTGATCTATCGGGTGTAGCAACCGGATTATCATGGCTGTGTTATTACAAGGCATTGCAAATGGGGGAGGCGTCCAAGGTTATTCCGATTGATAAATTCAGCCTTGTTATAGGAATGATACTGGCGTTCATTGTATTAAAAGAAGCAATAACAATAAAAACAATAATTGGCGGCGTTCTGATTACAATAGGAACGTTCGTCTTAATATTTTAACATGGGCAATTTCGCTGTTGGTCTGGACATTGGTACAACAACTATTCAAGCGCAGCTTGTAGATCTAAATTCCGGCAAGTCTATCGACGAATATTCTGCTTTAAATAACCAGCGCATCTTTGGCGCAGATGTGATGACCCGGATTAGCGCCGCATCGAATGGAAAAATTGATGAACTTTTTTCCGCCATTAACAATCAGACAGAAGATATACTGCGGTATTTTATTAAACAACACAATCTTTCCGCTATTACAAAATGTGTTGTAAGCGGTAATACTTGTATGCTTCATCTTTTTTGCCGCGCAGATCCGTCATCCATGGGAACATTTCCGTATAAACCTTTGTTTCTGGAAGAACGAAATTTTAAAGGCAGTGAATTTTCTCTTTCCGTTGAACATGTTACACTGCTTCCCGGTATATCGGCTTTCATAGGAGCGGATATCGTTGCTGGTTTGGCGTTCATCGGCATAATAAATAAAGGTGAAGATGCGCTTTTTATTGATATTGGAACAAATGGAGAGATTGCCCTCTGGAAAGAAAGCGAAAAGCGTCTGTTATGCTGTTCTGCAGCAGCAGGTCCGTGTTTTGAAGAATCAGAAATTTCCTGCGGTTTATGTGCCGTGGATTTTATTAATGCGGTTGCAAAAATGAAATATGATGCCGTTATAGATGAAACAGGTGCGTTAGCTGAAGATTTTATATTGGGTTTTCCGGCTGCAAAGGATAAGATTATTTCTCAAAAAGATATCCGGCAGTTTCAGCTGGCTAAGAGCGCGATCTGTTCAGGGATAAAGACGCTTTGTAAAACAGCATCATATAAATTTGACGGTAATAACGCGGCATATATCGCAGGGGGACTGGGTTTTTACCTGGATCTTGAAAACGCTGCGGCTGTAGGGCTTTTACCCCGGGAGTTTGCGGTGAACCCTTTAAGAGAAAAAACTACTGCTTGCGGAAATACCAGTTTAAATGGAGCGGTTAAGAGCCTTATTGACCCGGATTTTCTGCCCCGATGCCGGGAGATAATTTTCCGTGCAGAAACAATCGATCTTGCCAATGATAAATACTTTTCCGCTTCTTTTGAACATTGTATTAATTTCTGAATATTGTTTCTTAAAATTTGCGGACTTATATTGCATAATTATTATAAACTATGTTATAATAAAATCTGCGTCGTTGACGTAAATCAGGATTTTATCAGGCGGTTGGAAAACCGCCGGCTGCTTCGGGTTGAACCTGGCGGTGTTTTAAAGGAGATTTTATATGAGAAATTGGAAACTTTTTGCCTTAGTCTGTATTACTGTGATGTTGGTATCTATCATTGCTGTTGGCTGCGGTAATGATTACAAGAAGGCAATAGTAGGCAAGTGGGAACTTACAGAAAGCAACATGGATAAATCTATGCTTCCTGAAGTAATTGAATTTTTTGCTGATGGAAACGCTAAGTCTGAATCCAATGATATGATGGGAATGGGATATTATACTGAAAGTTTTACCTGGAAAATTGAAGGTAAAAATGTGTTAAACACAGTATCTTCAGGAGTTACACAAAAATATACTATTACAGAGTTAACCAGTACAAGACTTACTTATGAAGGGACTTTTTTTGGTTTAGGCGATGTTTGGTTCAAATTTACTAAAAAATAATTGAAAAACTAAAATAATTTCCGTACAATGCCGGCCCGGATAAAGGCTGGCATTTTTATTTGCTTATTTTAATATTTACGTGAGATTTTTACCCCTCAATGGTCAGTTTTAACGTGAGACATAGCGGTATCTTGACAGTCTCCCGATTACTGCCTTAATATAATTATTATGAAGAAAAAAACGAAGTGGATTATTTTTGCCGTATGTATGGTAATTTTTCTTAGTGCCGGATTACTTTGTGTCTTCAATTTTGATGTAATAAATAATAAACCTTTTCAGCGGACTACATATTTTGATTCTCCTGCCATGGCGAAATTCGAAAAAGACGGTAATTTATATGTTATAGACAATGGTTCTTTTCGTCTTGTTTGCATGGCGCCGGATGGAAATATTCGCTATACCATTAATATAGATAAATTCAAGGAATATATTCGGATTGCGGATTGTATAATTGATGAAGCGGGAAACCTTTATGTGTATGTTATTGAGGCGGAATATGACGCTTTGTTGACAAAACGTGATATTATCAGAAAATATGATAATCGCGGACGTTTTGTTAAAGATATTCTCAGTATAAATTATACTGATACGCCTGAGATGGGGCCATTTTGCAATCCGCGTTTATTTTATCAATTTGGTTCGTTCCGGTATGATGACGGCATGATAACTTTTTCCCAGACAGAGCATGACAGGGTTACCATGTATCAATATGATACTTACCGGGATGAATTGTGGACTACAATTTTGTACGAATATTTACCCGGAAAACCAATCGAAGATTTTATTGTCGCCCAGCTTGTACTTAAAGATAAACAGAATTATGCATACGTTCTGCGCGACGGAGATATCTATGAAGTAAAAGACGGAGAAGAACCCGAACTGAAAGCTTCGTTTAACTGGAGTATAAAAGAGGGCGGTATTTATCCCTGGTATATTTTCTATGATAAAAACGATTATCTGGTTTTCTTTGATATGGGGTCTAATGCCCTGTTCCGTATTACTGATTCCGGCAGGAATTTTATATATGAGGGTAATGATGCAAGTGTAGGTTTGCAGCGTATTATCCCGGAAGAATATTTTGAACCGTTAAAAGAACAGGGAGAGATGCCTGCGCTTAAAGGGTTTGGTTTTTATGAGAATGTATTTGCCGGAGTATACGGCGATGTAGTCTGGATGTACGACGGATATAATTTTACCGTATACGAAGATGATCTGCTTCTTCCGCTTTATGACAGGCTGCGCATTATAATAGTGCAAATTGCCGTAGCACTGGGAGTTATTTCCCTTATTACCGGATTGTGTATTCTTTTTATAGGGATAATGAACCGTTATGTCTCGCTGTTTATTAAACAGGCCGGTATTATTATTCCTTTATTAATTATCGCGTTTGTTATTGTATTTACCGTAACATTTAATATGATGACAGAACGGCTTAATGAATCGCTGTTTAATGAAATGATAGCGCTGGCAGTTCTTTCGGCTAAACTGGTTGACGGGGATGAACTTGATAAAATAAATTCTGTAAAAGATTTCCATAGCGAAGAATATAAAAAACTTTCCAGATTTGTCAAAAATGTTGTGGGGTATAACGCCGATCCATGGAACAGGAGTTATTATGCCGCTGTTTTTAAAGGTTGTAACTTTGAATATATTGTTGCGATTTCCAGCGAAGAGATGAATCTTTTCCGTCCGGATGAAATGCTTGACGGGGAAGAATACGAAATTTTTATGAGCGGGCAGCCTGTCGCAATGATTCTTGAATTGTTTAACGGCGAATGGGCTTTTGCCGAAGCGCCGATATATAACAGCGCCGGAGAAATAGCCGGTATGCTGGAAATCGGCCTTGATATGACCGGTTATGAAATAGGTTATGCGAAACTCAAGAGACAGGTTGCTCTTATTGTATCGGCAATATGTATGATCATTCTGCTGGCGCTCTGTGTTTTAATTTCCATGATTGTCAAGCAGCTTTCTACGGCGGGCAGGGTATTGCATACCATTGCCAGCGGAGACAGGACTGCGCGGGTAACTTATGTAGCGCGTGACGAACTTGGCAAGGTGAGCCACGGCCTTAACAGTATGGCAGAAGAACTTCAGGGGCAGTTTGATCGTATAACAAGTCTTAACGAATCTACCATCCGGTTTGTTCCTTTACAGTTTATGGAACATTTGGGAGTTTCTGATATTACAAAAATGAAACTGGGTGATAACGTTCAGCGGGATATCAGCGTATTATTCTTTGATATTAGATATTTTTCCATTAATTCTGAAATGATGACCGCGCAGGAAAATTTTGTATTTATTAATAAAATTCTCAGTATTGCAGGTCCAATTATCCGTAAACACAATGGTTTTGTAGACAAATATATCGGAGATGCGGCAATGGCCCTGTTTGTTGACGGCATGGATGCAGTAAGAGCCGGTATTGAATTGTATCAGACGCTGGTAGTTGACGAAAGCACCAGGATTAAAACCGGAGTAGACGGTATTTCTATTGGGGTTGGAATCCACTCCGGCTCTGTAATGATGGGTATTGTCGGCGAAAACGAACGGCTTTCCAGTACGGTTATTTCTGCAAATGTAAATCTTGCTTCCCGTGTTGAAGGTCTTTCCAAACAAACAGGTTCCGGTTTGCTTATTACAAGGGATACAATGAATCAGCTTGCCGGTCATGAATCTGAATTTGCATATCGTTTTATAGGAATGGTGCAGGCAGCAGGGGTAAATGAGGTAATAGGTTTGTTTGACATGCTGGACGCTCTGTCTCCCAGGGAAAAACGCTACCGGCTTGCCACTAAGACAGTTTTTGAATCCGGGGTACGGAAATTTCATATGAAGGATTATGCAACCGCTGTTCAGCGTTTTGAAAAGGTTGTTTCAAAAGATCCAAAAGATATTTGCGCCGCGCATCACCTTGCAGAGGCAAAGAGACACCTGAAAGATCCAACCCTGTCAAGCGTATTTGTTTTTGACAGGAAATAATGGTTATAGTTTGTTTATTTTATTGTATTCGCCGGAGAAATAACTGTTTAAGTATGAATGTCCCTGTATAAATTTATCAGGATCCATGACAGCATAATACGCCTGGCTTGCCATCTGTTCATGATCAAATAATACATAACTATTTTGCCAGCCGGATCCGGATTGATTCCAGATAATTACATGGTCTATGTATTTTTTAAACTTGCCGAATAATTTAAAAAGAAGGGCGTATTGGTAACCGATAACGTCGGCCTGTTTTTCATTTAAAACATCAGGCGCAACCGCTCTTCCGCCCGGAGCTGAAGCCGGCTGCTTGATATCAATTTCGGAATAACATATCTTGTCCAATAAGCTTTCGTTAATAAGACCTGTGAAAAGGGTTAAAACCTGCAGGTTCTGGCTTGCCAGTACCGGGCTGACAGTATCGTGCCCCTGAATGCCAATACATTCAATCAGGTTTCTTCCGTCGTATAATGGATCGGTTTTCCATGCCGTGTTTAATTCCTTTGTCATGTTGTATATTACTTTCGATTTTGACCAGGCAATAATTTCATAGTCATTATAAATTAACAGCGGCGGTTTTTCGCAAATGAATGCATCAATGCTGCCGTTATTATCATGATTATCCATCTTCATATAATCTGGAATAATTCCGGGATTATTGTAATTTGTTTTATATTTTTCCGCCATTTGGGCATTGGGAACGGCAATGTGCGCAAACTTATAAAGCAGATAAATATAATGCTGACGGATATTGTCATATTCATTATCTGTCATTGCCATCAGCCATGAGGTATGTTTTAATGAAGTCTTCCATTCGTTGGGATTCTTTTTTATTAGATCTCCGTGCCTGCTTTCATGAACTTCCGAATTAACTACATCGAATGAATGAAACGGAATAATTCCCCGTTCTTTGCTGGAATTATATCTTGCGTCGCATGTCATAAAATGCCGCATTTCGTATAATATATGGTTAAAATAAATTCTTCTGGCGGTTTCTGTTTTTACACTTAACGGCGTATCTGTTGCCAAATAACCCCGCGAATGAAATTGTCCGTTTGAATTCCATTTTAAAGACAATGCGTTTTCCGGGATTATCTGATTTAGCCAGTGAGGCGACTGATTTATCCATGCAAGACAATGACCATGTAATTTATATTCACCTGCATCCCTGATGTTTAAATAATATTCTGTCGGAAGATCCCATTCCCGGTTTTCATCTTCATAGGTAAAAGAAAAATCCGGGTATTCATTTATTAACCATAACGGAGGTTTTATATGTCTTTCCGGTTTTAGATTTTTGTGAGAAACAAAGATTTCATAATGATAACCGCCTAGTGTATCAGGTGCGATTGTCCCTGCTCCGTCAGTACCTATAAGAAAATACCCATTGGCCGGATTATATTTTTTCCTGACAGGATCAACTTCGTTATACTTTTTTGTATTTACTGTATTTTTTAAGGGAACTCCGTCTGGATCTGTTTTTGTTATTCTTATGTTACCAAGCATAAGAAGACCGTTAGTAACTTTTGCATCTGTTTCTGTATGAAGATCGATATTAATATATTCCCATACTCCGGCTGATACCGGAGCTGCAGCAATGATTGTTTTTTTAAACCATGTTTCTTCTTTGTAATAACCGGCTCTGTAATCGATATTAAATGTCTGGATTCCTTCCAGATCGGCAGTACGGATATGCACCTGAGTTTTATTGGAGCCGCGTTCTCCTGTGCCTGCCTGGTCTCCCTCTCCGTATGTACTGGTAGACCAGATTTCAAATCTCATATATTTGTCCGCAGCGTCTTTTGAATAAAATAAATCAAACTCTACAAATGTATTATTATCTACAGATATTGACGGATTAACAGGCGCTCTAATTCCAAAACCGCCGAAGGCTCTGTTGGTTAAACCAGGATCAAAATGAACATTAAGCTGGAGCAAACTGCCGTAATCGAAGGGATTTTCTGTAAAATTAAAACTGCTGTAACTGTTAGGAAGAATGCGCCCGTCATTTGTCCGCCACGATTTCCATTTGTTAAAATCTTTTTCTATATCAAATTTATGTACTGTGATTTTTTGGAGACCATGTCCCGGATTTTCCCGGAAATACGGATCAATACTATGCATAAAACTCGCGGCAAACCTCAGCTGCAGAAGCGGCATCCGGAGTGTATGCATCAGCGCCTATTTCATCAGCAAAACTCTGTGTTACGGGCGCTCCGCCGACCATCACTTTTATCTTATCGCGCACCCCTGCTTCTATAAGCGCGTCAATTACTTCCTTTTGGACAGACATGGTAGTTGTAAGGAGCGCAGACAGGCAAAGCACTTTTGCGTCTGTCTCTTTTACTTTGTTAACTACCAGTTGGGTATCGCAGTCAACTCCAAGGTCTTCAACCTCGATACCTTTTCCTTCTATCATCATTTTTACCAGGTTTTTTCCGATATCATGCTGATCACCCTTGACGGTACAGATTATTGCCTTCCCAACAGGCTGCACGCCGGCTTTTGCAAGATGAGGTTTTAGCGCTTCAGTTGCTTTATTCATTGCGCGTGCAGCAATTAATACTTCCGGCACAAAAACTTCGTTGCGTTTAAATTTACCGCCGATGATATTCATCCCGTTCATTAGGGCATTTTGCAGAATATCCGCAGGCTGCGCTCCTGCATCCAGCGCTTTCTGCACAGAACCCACTATATCCCTGGCTTTTCCCTTTTGCAATAGTTCAGATATTTCATTGAAAATTTCGTTATAATCAGACATTGTATGCTCCTTATATACAGTTATTACATATTATAATGCATTTCTTGATATTAGTCACGGGGTTGAGCATGTTGTCATTGGAAAATTTTCATGACGATTTTATTAATTACGGTTTAATTGCTGTACGGAAAACATAAACATGTTATAATAATACCATGAAGGACTTCTTTAAAAGACTTTTTGTCCTGCCCTTGCTTCTGTTAATCGTCCCGCTGTTCGGCCAGACATATAGTACCGGAGCAATTCTTGATCCCGCTGTATATGAACAGACTTCTGCCAAACCTGTTCTGCTTACACGGAACTATACTTCCATACCCCGTTCAGTATCGCTCAGGCAATTTAGCCCAATCCCTGAAGACCAGGGAAGATACGGCACGTGTACAGGCTGGGCTACTGCCTTTGCCGCCCGGACAATATCTGAATCCATAACTTTGAACCGGAATAATCAAAGGCAAAGTTCAGAAAATGTTTTTTCTCCCATTCATGTATATAAAGGCCATTATTTTCTTAGGGGTATTAATCCTACAGGGCATGAGGGCGCTATAATCTCTCATGTCCTTGATTTTTTGAAAAGAGAAGGAGCCGTCAGAAGGCCCGGGTTTGAATTAAATATGGATTTCCCGTTAATCATGTTTACAGCATATGCAAACAGCCGGCGGTATCCAATATCTGATTATGTCAGGCTTTTTTCCAACCGTAACGGCGTTCCCGGGACAATTAATGACAGGGTCTTACCGGTAAAAAAAAGTATTTCTGATCATAAACCCGTTATTATCGGGATGAATACTCCTCCGTCGTTTTATCAGACCAAGGATGTTTGGCGGCCTCATGAGAATCCAAATATTAATTTCGGCGGTCACGCCATGTGTGTGATAGGTTATGACGATGATAAATACGGCGGTGCTTTTGAAGTTCAGAACAGCTGGGGTACTGATTGGGGAGAAAGAGGTTATATATGGATAACCTATAATGACTTTGCCAGGTTTGTTTCTGAAGCTTACGAAATTATAGAAAACCTTGCCGCTTACAGGAATGCAACGCAGTATGCCGCTTTTATAGATATACAAGTTTTTAACAGTTCTGCCGGAATGCCTGTTACTTTTGATCGTCAGGGTTTTTATAGAACCCGTACTTCATATCCATCGGGAACAGATTTCCGTTTTCTTATTACTAACCGTCATCCCGCTTATGTATATGCATTTGCCGCCGACAGCAGTACAACAAATGTAAATAGGATATTTCCCATGCCGGGAGTTTCTCCTGTTATGGATTTTATAGACAGCACAGTGGCCTGGCCGGGAGAATTTGACTGGATAAGGCTTGATGATACTGTCGGCACAGATTATTTGGTAGTGCTTTTTTCCAAAGAAGCTCTGGACATAAATGTTATAGAACAGCGTTTTGCCAGGGAAAGGGGAACTTTCCCTGAACGTGTAATGCGCGCAGTAGGACAAAATTTTATTCCTTATGCCAATGTACGTTACAACAGCGATAGAATAGAATTTTCCGCAGAGACCAATAACCCAAGATCTGTTTTTGGTTTACTTCTGGCAATTGACCATCGCGCCAGGTAGGTGGTTATGAAAACTTCTACAAACTGAAGTTTTTAGAAGTTGCTATATAATATTTGGAGGTATATATGAAAAAATTATTTTTACTTTTTTTAATTTTATTAATTGGAACTGTATTATTTGCACAGCAGAAATACGCTCTTGTTATTGGTAACGGCGAATATTCCAATCTTGGAAGGCTTAATAATGCTGTGAACGATGCCAATGATATTGCCGCGCTTCTTCAGAGTTTAGGGTTTACTTCTGTAGAAAAAGTTTTAAACGGCAGTCTGGATCAGATGGAAACTGCAATTATAAGGTTTAAAAACCAGCTTTCTACATCCAGAGAAGCGTACGGTTTCTTTTATTATGCCGGACATGGAGTGCAATCCAATGGCGTTAATTATTTAATTCCTGTTAATGCGAATATACCAAGCGAAAACTTCCTGCGTGAGCGTGCAGTGTCGGTTCAGGCAATGATGAATGAAATTAATGACGCTAAAAATGAATTAAATATTATTATACTTGACGCCTGCCGCGATAATCCTTTTGGCTGGTCACGTTCAGGCAGCCGCGGTTTATCTGTAGTATCGCATCAGCCTGCGGACAGTATTGTTGTTTATGCTACAAGCGCCGGATCAGTTGCATCCGACGGAACCGGCAGAAACGGATTATTTACCACTCATTTATTGAATCACCTTAGAACTCCCGGCCTGGAAATTACAGAAGTATTCCGGCGGACAATGGGAGACGTAGCCCGCGCCAGCAATAACCAGCAGCGTCCTGCGGTATACAATCAGTTTCCCGGTATTGCTTATTTAAA
>Ga0123356_10004926_pt1 | contig 13697 bp, 12 predicted proteins | sample TergutEmb28metaG_2_FD_92546 | JGI IMG/M metagenome (GOLD analysis project Ga0123356, IMG submission 92546) | Embiratermes neotenicus P3 segment gut microbial communities from Petit-Saut dam, French Guiana - Emb289 P3 | ecosystem: Host-associated > Arthropoda: Insects > Digestive system > Gut ...
CACGGCTCTGATCGCTCTTGGAACAGGCGGGAGCGAGGATTGGCTCGCGCGGGCGAACGATGCGTACTCGGGGATCCGGGAAGAGGAAAGCAGGACAGCTCTTATCTGCATGGCCTGCGCAAGACTCCTAGCAGGTTCGCATGGTGCGGCCATCCTTTCGCTCAGTCGGGCAGCAGAAGAACCAATGGCCGGCTCGCCCCGGATTGACAACCACCTACTCGCGGACACACTTCAGCACCTCTCTGGGCCCCTGCCCTTCGAAGTCTGGTCAGCCGTTCTAAGCGCGTTCGACGCCACATCCTGCCCAGACAGGAACACGCCTTAACTGATCAGGGCTGCCGGTCCAGCCCCACCGCCGACTGGGGAGTGGTTTCGTGGAATCTGCCTGGGTCAAATCCAACGAGACCACTCCCCAGTCGGCGGGGGGTCGGTCTGCGGCGGGGACACCGCCGGTAATGCCGCGGGGGCTAGGGGTGGGGGGAGAGGGAGCGGTGCATGGTGTGGGCGTCGGCGTCTTCGGGCTGGTAGTAGCGGCGGCGGATGCCGATCGTGGAGAAGCCGAGGGACTCGTAGAGGGCGATCGCAGGGACGTTGTCTGTCCGGACTTCGAGGAGTACCTCCCTGCACCCGGCCGCCTGGGCCGCAGCGAGCAGATCCTCGACGATGAGGCGACCGATCCCCCGGCGCTGGTGGTCCGAGACCACATCCACCGTCATGATGCTCGCCTGATCCCCGCAAAACACCCCACCAAATCCGACGATGACGGGCTCCCCCGACCTGCCCGCCAGCTCACCCAAAGCGGCGGTTGATTCCCCCGACTCGTTGACCGCATCCCCCAACCGACCCAACGCCTCCCCCGGAGTCGAGTGTTCCTCGGCGACGATGTAGTAGCGGGCCGGGCCTCGCAGTTCCTCCTCCAGTTGCCGCCGCGTCCACGCCGACCGGCCGAAGAGAGCGATCTCGAGCGCCCTCATGGTCGGCAGGTCCGCCTCGGTTGCCCGACGCAGGCGGAGGGAGGGCGAGGTCACGGCGCTGCGGTGGCGCGCTTTCGCGCGCCAGGAGGGTTGGCGTCAGGGCGGCGCAGGTATAAGGGCGCGGTCGACGTGTCGGCTCCCTCGGCCGCGCGGGCTGCCGCCACAAGCGCCAGCACCACTGGATCAGGCCGGGTAGGGGCCCCCGGCGAGAGCGGCAGGGACTCCGGATAGGCCACAGCCCCGCCCCCAACGATGGCGACACCGCTCACCAACCCACCAGTCCCATCGCCAATGGTCACCTCGACCGCGTCGCCAGCTGAGGCGAGGCCCGATGGTTCCCTCCCAACGATGGCGCCGGTGACCAAGTGCTCAGCGACCGTCGCTGGGGCGGCCACGGCGGGAGGATGCGACCTGGTCAGGACGGGTGGATCGCCATCGACCGTGTAGGCGGCCCAGAAGACCTCGCGGCGGCGGGCGTCGCCGGTGGCGAGGATGCGGCTGCCTGGGGGAATCTTCAGGTCCGCGAGTGCTTGAGCGGCGAGAACGTCGAGGGAGCAGACGCCCCACACGGGGACCCCGACGGCAAAAGCGAGCGTACGGGCCGTGGCAAGGCCGATCCGCAGTCCGGTGAATGTCGCAGGTCCGGTGCCCACGGCGACCGCCGCGAGGTCTCGGGGGGTGAGACCTACCTCCCCAAGAACGTCGGCGATGAGAGGAGCAAGGTCCTCGACCTGGCGGCGCGGGTCCTCCGCGATGCGCCGCACAGGATCTCGCCCCGGCACCACGATCCCCACCGCCGCCCCCGCCGAAGTATCGATCCCCAACACCGGCCCAACCGAGGCACCGCAACTCAACGTCGGCCCACCAACCAGCGCGTCGATCCCATCTCCCACTCGATCAGCGTAGCCGCCACACCCGCAGGTCCGCTGTCAACCCCGGAAACCTCGTTCCTCGCAGAAGCCGGTCATGGACCACCTCCCCGGGTGGAGCGGACTACACATCACGAACCGTCGACCTCGAGTATCTCTTCGACCGACTCAACCACGTCCTCAATGCTTTCCCCCGCATCTGCGACGATCTCCTTACTATGCGCGGTGTCAAGAACGGCTTGAGGTCCTTCGCCAGGGAGGTCGGCGATGATGCCCCCGATGGCCGTTGTCGCGTAGTAGCCGGCAATCGATGGCTCGAGGAAAAACAATGCGGGTTCGACTGGGAGCGCGCCGACAAGCACGTCAATCTGGCCGTCCGCAATGTCAGCCACCAGCGGCATGATGATCTTCAGGTCGTGGCCGTCCACTGCACCGTCGAGCACCTGTTGTACTCTGACGTGAAGAGTCGCCACCTCCTCTGGAAGGCCCTCGGCAACCCCAGGTCCCATCGTCAATCCGGTCACCACCGCCAGGACCACCAGGGGCGACCGCTCCGTCAAGTCGTCGAGGCTTGTAGCTGGGTTCGCCTCCTGTGCCTGAGGCCGCAATGCAGCCCAGAAGCCAGCGACTTCACCCTGGTCGGAGGTCGATCCGCCGCCAGCGCATCCGCCGATGCAGATGGTCACCGCCGCCGCGACCGCAAGCCGCACCGATCGACATGCTCTGCTACCTGTCACGTCCATGTCCTTTCCAGTCGCCCCGTCCCTCAGTCCGACCGTGCGGCCCAGCGCCACCCTAGACCGCAACGACCACTCGGAGACCTTTCCGTCAAGACCACTGTTGGTCTCGGCCTAGGGCAGGTTTCGGCCCAATCCCTCGGGATGTGGGGCTGGGGAGACTGGGCGTGGGAATTGCGACGTTCGCCCAGCGGGGGCCTGCGGGGCGAACCTGGGCGATCCGCTCGCCATCGTCGGCTGCGGGGGGAGGCGTTGGGTGAGGGTCGGTATCCGGAGTCGTAGGGTCACCGGAGGCGGCGCTTTCGCGGCGGTGAGGGCCGCCATCGTCCGCGGCGTTGCCGGCGGGCGACGGGCCGGTTCTTGCGCCGCGGGGGCGGGTGAGGGTGATCTCTAGGCGGTCGGCCGAGAGGTGCTCCACCATGTTCTCGCCCCATTCGACGAAGACCACCGACTCGGGGAGGAGGGCATCGAGGTCCAGGGCGTCGACCTCGTCGAGGGACTCTAGGCGGTAGGCGTCGACGTGGACCAGGGCGGGCCCGCCGACGAGCGAGGGGTGGAGGCGGGCGATGACGAAGGTGGGTGAGGCGATGGGGCCGCGAACGCCCAGGCCACGACCCACTCCTTGCGCGAGCGTGGTCTTCCCGGCGCCCAGCTCGCCGGAGACCACGACTATGTCCCCCGCGCGCAGGACGCCCGCGAGCGCCTGGCCCCACGCCCTGGTCGCCTCAGCGTCGGGGAGGCGGATTCCCGAGCTCACCCCGCGCCCCCCACATACTCCCTCCGAACATGCGCGGGGATCCGGGTGGTGATCTCGTAGGAGATGGTGCCGGCGGCTGCGGCCCAGTCGTCGGCGGTCGGCTCGCCGCGATCGCCGGGGCCCAGCAGGACCACAGGGTCCCCCGCAACCTCACGCGCCCCAGCCCCCAAATCCACGACGAACTGGTCCATGCACACCCGCCCGGAGACCCGCAGCCGTCGCCCCCCCACCCACACGGGTCCCACGTTCGACAGGTGTCGCGGCACCCCGTCGGCGTATCCCAGCGGCACGAGCCCCAGGGTCGTGTCCGACGCCGTCACATACTCGTGGCCGTAGGAGACCCCGTGCCCCCCCGGCACCGCCTTGACGAGCACCAGCTGCGACTCCCACGTCATCACGGGCCGGAGCCCCAGGTCCGCCGAAGACGCAAGACCCGGCATCGGGCTCAATCCGTAGAGCGCAAGCCCCGGCCGGACCATGTCCCACGCCGCCGACGGGTCCGTCAGCAGCAGCGCCGAGTTCGCGAGGTGCCGCACCTCGAAGCGCGCGCCCATGCGCTCGGCCGCCTCGACCGCCCAGGCAAAGACCTCCTTTTGCGCCGCGATCGTCGGGTGGTCTGGCGCATCCGCATATGCCAGATGCGACCAGCAGCCGACGATGGCGCAGCTCCCCTCCGCCTGCAAGCCCAGCGCACGCTCCACCAGCTCAGGCCATGTCGCGGGCTGAGCCCCCGAGCGGCCGAGCCCCGTATCGACCTTGAGGTGGATCCTCGCCGGGCGTCCAAGATCCCGCGCGGCAGACGCGATCACCTCCAACGCCCCAAGGGAACTCACCCCGAGGTCAATGTCGGCCGCGATTGCTTCACTGAACCGCCCGTCGGGCGGATAGAGCCAGGCAAGAATCGGGGCTGGCATCCCCAGCTCGGCCCGAAGGACAAGCGCCTCGTCGATTTGGGCGGCGCCGAGCCAGGTCGCGCCTCCTGCTAGGGCCGCGCGGGCGCAGGGCACCATCCCATGTCCGTAAGCGTTGGCCTTGACGATGGCCATGACCTCGGCGTTTCCAGCCCGGCGGCGCAGCTGCGCCGTGTTGGACGCCAGAGCGTCGAGGTCAATGAGGACGCGAGACCCGCTGAGCAGGCTTGCCGGAGAAATCACCGCCCCATTATCCCGGCACCGGCTCCGTGTCCCGCCCGACGCGCCAGCAGAGCAGCCACGGTCGCGGGCAACGCATCAACGACATCCATCGCGCTGATCGGCGCGCCCATCGGCCCCAAGGTGCGCCCACCCTCCTGCTGATGCCCCGAGGCCCGCTCGGCGGCTTGACCGTGGACCAACGCAGCCAAGGCGGCCAACTGGACAGGCACCTCCGGTGAGATCACCGCGCTCGATCCCGTCCCGGCGAGCAGCACCCCGATCAGTCCGGTCAACACATCGCCCGTTCCTGCGGTGGCCAGCCAGGGCGTGCCGTCCGCCTGCACGTACACCGACTCGCATTGCCCGGCCACCACGGTTGCCGGCCCCTTGAGGAGGACCGTCCCGCCCAGAAGCTCCGCGGCCAACTGCGCGTAGCGGACCGGGGCCTTTTCCACGTCGGACCTCTCGGTGGGAATGTCGCGGTCGGACAGCAAGGTCGCCAGTTCCCCGGCGTGCGGGGTCAGAACGATCCACGGATCAAGCCGCCCTTCCGGCATGCAGGCGAAGGCTCCGGCGTCAAGCACCGCGGGCACTCGCTGCGACCGCGCCCAGTCCAGGCCCCGCCTCATCCGCTCGATCTGGTCGTCAGCTTCAGCCGCCACCCCAGGCCCCAGGGCCCAGGCATCCACGCGTCCCCCGCCCGGGACCACCTCGGGCCGACGCGAGAGGACCCGCTCGACCGCAGCAGGAGGCCCCAGATACCGGACCATGCCCACCCCTGCCCGCACCGCCGCCGAGGTTGTGAGCACCGCCGCCCCCGGATAGGTCTCCGACCCGGCGACAACGCCCAACACCCCGCGGGTGTATTTGTGGTCCTCGCGCCGCGGCAACGGCCACAGGTCAAGGGCGTCTTCCGCCTCCAGCCGCCGAGCGACAGGCTCTCGCCCCAGCTCCCACAACGGCGCCTTCAGCCCAATGTCGACGAGCTCGACCCTGCCGAAGAGCAGCGACGCCGGCGGGAAGAGGGCGGACGACTTGTGCGCCCCCAAAGTGATCGTGATGTCCGCCGGGAGCACGGGCCCGTCCACCGATCCGTCATCAACCCCGATGCCCGAGGGCAGGTCAATGGCGAAAACCGTGGGCCGGTTCGGTCGGCGATGCCGCATCGGCGCGCCTAGCCCCGCCTCGACCCGCAGGGTCATGACCAGTCCCGCTGCGTGTCCCGTCAGGGGCCCGCGCGACCCGATCCCGACAATGCCATCGACAATCCCGTCGACCCTCCGCGCCATCTCGGCGATGTCCTCAATCGAGATGAGGTCCCCCGGGCCGTCGTCCACCGCCGACAGCAGCTGCCCGCCGGCCTGCACAAACACTTCAGCCCCGCGCTCGTGCACCCGCTTCGAGGAGGCGATCGCCACCACGGACAGGCCCCGCCGCGCGAGGATTGCCCCCGCGTGGAGCGCATCCCCCCCGTTGTCCCCACTTCCGACGAGCATGAGGATCCTCGCCCCCGAAGCGCGCCCATCGCGCCTCTTGCGCATCTCCCGCAGGATCACCGTCGCCGCTCCGTGAGCGGCCAATTCCATGAGCCGTCCCTTCGGCCCCTCACCGACCAGCCGCTTCTCGCACTCGCGAATAGTGGCGGCGTTGTATGAGCAGATCATCCACGCTCCCGTGTCCCAGGGCCCCGCATGAGAAGCCGCGCCGAGCCATCATGTGCCCCCCAGCCTAGCCCGAACACGCCACCCGGAAGACCCTCACCTTCTCCCATTCCGGTGCGTTTCCCCCCGTCCCACGCTGTCCCGCGCACGATGACGTCCCTCACCGCGACTTACGCCCTCACCCCCTCGCGCCAGTCGCACGATGACGTCCCTCGCCTCCGTGTCCCTACCGCCTCCGCCCTCGCTCGCGCCAGCAGGCGGGGTGCCAGTGGCGGCGATCACGGACGGCCGCCTCCTCACCGAAGAGGTCGTCGGCCGGCCAGACGACCGTATGCGCTTCACCAGGGCGAATGAGCTGGTCGCAACCGGGACAACGGTAGCCCTTCGCGGCGGGACCAAGAGGGCGAACCATCCATTCGCCATCGTGCGCAGATTGCCGAGTCGGAATGCCGGTGCGCGCGCGGGCCACGTCAAGCGGAATGTGGCCCTCCCGCTCACGGCGAGCCCGATGCGACCCTTTGCCCATCCCCCCAGCGTAGGCGTGCCCGACGTGGGGCAGGGCACAGCGCGGGCGGCGCCGAGTTGTGCGGGGAGGCAAGATTCCGGCGCGGGCGTGGACTTCTGGGGCCTGCGTGAGTCAGGATGGTGGTGTGACGCAGCCCGCTGATCCTCTTCCAGACCTCCCTGGCACGCTGAGGCAGCATCTCCTTGAGCTCGACCCGGCGGCAGCCGGCGCGATCCGCGCAGGTCAGGAGCCCGGCCCGACCCGGCCCCACGACGAGGACCCGCCCTCCCCCTACGTCTCCTTTGATCGGGATTCGTGGCGAGCGCTGGCAGCCTCGACCCCGCTGCCCTTGACCCAGGCCGACGTGATCCGCCTGCGCGGTGTCGGCGAGACGATCGAGCTCGACGAGGTCGACACGGTCCACCGCCCGCTCTCGCGCCTGCTCCACCTCCACGCGGGGGCATCGCGGCGCCTCCATGCCGCCCGCCAGGTCTTTCTCCACGATGAGACGGCCGCCACCCCCTATGTCATTGGGATCGCGGGCTCGGTCGCGGTGGGGAAGTCGACCTTCGCCCGCATCCTGGCCGAGCTCATGGCGCGCTGGCCCGACACGCCGAGCGTCGCGCTCGTCCCCACGGACGGCTTCCTCTACCCGAACGCGGTCCTCGCGGCGCGCGGCCTCATGGCACGCAAGGGCTTCCCCGAGTCCTACGACCGGCGCGCGCTCCTGCGCTTTCTCGCCGCTATCAAGTCCGGCGTCCCGGAGGTCGAGGCGCCCGTCTACTCCCACGTCCGCTACGACATTCTGCCTGGTCAGACCATGACGGTGCGCCGCCCGGACATACTCATCATCGAGGGCCTCAACGTCCTCCAGCCCGCGCCGCCGCCGTCAGCCCGCCGCCTCGCGACCGCCGGTGGGCTCGGGACCCTGGCCGTTTCCGACTTCTTCGACTTCTCGATCTACCTCGACGCCCGCGAGTGTGATGTCCGCCAGTGGTACATCGAGCGTTTTCTTGCGCTGCGTCGCACCTCCTTTGCCGCCCCCGATTCCTTCTTCCAGCGCTACGCCACCTTGCACGATGACGAAGCCCGCGCCACCGCGGGGGCGGTGTGGGACACGATCAACGCGCCCAACCTCGTGCACAACATCGCGCCCACCCGCACTCGCGCGACGCTGATCCTCGCCAAGGGCCCCGACCACCGGGTCAAGCAGGTGCACCTGCGTAAGGTGTAAACCTCCCCACCGATCAAACGCCCTCTCGCATAATTGTCCATCGGTGGCATTGTACGAGAGGGCGTTTGATCGGTGTTGGCTACTGCTTGACCTTGGCGGTCTTCTTTGAGGGGGCGGTTACTGGGGTGATCCCGGCCTTGGTGCCGGTGACCTTGACGCTGATCCTCTTGCCCTTGTACTTCTTGGTGATCGTGAACTTGGCCTTGGTGGCACCCTTGATCTTCTTGCCGTTGGCGTGCCACTGGTAGGACAGCTTCGCACCCTTTTCCCAGCCCGTGGCCTTGGCCTTGAGGGTCTTTCCGACCTTCGGCACACCGAGGATCAACGGAACGGTGTATTTGAAAGCCTGGTAGGCATCGGTGTGCGGAGGTAGCTCCGGCACAGAGGGTTCCGGCGTCGGCGCGGGCGACTGGGTGGGCGGAGGCGGTGTGACTCGATTGCCACTCACCTTGACCGCAGGAGCGACGAAGGTGAAGGAGACGAAGGTGAAGGTCTCGAAGGTTCCCCCATCGACCGGAGCAATGCCGTCCCGATGCCCGACAATCTCCCGGTGGGCGGTGATGATCGCCGTGACGGTCTCCCCCGCCGCAGTGGCGGGAACCGTGAAAGATGCCCCCGAGCCTGCAGAGACGCCTTCCACTACCCAGCGCACCGCATCGACCACGATCGATGAGGACGGCCAGGTGATCGTCGAGTCCGAAGACACCGACGAGGTCGCCGGCCAACCCAGGACGCCAACATCCAGGACCCGGCCCGGGTCAATGGTGGCGGGCCAGGCGGTCACGCTGGGCACCGGGGCCACGGGAGCTTTGACGGGAATCTGAATGACGAGAGCCGAACGCTGCGGCAGGACGGTCATTGCCTCGGTGACCACACTGTTGATCGCCTGCGGCGCCGTCACGGCCACGCGGTAGTCATCTCCAGGAGTGACATCCCAGTTAAACCGCCCCTCGGGACCGGTGATGATCGGATTGACGCTCGTGTCGGCGTGGAGCAAGGAGGAAGGGGCCACGCTCCAGGAAGAACCCGATCGGTACTCCAGGGTCGCGATCGCGCCTTCCACCGGATTCCCGTACTGGTCCACGATCACCCCACTGGGGTCAAAAAAGAGGTCAACAGCCACCAACACCGGCGGGCCTTCGGGGCAGATGATCGTCAGGGTGAGCTGGGCAAACCCATGGCGGGGATACGGACTGGGAACCGTATCGGTGTAGTGACCCGGCGGGCTTTCCGTTAGCTTCCCCGTCATGGGGTTCTTTCCCCAAAACTCGAGCTCCCAGGTCGCCGAGGTGGCACCAACGCATTGGCCGGTGAGCTGAATGGTCAAGGGCTCGGCCCAATAGACGAACCCCGCCCCGTTGCCAGAAGCGGGCAACGTCACGTCGTTGTCTCCGGTTTTCAGTGACAGCCCAGGGGGAACGGGATCCATGGCCTTGAGAGCGAAGTCCACCTGGATGCCTGCAGTGGGCGGTACCGCGATGCCGGGCTTCTCGACCCGTGTGTAGACCCCCGGACCCCAAGCCAGCAGGTCATGAGGGCCCTCTTCGAGGTCGGGGACGATGTAGTAGCCGGACAACAAATCGACGGCAACGCATTTGCTTTCCTCGCCGTCCACCCAGATTCCGATCGCCGCAAAGTCCGGGTTCGCAACACCGTCGACGGTGACATACCCCCAGATGTAGCCGGAGGCGGACTTAGCCGCCGGTGCCTTCTCTGGAGCCTGGAAGGTACCCCGGCCCCAACAGGCAGAGTTGGTGGCAAGGCTCGTTGCCTCGGAGGGGGTCATGGCCGCAAGGCCGGCGAGGGCCAGCGACAACGCCGCGACGCCTCCCAGCACCCTCTTTGGGTGCCGTGACCACGCGGGGCCTGGAGAGCTTGAATGGGTTGAAGTCTTCATGAGGGGCGAATCTCCTCAATGTAAGGGCGCGCATCGCGCATCGTTGCAGGGTGTGAATCACCCTACCGCAATTCTGGGCCTAAAGTCCCCTGACAGCCTAGGCGGACAGCCCCAACCGTTCCCGCACCACCCGAGCCAACTCTCCAGCGACCTCATCAGCCTGCACCTGAGTCGTAGCCTCGACCATGACCCGGACCAGGGGCTCGGTTCCTGAGGGGCGCAGGAGCACTCGGCCGGAACCCCCTAGCAGCTCCTTAGCTGCTGAGACCGCGGCTTGGACCTCCGCGTCCTCCTGGGTACGGCGCTTGTCGACGTCGCCCACGTTGACCAGAGTCTGAGGCAAGACTTCCATGACGGAGGCGAGGTCCGCCATCGTGCGTCGTGTTGAGGTCATGCGGGAGGCTAGCTGGACGGCGGTGAGGAGGCCATCGCCGGTGGTGGAGTGCTCGGAGATGATGACGTGACCGGACTGCTCACCACCGAGGGAGTGGCCTTGGGCGAGCATCTCTTCGAGGACGTAGCGGTCGCCGACGCAGGTGGTGACGACGGAGATTCCCTCGCGGGTCATCGCGTGGTGGAAGCCCAGGTTCGACATGATGGTGGCGACCACGGTGTCGTGGGCCAGGGCGCCGCGCTCGCGCAGGGCTAGGGCGAGGATCGCGAGGATGTGGTCGCCGGAGACGAGTTCCCCGTCGGCGTCCACGGCGAGGCAACGGTCGGCGTCGCCATCGAAGGCGAACCCGGCGTCGGCTCCATGGGCGACAACGGCGGCGGAGAGGGCCTCGGGATGGGTGGAGCCGACGCCTGCGTTGATGTTGAGCCCGTCGGGCTCGCAGCCGGTGGCGAAGACTCGGGCGCCTAGCTGCGAGAACACGGCCGGCCCGACCTCGCTCGCGGCACCATTGGCGCAGTCGAGGACAACGCTGAGCCCGTCAAGACGCTTCGGCGCCGCGCGCACCACGTGGTCGACGTAGCGGCTGACCGCTCCGGGATCCTGGGTGATCCGCCCGACTTCAGCGCCGGTGGGCCGCTCCCAGGGGGAGTTGAGGAGGGCCTCGATCTCGTCTTCGACCCGGTCGGGCACCTTGTTTCCGCCGCGAGCGAAGAACTTGATCCCGTTGTCTTCCATGGGGTTGTGGGAGGCCGAGAGCATGACGGCGAGGTCCACATCGCCGCTCGCCGCTAGGTAGGCCAGGCCTGGCGTGGGGAGCATCCCGGCGTCGAGGACGTCCATCCCGGCCTCGGCCAGTCCCGCGCCCACGGCGGCGGCGAGGTAGCCCCCCGAGATGCGCGAGTCTGCCCCGATGATTGCGTGTCCGCGCCGTCCTTCTACCCCAGCGGCTAGTACTCGCGCGGCGGCAGAGGCAAGGTGAAGAGCAAGTTCTGCGGTGATGTCGCGTCCTGCCAACCCGCGGACGCCGTCGGTGCCAAAGAGCCGGGGCATTGGTAGCGTGTCAGCGCTTGGAGTACTGGGGCGCCTTGCGCGCCTTCTTCAGCCCCGCCTTCTTGCGTTCTGTGACCCGCGCATCCCGTGTGAGGTACCCCGCCTTCTTCAGGGCGGGCCGGTTGTGCTCCTCGTCGATGGCGTTGAGCGCCCGGGCGATTCCCAGCCGCAGCGCGCCCGCCTGTCCCGACGTGCCGCCTCCGTTGATCCGCGCGATCACGTCGAACCGCCCCTCGATGTCGAGCAGCGTGAAGGGCGAGCGGACAAGCTGTTGGTGGAGCTTGTTGGGGAAGTAGTTCTCCAGGTCACGCCCGTTGATTTGCCATTCGCCGGTCCCCGGGACCAGCCTCACGCGGGCGACCGCTTCCTTGCGTCGTCCCAGAGCGCGGCCTGGTGCGGTGAGTGACTCGCCGCGCCCTGTCAGGCCCGGGGTCTCTGTCGTGTATTCCGAGGGAACCTCGGTCAGCTCCTCATCGAAGTCTTCGGTGGTCTCGGCCACAATGCTCCTCGTGTCGATGGTGCTACTGCACTACTTGGGAAAGTTCAAAGGGGACGGGCTGCTGCCCTTGGTGGGGGTGCTCGGGTCCGGCATAGACCTTGAGCTTGCGCAGTTGCTGGCGGGCCAGCCGATTCTTCGGCAGCATGCCACGCACGGCCTTGCGCACAACCTCATCCGGCTTGGTCTCCATGAGCTTGCCATAGGAGACAGCCCTGAGGCCGCCCGGATAGCCCGAGTGCCGATAGGCCATCTTGTCGGTGAGCTTGGCCCCCGTCAGCGCGACCTTATCGGCGTTGACGACGATCACGAAGTCTCCCGTGTCCATATGCGGCGCAAACGTCGCCTTGTGCTTGCCCCGCAGGAGGACGGCAACCTGGGAGGCAAGTCGCCCTAGGATGATGTCGCTGGCGTCAATGACATGCCAGGTCCGCTCGATCTCGGGCGGCTTCGGAGAGTACGTGCGCACAGTAGTCAACCCTTATGGTCTCGTTGGTCTCATCGCCACCATCACCCCCATGAGGCCGATGGCGAGCCTGCGTCACGCCGGTTCTCTCCCTTGGTCAGGGCGCGGCTGAGCGCAGGCAACGTCTCAGGCTACCTTCCCTTGCCCCACCGGTCAATGTGAGCGGCTGGAGTCTCCCCTTGGGGGGGTGGTGTTAGCGCTGTCGGGTTGGGGTTGGGGTGGGTGTGGGGCGGGGTCGACCAAGACCCCCACCTCATCCTTGCCACCGAGGCCCACGTTGAGCCGCGCGCGGCCCAGGGCACCTTTTCCTCTTCCTTGTTGCCGCGCAGCGGCGCTTCACCTCCCATTACACCTGATCATCGGTGCACGCGAACCTCGCCACAGGGTGGTCCAGCGACTGGCAACAGGGTGGAGGCTTGGGGGAGGCGCTTTTCAGCGACGGTCGCGTGACTTTTGTTCAAGCTGGTTGTAGGTGGAGGCTTGGGGGAGGCGCTTTTCAGCGACGGTGGGGGACGCGCTGGTGAGGGTCGTCATCGTGCGTGGGCGGGTGCGCTTCAGCCACGGTGAGGGCATGGACGATGGCGAAACGGGCTTGGCCGCGCAAAGGCACCGGTCCGGCGCGAACCCCCCACCGGGCACTCTCGCAGAGCAGAAGTCACAACTCCATCAGCAGAAGTCACAACTCCATCAGCAGAAGTCACAACTCCATCAGCAGAAGTCACAAGTCCGGGTTTTTGTCGGGAGAGTCACTTCTGTCAAGTCTGTGATCTGCACGAATGCTGGGCAGTGCTGGGGGGCGGATGGCGTGGACCTGGACTTGTGACTTCTGCCGAATTGTGTCCGGGCGGTGTTTACGCTGTCTGCTCAGATGGCGAGACGTTGACATCGCTGAACCATCCAGCATGTGGCCACGACGCCTGCGGCAGTGCGTTCCTTGAGGGGTATATGACGGTGGCGCGTACCGATTGCCCCGGACAATCTCATCACCTGCCAACCAGGCAAGGGGAAGATGACGGTGGCGCGTACCGATTGCCCCGGACAATCTCATCACCTGCCAACCAGGCAAGGGGAAGATGACGGTGGCGCGTACCGATTGCCCCGGAGAGTCGCTGCCACCGCTGACAATGATCGCGGTCTCGAGCCACCGCTGGCTCTGGTGTCCAGGAAAGGCACTCGGCCTCAGGGATCTTCTCCGCGCGCAACGCGATGAACGCGAAAGGCATCGACGCCGCCTGTAGCACGCCCCCCTTCGCGAACCAGGGAGCGGTCTCGTTGAATTTGCCCCCCCCAAATCCAACGAAACCACTCCCAAGTCCGGGTTGGGGAGGGTGGAGGTGCGGGCGGGGCGGTGGCTGGGGACGGTGGAGGTGGGGGCGGAGCGGTGGCTGGGGACGGTGGAGGTGAGGGCGGAGCGGTGGCTGGGGAGGGTGGAGGTGGGGGCGGGGCGGTGGCTGGGGAGGGAGGAGGTGGGGGCGGGGCGGGGGGTGGGGAGGGTGGAGGTGGGGGGGGCGCGGGGCGTCGGGG
>Ga0123356_10004927_pt1 | contig 13697 bp, 15 predicted proteins | sample TergutEmb28metaG_2_FD_92546 | JGI IMG/M metagenome (GOLD analysis project Ga0123356, IMG submission 92546) | Embiratermes neotenicus P3 segment gut microbial communities from Petit-Saut dam, French Guiana - Emb289 P3 | ecosystem: Host-associated > Arthropoda: Insects > Digestive system > Gut ...
CGTATAGACAATCAGCTCCGTGGGCGTTCGGGGCGTCAGGGCGACCCCGGCGAGAGCAGATTCTTTATTTCGCTTGAAGATGACCTTATGCGTATATTCGGCGGTGAGCGCATACAGGGTATGATGGAAACGCTCAGAATAGACGAGGATATACCCATTCAAAATGCGATTCTGACTAAAACCATCGAATCCTCCCAAAAGAAAATCGAGGGACGCAACTTCTCCATACGCAAAAACGTGCTTGACTTCGACGATGTTATGTCACAGCAGAGGACGACGATTTACAGTCAGCGCTCCGCAGTGCTTGACGGCGGTGATGTCAGCGAAAAAATCCGCGCTATGATTCTTGATACCTTGGAAGAAGCAGTTGACACTTTCTGTCAGGGTGACGCCGCCGACGACTGGAATTTTACGGGACTGCGCGAGAGCTGGTCGGGGGTTTTAACAAACTCGAACGATTTTAAATACAACAGGGAAGAGTTGAGCGAGCTCACCCGCGAGGGGATTAAAGAAGAACTGCAAAGACGTGCAATAGAAATATACGAAAAGCGCGAGGAGGAATTCACGCCTGAAATCATGCGCGAGCTTGAGCGGGTGATTCTGCTTCAGAATGTAGACAAAAAGTGGATGGACCACATTGACGCCATGACAGACCTCAAGCAGGGGATTTATCTGCGCTCGTTCGCGCAGAAAGACCCTGTGGTTGAGTACCGGCATGAGGGCTTCGCGATGTTTGACGAAATGATTGCGTCAATCAAGGAAGATACCGTCCGAATGGTGCTGACAGCACGGGTTCGCCGCGAAGCACCGCCGCAAAGAGTGCAGGTTATGAAGCCGATTGCGGAAAACGCAGGCGCACAGACGACCGTCAAAAAATCTTCAAATGAGAAAGCAGGCGCGAATGACTCCTGCCCGTGCGGAAGCGGGAAGAAATACAAGAAATGCTGTAGGACTTAAACATGGAAATAATCAAATACGACGGTAATCTGCCTGTCGATGAGGCTATGAAAGCCGATGAGCCTTTACTCGCCGTGATTTCATTTGACGGCGAAAAGGCAATCGTAAGCCATATTGACGAGGCTGTTGAGCATCATATTTTGCTCAGAAAAGCCGGTTATACCGGCACGGAAATCGACAGTTTTTTTCGTATAGCTGTTGACCGAGCGGAGGGCGCGAGCTGGACATTTATATGCCCTGCCGATTATAAAGGAATTTCCGACAAAACAAGGCGGGTAGCGGCTTTTTATAAGGACGGGTTTTCGGTAATATCAAGGTTTCTTGCAGAAATAGGCTATCTTGCAGATATTTCAATACCAAAGAGATACAGACGGCATATGGAGGAACTAAAATAGTTTAAGTGGCGGGCGTGAAAACGCCCGCTTAAAAATAATTTTTCTTTTTACCAATAAAACACCGGCTTTTTTCGTCATAGTAGGTAAGAAGGGGGTCTGAAAGGTGAACAACGCTAATATAGCAATAAAACTGAGCGACATGAGAAAAGGTGCGGATTCAAACAGCTTTGAGGAGCTTTACATGGACTTAAAAACACCTGTGTACACAATTATTTTCCGTATAACGTGGGACAAGGCACTGTCGGAGGATATTTTGCAAGAGGTTTTTTTGAAGCTGTACTTATCACCGCCCGCAGAAGAGGTCAAAAACCCACGCGCCTATATATTCCGGATAGCGCGCAATCTGGCAATAGACAGCGTGAGGAAGCAGGGTTCTCATATATCGCTTGATGAAATCGGAGACGCAGTTAATCAGCCTTTGGACGACATTCCTTTGAAAATGGATATTGAAAACGCGCTGAAAAGCTTATCGGAGGAGGAGCGGCAATTAGTCACACTGCATATAAATGCAGACTTGAAGTTCCGCGAAATCTCCGAAATTCTCGATATGCCTTTGGGTACAGCGCTTTGGAAATACCGTAAAGCAATAAGCAAGCTTCAGAAAATTTTAGGAGGCTCATTATGAGAAAATTAATTCTTATAGTTGTTTTAGCATTGTTCATAGGTCTGCCTGTAAACGTTTATGCAGACCACGGTGCAACGGAAAACGTAATAGTAAACGGACGGCAATTTTCTCCGGATTGGTATAAAACATACGGCTATGAAAGCGACCCCCGAATAGACAACCCTGATTGGAATCTTGACGAAGTCGGAGAATGGAGGAATGATATTGATATTGGATATGGCTTCAAAGATGATGGCACAACGTATCGTTTATCAGACGGTATTCCGGGGCAGGGAATGATTGAAAACCCTGCTGAATACTGGGAAGAAAACGGCTATCCCGATAATATATCTTTTGCTTTTGAGGGCGGAGGTATGCTTGAAGATGAAATAAATTACAGCTTTTGGATAATTGGGGTTATAAACGAAGCTTACAGACAGGAAATTATTGACCTGTTTACTCCTAACTGCCTAATCACATTTAAGGATTGCACATATTCATACAACGAACGCAAAATAGCTTACGATGGTATCCTCGCTATGGAAGACGAAAATATTCTTGATGTAATTTTTATTAAGAATACCGAAGAAATTTTGGTTGTGGTTTCGGAAGAAAATTTTGACAGATACACGGATTTGTTTCCCGTGCAGTTCGGAGGTATGGTGCGGGTCAGTGATGGGTCTGATATTGGTTCTGATTCACAAGCCGGCGGTGATTTTCAAATCGGCGGCGTTGAGCCGGCGCATGAAAATTCCCGCGTCTTATGGTTCACAGCAGCCGGAATAATAGCCCTCATAGGTTTAGCAACGCTTGTTTTTATCCGCACACGCATAAACTCTCCCGCGATGCAGGCGAACAACGGTGAGATTATAACCGTAAGCGGGAAAGCCGGCAAAAAGCAGGTTGAAGCGGCTGTGCAGAATAGCGCAAGAACGCCGCCGGACGAGGTTTTTGATTCAATTATAAAGAAACTCGAAAATCACAAAAATTCCAAGTAGGGCATAAAATAAGCAAGCGGCAGGGGAGGAGATTTGTCCTCTCTTACCGCTTTATATAAAAGCACGCCGGGGACAATAGCCCTCGGCGCTTGCTTATTAAGAGATGCGCGTGAGCGCTAAAAGAGGGGTTTGGGGGCTTCGCCCCCAACAACCTCTTGTCAAAGCTTGAAAAGTATGCTATACTGAATAAAAAGCTAAAAAGAGGTAGTAAATATGTTAAATTTCAACTTTTGTTCACCGACCTATTTTGAATTCGGGAAAGGCACCGAAAGCGCGACCGGCTCACTTGTAAAGCGGGCAGGCGGCTCAAAAATTCTGCTCCATTACGGTACAGGCTCGATTAAGAAATCGGGGCTGTACGATAGGGTAATTGCAAGCCTGAAAGAGAGCGGCATAGAATTCGCCGAGCTGGGCGGCGCGCAACCTAATCCGGTAAGCTCGCTTGTCTATGAGGGAATCGAGCTTTGCCGGAAAGAAGATGTAGATTTTATTTTAGCTGTAGGCGGCGGCTCGGCAATCGACTCAGCAAAGGCAATCGCGGCAGGTGTGCCTTATGACGGTGACTTCTGGGACTTCTTTTCGGGTAAGTACATTGACAGGGCTTTGCCTGTAGGCGTAATTCTCACAATTGCGGCGGCAGGGAGCGAGGGCTCGCCGAATTCTGTCATAACTAACGACAAAACTCAGGAAAAGCGCGGTGCAAGCGGTGAAGTTATACGTCCTGTCTTCTCTATTCTAAACCCTGAACTGACGCAGACACTGCCGGCTTACCAAACAGCGGCGGGCGCGGCGGATATTATGGTGCATGTTTTGGAACGTTATTTCTCGAATACGAAAGAAGTTGAAATCACCGACAGGCTTTGTGAAGCTGTGCTGAAAACCATGATTCACGAAACGCCGCGTGTCATTGACAATCCTAACAATTACGAAGCCCGCGCCAATATAATGTGGGCGGGCATGGTTGCGCATAATAATCTTTGCGGCGTCGGGCGGGAGCAGGACTGGGCGAGCCACGGAATCGCGCACGGCTTATCGGCGTTTTACGACGCTACGCACGGTGCGGCGCTGTCGGTAATCTGCCCCGCGTGGATGAAGTTTGTGAGCAAGCAGAATCCCGAAAAGTTCAAGCAGTTCGCCGAGCGGGTGTGGGACGTTAAAAGTGTTGACGAGGGAATCGCGGCTTTTGAAAGTTTTCTGAAGAAAATCGGTATGCCGTCCTCGATTAAGGAATTCGGCGCGTCTGAAGCGGATATTCCGAAGCTTGCAAGGCATGTCGGCGGCTTGGGTGAAGAAAAAACCTTCGGCGGGTATGTCAAGATGAATGTGCATGACGTTGAAGAAATTTTCAGATTGGCATTATAATGTAGGGGCGATTATCAATCGCCCGCAAAAAAGTATTCGCCCGCGAAAAGGAGAAAAACATGGGGATTATTAAAGGTCTGCTTATTCTTACTGCGAATATGGCTTTAGTCATAATAATGATAAGGTTTATTACTTTGGCTCTTGAAAAAACAGGGATTTTTAAGGCGATGGAGCGGCTTTTCGGGAAACGCGATAATCAAGTGGTACACGAAGTTAAGGACTATCAAGTTAGCGATGCAGATGATGAAAACGACGATAATTTAGGATAACCGTTAGTATAATAAACAACGCGGGAAATTCCCGCGTTGTTTTAATAATTAGCTTTTTCTATTCGCTCTCATTTTTGCCGGCTTTTACTTCCATATCGAAGTTAATTTCCACCTCATCAATTTTAAGAACGGGGATAGGCACGAGGCTAATTAAAGGCACTTCAACAGCCATTTCTTTTTCGCTTGTGCTTTCGTCGGGTTCTGTCACGTTCACGGTACGCTTGAAACTTGTTCTTTCGCTATTCATATTGAAAAAATTCGCCCATCTCATATTATCAACCCCCTATTACTCTTTTTAATTTTATTGCGTAAGTATTTTCCTCAAGGCATGTGTTATGCGCGGTGCGAATCGGGATTATATATATGCTATCCCCGATTTCCGCATAATGAAAGGTTCCTTCTACATCGCGGTATTTTCGCTCTTTTTCATGTAAATAGCTTTCATAAAGCTTTTTCCATGCTTTTTCTGCTGTTTTACTAAACGCGCCGCAGACTTTTGTAAAATTTGTTCCTTTGTACAGCATTTCAAAATCTTCAAATGAGGACTTGATTGGAACGATACAATAGTCTTCAGTGTAATCGGCTTCAGGGTCATACATTCCCAAAAAGCAAAATTCCCCCTCCTTATTCTTACGATATACCGTCCGTAAGGATTCTTCCTCTTCATTTGTAAGGTTTAATTTTGCTCTCTCTTCGGGTTGTCCGTTATTTGAAGAATATATTGCCATGTTTTCCTCCTTTTTGCGATTGCAACCCGCTCCACTTCATTGTGTTCGCAACTTACAAACTGCTGAACTTGTCCGGTGATTTTGCTCTCGCTTGTCTTTCTGTTCAGCGCGTCGTAGGTGAACAGGCTGTATGAGTTATTGGAAAGCGTTTGCAACAATTAAAAAGTCGTTGATTCTTCTATCGCTTGCCTGAGAGCCTCTGCGATTTCACCCTCTTTTGGGTTAAGTCCCAAGGTTTTCTTTTTGTCTACAAGATGAACATATCCCCTTTTAGGAACTTTATTTGACGGTATAATTGTATAACCCTCATCATTATTCCAATAGATACCAATCCATTTTAACCCCTTAACTGCTTTTGAATAACTTTTTACGTTAAAATACTCTAATAATATCCCAGGAGCATTGATGTTTTCTATTTCTTCAGAATAACATTGGTCGAATGTTTTGAAAACAAGTTGCTCAAGTTGTTTATCAGAATATGGTGCTTCAAGTATGTAAAGTATATTTAAACTGACAACAACATTACGTTCAGGATATAACCCTGTAGGAAGAGCGTATATTTTATTATTTTTGTCAACGTTAATGTGGATTTTCTTGTAATCATGCGTTTTCATAAAACATCTCCTTTTTAAAAACACATTAATTTCTGGTATAACATCTCCATCGATAGGGGTTATTTTAATTAATAATGAAAAAAGCAAATATCAAAATTGTTAAGAGTATAGAATCAAAAATAATAATGATTATCTTTTTTTGCTTTCTTTCAAATGCAGATAAGCGCCAAAACCAACCTAAACAGTGAAAAAAAGTAACGAGTGCAATAATTATACTGTCATAAAACCCTCAATATCGGATAACCATTAATATAATCTTTAACTTGCGCGGGGTATTTTTCAACCCGCGCTTTTATTTTGTCTAAAAGCTCACTGTTCACGAATTCCACAAGTTCTGCAAGTGGTTTCTCGTTAATTTTTTTACACAACGGAGAAACCGTGATTACAATTAATTCGCCGAGCTTCATAGCGCGGAAGGGCCAAAGCTTGCAGTCAAAAGGCTTCTGCTCGCCAAGCTTACAGCCGTTTTCGCTGAGAGCGGGGCAGACATATAAGCCTTTTTCGTTGTAGCTTATTTCTCCGAAGTTGAATAACTTTGCAACGTCGTTGTCAATCACCGGCGCTTCCCAAATTTCGCTCTCAAAAAACCTACAGCAAAGCCGGCAATCAGCGCAGTCAGCCTCGGTTAAAATTCCATTAAGCATAATTTTATCCCCTCGGCGTTTATAGCGACTTCCTGCTTTTCACCGTTTTGCATGTTTTTCAGCGTAACCACACCGCTTTCCAGTTCATTGCTTCCGATAACCATAGAAAACCGCGCACCAAGCTTATCTGCGTACTTCATCTGGGCTTTTACGCTTCTGCCTGTGAGGTCGGTTTCCGCCCAAAAGCCGTCGCGTCTGAGTTCATGCGTTAATTCCATTGCTTTTGCGGCGGCTTCATCACCTAAGCCCGCGATGTATATGTCGCAGGATTTCGCGGGTTCAAAAGGCGCGCTGTCGTGTTCCATAACTGCGATTATACGCTCCATTCCAAGCCCGAAACCCGCACCCGCCAAAGGATTGCCGCCGATTTCCTCAATCAAGCCGTCATATCTGCCCCCCCCGCCGAATACAGGAAGCCCCTCGGTACTGCAAAATTCAAAAACCGTGTTTGTGTAATAATCAAGTCCGCGGACAATGAGCGGGTTGATTTTATAATCTATTCCGAGCGCGTTTAAGCCGGCTTTTACGCTGTTGAAATGTTCCACACAGTCACAGCAATGAAAATCGTCCATAAGCGGCGCATTATCTTTAAAGCATATACAATCAGCGTTTTTACAATCGAGCAGACGCATGGGGTTGCGTTCAAGGCGTTCAATGCAGTCGCGGCAGAGCTTCTCGCGGAACTGCTCGTAATACTCACGCAAAGCCTGTTGAAATTTTTTACGGCAGTCGGGACAGCCGATGTTGTTTATTTCAATTGTATACCTTGTTATACCGAGCCGTTTGCATAAATCATCGGCTAAGGCAATCAACTCAACGTCACAATCAGGCTTATTGGCACCGAATACTTCCGTCCCGAACTGCGAAAACTCGCGGTAACGCCCGCTTTGCGGGGCTTCATAACGATAGCAGTTGGTGAAGTAGAAAACTTTGAGCGGCAGTGCGTCACCAAGCAAGCCGTTCTCAACAGCCGCACGGACGACACCGGCGGTTCCCTCGGGTCTGAGCGAAAGACTGCGCCCCTTTTTATCGTCAAAAGTGTACATCTCTTTTTGTATTATATCTGTAGTGCCGCCGACGCCGCGTTGAAAAAGCTCGGTATGTTCAAACACGGGCGTGCGTATTTCCTTGAAGCCGTAGCTTTCGGCGACAGCTTTAGCAATTTTCTCGACAGTGTGCCATTTGTATATATCGGCGGGGAGTTTGTCTTTTGTGCCGCGCGGGGCTTGTGTGATTAATGCCATAGTGTTCTCCTTTTGATTGTAGGGAACGCATTTATGCGTTCCGCAAAGGTTTGCGAAATTATGTTTTACAACGGAACGGATAAATCCGTTCCCTACATTGTAAAATACAAAACGCCGCGCATAAAGCTACACGGCGTTTAAACTTCTTGAAAAGTGCAAGGTTAACCCTTCGCAATCTCTCTCCAATCTAAGTCGCCGCGTTCAAGCGCGTGTATAAGCGCCTCGCCTGTAGCTATGTTCGTGGCGACAGGGATATTTCTCACGTCACAGACTCGCAGTATGTTCAGGTCGTTAGGTTCGGTTGCTTTTGCGTTGATGGGGTCGCGGAAGAAGAAAAGCACATCTATTTCATTACAGGAAATGCGCGCAATGATTTGCTCTGCGCCGCCCTGCGCTCCGCTTAAATACCTTTGAATTTGAAGTCCCGTTGCTTCCGAAACGAGCTTTCCGGTCGTCCCGGTTGCACAAAGAGTGTGCCGCGACAAAATGCCGCTGTATGCTATGCAAAACTGCACCATTAATTCTTTCTTAGAGTCGTGAGCGATTAACGCTATATTCATATTATTCCCGCTTTCTCAGTTTCAATAAAATACCTTTATATTATAACATAAAACTTTTTGGTTTTAAATAGAAAATGGAAATTTATTATAAACTTTGTGAGAATATAAAAATTTGCGTCAAAAAAATTGTTTAATTTGCACAATATAAGATTTATGTGCCTAATATTCTTGCCCTTTTCTCCTCGTCCCAAACCTTCCACGGGGAAACAATCAAGCCGTCCTCGTTTATGTCCGGTTCATAAGCATCGTAGTAATATGAGTCGATGATGTTGCGGACTAAGTTTCGGCTGAACTCGCTGTTCTCGAGTATTATAGCAAAGGCGATTTCGGGGTCGTCCTCGGGATAATAGCCCATAATTACCGAGTTGTAGGTGTCACCTGCCGCCTGCGGTGTTCCGGTCTTAACCGCCGCAACCGAGGGAAGAAAAGCGAACTGTGACATTCCGCCCAAGGGCCACAGTATATAATCGCTGACAGAAACCATTCCGTCGTGAACCGCCGACCATACATCGGGGCGGTCAGTTGCGTAGGTTGAAGCAATCTGCGGCTCGGTTTGAAAAATAAGCTCCGTGAAGTCGTAGTTCCACACCGAATCCACTAAATAGGGTTTGTATCTTACACCGTTATTGGCGATTGTCGCCGCTGCAACGGCAAGATGCAGGGGAGTGACTAATGTTTCCGACTGCCCTATTGCCGCCTGAATAGTATCGCCGGCAGTCAGGGGAAACCCCATAAGCTGTTCGTAAATCTCAGGTGTTGTCATTCTTCCGGTGGTACTTCCGGTTTCGAGCCCTAAGTTTACCCCGATTCCGAGTGCGTGAGTGGCTTCAACAAGTGCGTCAATGCCCATTCTCCTGCCTATATCATAATAGTATATGTTACAGGATACTCTTAAAGCGCCGATTACGTTCAGCGAGCCGTGACCTCCCCGTAAATGACAGTGCGGTTGAAAGTCAGAGAAGAAGGTATAAGTGCCGCCACAAGAAACCGTAGAAGAGCGGGTTACTGTATTATTGAAAAGCCCCGCCGCCGATGTAATCGGCTTAAAAGCAGAACCGGGGCGGTAAAGCCCTGAAGCGGCACGGTTAAGCAAGGGGGTAAGCTCGGCGTTAAGCACAGCCTCATAATTCATAATATAGTCGTTAATATCGTAGGTCGGATAGGACGCCAAGCCGAGCACTCTGCCGGTTTTCACCTCAATCACGGCGATTGCGCCGCCTTCAGTGTTTATGCCTCTTTTATTATATAAGTCGTTGTTGTAGGTTTGGTCAAGAGTGCGAAGCCAGTAGATGTGGTTTTGGAGCATGACCTGTAAGTCCTGCTGAAACCTTGCGTCTATGGTAAGCTTTACGCTGTTTCCCGGTCTTGTGGAAACAGAAATCTCGTCGGAAAGCGCAATTCCCTGCATATTCCGCACTATGGTACGGGTTCCGTTTTCGCCGCGAAGTAAGCTCTCCATAGCAAGTTCAATGCCGGTTTTACCGATGGTGTCATTTAAGCTGTAACCGTGCTCTCTAAATTCAGCGTATTCCTCGGCTGAAATACGCCCGACAGAACCCCGCGTGTGCGCCATTATTCCGCCGTCTAAATAAACCCGCATAGGCTCTTCAATAATATCAATCCCCGGAAGACTGTTGCTGTATTCCTTTAAAGCGACTAATGTTTCAAAAGATATATCCTCGGCGAGCGTGAATCTGTTAAGGAATGAAAAATCCCGCAGTTCCATCTCATACCGGACACCCGCGACTGCCCGCGCAGTTTCGGCGTCGTATTCTTCGCTTATTTTATAATTATCGAACAGTGCCTTTACGCAGTTTTCCACAGAAGCGTCAATATTGACCCCGATTCGCTTTTTGAAGCTTTCGAGTTCACTTTCACTCGCGTCCGAAAAAGCAAAAGGCGCAGTCATGGTAATCGGCACGCTGTCAAGCCATGTTTCCTCATACCCGCGCAGAATCGAAAGAGTGAGCCTTATAACCTCATTTTCGCCCCCCCACGGGAAAAACGCCCGCTGTACAATGACCTTATAAACTATTTTGTTAGAATTGAGCAGTCTGCCCTCGGAATCTATAATCTGCCCACGCGCCGCCTGAACAGACTGCTGCGCCGTGAAGCTCCGTTCGGTTAAGCCAACGTAATACGCACCGTCAACGATTTGAATTTTCATAAGGTGCGCCAGACCCATAAAGCCGAAAATAAACATCACGGCTATTAAAACCGAAAAACGAATCACAAAATTCAGCTTATCAAGCTTTTTGTCAAAAGAGAATTTTGGCAGACTAATCTTCATTTTCAGAAACCTCAAGCTCTAAGAATTGTCCGCTGTCTTTCTCTCTGAAACGCGCGGAAATTACTTTTGTTAAAAAATACACAGCCGGCGAAAGTATAATCGCGGATAAATACGAAGGGATTATATAGCGCATTAAAATTATTTCGGAACTCGGAGTATCCCAGATTACATACTTAAAAAAGTATTCCATGAACGCCATTATAATGCAAGCCGCTGTCACCATCCACATGTGATTGATAAAATTCGGGCGCATAAGGTTCATTACAAGCAGGGAAGCCGCTAAAGCGCAGGGCATAAGCCATATGCTCGACATGCCGAAAAGATTCCCGCAGGCGGTGTCAAGCATAAGTCCGCAGAACGCGCCAAAGAGCGCGCTCCCGAATTCCCGCTCGAACATGGAAACGGCTATTGCGAGCGGAATTATAAAGAGCGGCTGCCACACCCGAAAAAAGCCGCCTGTCATAAGCATAAAAAAGAACAGCAAAAGAGCAAAATAACACAGCCAGCGCAGAAACGGCTTTTTAGCCAAGCGGCGCCTGTGCCCGAAGCCGATACCGGTAAACATCATGGCGTCACCCCCTGACCCTCAAATGAGGTGATTACAAATACGTCTGTAACCCTCAGAATATCATCGGACGGCTCAATTTCCGCATGGAAAGAAAGTCCATTCTCATGCGGGAAAACCCGCACAACAGTGCCTATGATTAACCCGGACGGATACATGCTCCCGCCCGATGTAACCACGAGGTCGCCTGCTTTGATGCCGCTGTCAAGTTGTATATAGCGCATAAGGCATTTTCCGTCTGCCGAATATAAAATATCGTTTTCAATTACTCCCACAATACCGCCGGATGCGGTTTTTGCACCTATGTTAATTTCGTTTGACAAAATCGTTCTGACCCGTGAATAAGTAGGCGCGACTTCTGTCACTATGCCGATTAAACCGACCTCGGTGATTACGGGGTCGTCCGGTTTTATGCCGTGGTTTGAACCTCTGTTAATAGAAAAATTTCCGGAAACGCTTACAGCCTCGCGGGAGATTACGGCGGCAGGCAGCGAAATAGAGAGGTCTTCGCGCTCAGCGATAATTCCGAGCATTTCATGCAGGCGCTCATTTTCTTCAATCAGTGCGCCCTTATCCATAATTTCAGTGTATAATTCAGATAGCTGACGGCGCAGGTCTTCGTTTTCACTTTTGTATTTATCAGCGTTTACAAGCTTGTCAAGCGTACCGCTTACCCAGTTTGAAATAGAAGTTGCCGCGTGCGAAAAAGGGCGTGTGATGGTTTGCAATATGGTTTCGGGTAGGTTCGCGACACCCGCGCTCATAGCCGCTTGCAACATTAGTCCGAAAAGCAACGCGAAAACGCACAGCAGGATTTTGAACCTGACGCTTTTAACAAAGTCTTTCAGTTTTCGCACCTCCTGACGAACAATTGACAATTAACAATTGACAATGTACAATTAATTTTCGATTGGAAGAATATCGACAATTACAAGCTCCGGCGGGTTGAAAATGCGGGGGATTATACCGCCGTTATTTGCTAATCCGCGGCTGACTAACATTGTACGCTCATCCAGCGTATAGAAGCCGCAGGTGTATTTCGGGAAAAGCCCCTGCTGGGGCGCATAAAAACCGTCTATTATATTCGGAAACCGCCACTGCCCGCCGTGCGCGTGACCCGCTAACATTAAGTCGAAGTTGTATTCAGATACCTGTGGAAAGCGCTCCGGTCTATGTAATAAAAGCAGTGTGAATAAACTATCATCAATTTCTGAAAAGGCGTCGTGAAGCTGTTTTTCATACCTTGCTCTGCCGTTACGGAGGTCATCAGCACCGCAGATATTAAGCAATTGCCCATTAATTTCAATTACTTCGTGCCTGCCGTCTAAAACTATAACGCCGTATTCGCGGAAAAGCGCTTTAAATTCTCCGGCTTTCTCTTTTCGGGCTTCATGGTTTCCGAGAACATAGAAGCAAGGGTATTCTTCTGCTATACCCTCAAGAAGCTTTATAGTTCCGGTGTTTGACTTTTTTTCGTCGCCGATGTCGCCTATGAGTACTATAATATCGGGGTTCTGCTCATTTATTGCGGAGATTAATTCTTCTTGTTCTTTTCCGTAAAGGCGGTTGTGTAAATCCGCTATGACCGCGATTCTGACCGGTTCTTCAAGCTTGTCTGTTTCAAAGGTATAATGCGTTACAGAAAGGTTATTATCTACCGAAATAAACAGAAACACGCCGGTTATAATTACTACTCCGGCTAAAATTATAGAAATTTTCTTTAGTTTTAATTTTCTCTTAGTACCTTGTATCATCTTCGCTCAGCACGTCTAATAACGCATCTATATTTTCAAGAACCTTTCCGGTGCCTTCCGCCACGCAGTCAATCGGGCGTTCCGCGATTTTCACGGGCATACCAGTTTCGGCATGGAGCAGTAAGTCCAAGCCTTTAAGGTTCGCGCCGCCACCCGCGAGCATAATGCCGGTGTCAATTATATCAGAAGCAAGCTCCGGCGGGGTTTTTTCGAGTGTGAACTTGACTGCTTCTACAACGTGACTTAAAGGTTCGCTGAGCGCTTCGCGGATTTCCTCGCTTGTAACGGTGATGTTTTCCGGCAAGCCGTTTATGAGATTGCGTCCTTTTATGTCCATAACCGGCTCGTTATCGGAAATGGGATATGCCGAGCCTATGCCGACCTTTAAGTTTTCGGCAGTGCGCTCACCTATGAGCAGATTATACTTCTTCTTGATATAGTTGATAATAGCCGAGTCGAACTCGTCGCCGGCAACCCTGACCGACTTTGACGTAACAATGCCGCCGAGCGATATAACCGCGACCTCGGTTGTGCCGCCGCCTATATCTACTATCATGCTTCCGGTAGGTTCAGCGACGGGGAGTCCTGCACCGATTGCCGCCGCCATAGGTTCTTCTATAATAGAAACACGCTTTGCGCCTGCGTTCTGCGTAGCTTCTCTGACTGCTCTGCGTTCCACCTTCGTAACACCCGACGGTATGCAGATGATTACA
>Ga0123356_10004928_pt1 | contig 13695 bp, 14 predicted proteins | sample TergutEmb28metaG_2_FD_92546 | JGI IMG/M metagenome (GOLD analysis project Ga0123356, IMG submission 92546) | Embiratermes neotenicus P3 segment gut microbial communities from Petit-Saut dam, French Guiana - Emb289 P3 | ecosystem: Host-associated > Arthropoda: Insects > Digestive system > Gut ...
ATATCCGTTATCGTTTACTGAATTATTTATTCTTAATAATCATGCAATGAATCTCAGCGATATCGGATGTTCTGCAGAAGCCGTTGTAATTTACGAAGAACTGATAAAAAAAATATACAATTTTAATGATGACTATGAAAAAGAACGGATGTATTCACCTGTATTGATAAATTACTCGACATGTTTGGGTAGGTTAGAACGTCGCCGGGAAGCTTTAGCAATTATCGAAAAAGGAGAATCATTTAACAGCGAACAAAAATGTTTATTCGTATTACCGGGGCTTTATTTTAATAAAGGATATAATTTATTTAAATTGGGGGATAAAGAAGTCAGTATCCCATATTTTATTATGGCGTACTATGGTAATTCAATGTTTGCACGATATGGAAAATCAATACATTTATCTGCTGTCGAGAAATTTATAATTGAAGAAATGAATATTAATTTACTTTAACCCTCTTTCTGCCGGATATATATCCATCGGCTCAAATAATATCGTTTCATTTAAAGTATTCTCGTTTGCAAGTATTTGACCAAATGTAAGCGAAAAAATTGAAACTAAAAGTAATGCCGATGTTAATAATCTTTTTTTCATAATCCATTTTTTCCTTTTTTTAATTTACAATCAATTATCGACATGTTTTTAAGATTGCCGAACGATTATTTTATCTTTTATTTTATATACAGCATCACAACATGCGGTAACATCATTACTGTGTGTAGCTATAATGAGTTTAATATCATTTGATATTTTTTTAAACAGCATCATAATTTCATGTTCTGTTTCTTCATCTAATGCGCCGGTAGGTTCATCAGCTAAAATGATTTTTGGTTTCTTTACTAATGCTCCGGCTATAGCCACCCGCTGTGCTTCACCACCGGATATTTTTTTTGGGTTTTTATTTGCCAGATGGGATACACCTACCATTGAAAGTGCATTAAGTGCTTCTGTTCTTGCTCTGTTTCTTTTCATTTTCCGACAATATAATGGCAACGCTGTATTTTCCAGTACAGACCGATCTGTAAGTAACCGATAATTCTGTGAAACATAACTCACATTAAAAAGCCGGAATTTTCCCATGAAGTGTTTGGATTTTTCCATTTCTTCACCGTCAAATATATACTCCCCCGAATAATCAATATCTAATCCTGAAAGAATGTTTAAGAGCGTCGTTTTTCCCGAACCGCTTCGCCCCATAATGCCTATAAAATTATGATCGGAAAAATCAAATGAAACGGATTCAAAAATTATTTGCTGTTGTTTTATAGTTTCAAAATAGCGTTTATTAATGTTTTTTAACAAAATCATAAGTTTTTCACCTTTCGTCTTATATAGTAATACGAAATAATAAAGAATATACCTATTATTAATATATTTATATAATGGTATGCAAAAATGAAAAAAGCCCATACCGGTACCCATTCAATTCGATAAACGCGTTCTAAAAAATAAAATGATAATAAAAAAGAAAGAACAAGGGGAATTCCTGTATCAAATGCAGATAAATGAAAAATAAACTTAACATCAACACCATTATGTAAGTATGTGAGATATGTTTGTTTACTTCTGTCAAAGTAAATTTTTGTTGCATAAATATGTAAAAGTAATGTCAATGTAACAGCAAATATTAAAATCAATGAAATTTCTGTTTTAGTACGATAAATTAAACTTACCATGCTTGCCAACTTTGATATACGAATTGGTACCCCCATGAAAACATAATGCTCATATCCTATTTCCCTTGCAATTGATCCTATCATTTCAATTAAACTGTTAATTGTATACCCTTGCACCCTATCTACAATTATATCTGCATTTAACATAAAAAACGCTAAAGTTGATATAGTGCTTTCTTCAATACCTGCTTCAAATAAGTTTAAAAGATTCGGTGGATAAGGTATAATAATATAATCATCCAAACTATACGTAAAATTATACTGATAATAAATTGTTGTCGAATCGAGTAAAAAACCGACAATTTCTAATTCCTGTTCAAGAAAAAAAACTTCAGCATGAATCACGTCTCCCACTTTATACATTTCTTCATAACCGGATCCTAAAAAAACAGGTATTCTTCCTGAATTATATTCAACTTTTTGCCACGAAATTTGCTGAGTATAATTTTGAGTTTCTAAACTATAAAAATTAAATAAATTTTCATTCATAAAAAATGCATACATCTGTCGCTCGTAATTATATTCATTAATATTCATTTGTTCTTCGCATTCATTAATTGTATGAACAGGAATATTTGTTGACATTCTTGACATAAACAAAAATGATTCTTGTTGTTTTAATGTATCATGAAAACGAGCCATCCTTTTTGCACTCTCCGAAGTTTCGCGAAAAGCACTGTACTCATCTCCGAATAAATCATCTGCCATTGTATATATTTCTTTACCATCATAAACTTCATAAAAAACCGCTTCTCGAAACGGGGCATTATAATCACGAGTAAACTGAATTGTTGTGTTTATTAAAAATAATAATATACTAATAAATACAGTATGCATGATAATTAACAGCATGTTTTTTGAAAATTGCTTGTAAATTTCTTTTAAATAATTCATGGTATTTTCCTTTTAAGCGTTTCTGTTATTCTTGCATTACATTCTTATTTTTGAAAGAGAAGCAAAATCCACTCAGCAAAAAAGAACCTGATGAAATAACTAAAATAATAATTATGTCATAACTGTATTGATGTAAGTTTACTTGTATCGACGGCACCATCAATGAAATTATTAATAAAAACAAATACGGTATAAAGTAAAATAAAAAAACTATTAATAACTGTGTGCATTGTTTTATTATTGATTTCCCGATTATAAATATAGTTCTTAATAAATTCTTTTTTTGATCAAAATAGAAAAACGCAAACACTCCCGAACTTATGAAAGCAAGCAATTTCCCCCAAAAAATAACTATTGGCGAAATAAAATCAACATCTAATTGTAATTGATCAAAACCCCAAAAGAAAGGTTCGCTTGGCAAATAATTTGAAATTGCATTTGCTGTATTTTCACCTTCAACTATTAAATACGAAGTATTGGCTTCAGTAAATAATAATGTGTTATTTAAAATTATTGTATTATCAAGTAATTTTGTTCCTGAAACTCCCAATCTTCCAATAATGCGATATGGGACTCCTAAAAACAATATATATTCATCTGCAGCAGAAACTGAATTACCGACAACTGCTTCATTTGTGTTGATTTCATTAAAGAATCTTCCTGTATAGAGTGGTGGTGACCATGAATTTAAATCATTTGAATAAAAAACTCTGATATCAGGTTGATCAGACAAGATTCCAAAAATGCGATATGAATCAGAATATCCTTGTAACACTTCAATAGTTGTATAAAAGTTTGAACTAACCTTTAATGCTTCATCTGTATAAAGAAATCTGGTTTCTGCGTGCAAACTTTCCGATTTTATTTGAAAAATATTTATTAACAGCAAAAAGATAGCTATCACACAAATAATAAAAAAATGTAATATCTTTATACTTAATAACAATTTCTCTGCTCCTTATTTTTATCGCTTGCCCCGAATGAAACGAGGCAAGCTTTTTGTGTTAATATGAAAAGTGATACATAGTTTTATGCAGTTTTCCAAAAACTTTTTGCAGTTATATTTGGGTTAACATTAATATTCGTACCCGATAAATGCCATGGACTATGTGCTGTCGTCATTCCGGAACCGGTTGTTGCACCGCTTTTCAAAACTTGTCCGGTCCAACGATTTACTATTTGTGCTGTTGTTGTATGCCTTGTGTTCCAAACAGTCACTCCCCTGCTCCGACAATAATTTTCATGTGTATTCGGCGGGCTTCCTGTTGAACATTCACGCGAACCCGTATGACTTGTTGGTTGTGCTGAAGCAATAGGCACACATATAATGGTAAGAATTACTATAACAAAAATAAACGATATGGTTTTTTTAATATTCATTTTTTCTCCGATGTTATTATCAAAATTATTGCCGGTACTCGTTGTTTTTGCCGGGATGTAACAAATGCTGTTCATATTTTTTAAGTTTTTGTTTATGGGTTTTTGACTTCAGTATTATACAATCAATAAAATCACATCCTGTGCTTTAAATTTAATGATTAATAAATAGCACGTTATAACACGAAAGTCACCGACATTGAATGCAACATGTTTGTTGCGTACAGTGTCGGTGACTTCGTTTATCTTGTATGATATTAATTCTTTATGAAAGAATGGGGATGTGATTCTATTGATTGTATTTAATTGAACAGATCAAATACTTCTTCCCGAGATAATTAGTATGTCCGAAAAATATGAAAGGTCAAAAAATGAAAAGAATAACTTCAATATTATTATTAGTTATTTTACTTGTAATCATTTCATCAATGGCATTGGCTACAGATACAAAACTAAATCATATTGATTTTGAACCGGTAATAATCGAACCAATGTCCACCGGTATTTCAAGAACATGGAATTTTAGCGGAACATTAACACCCGGATCTGTACCCGGAATGTCCGCCAGACTCACAGCACAAAACGCTTCTGATTATAAACATTTGATATTTAATAATAGTGAATTCTGGAATACATCCCAATTAACAATTACAATATCAAAAAACACTTTTAATACAAGAAATATTACAGCTATGTGCTTTAATAATGCTAATAAAACAGCAAACAGATCGGCTACTCTCTTTATATGGGATATTCATCAGAATTTTTCATAATACATGAATATAATCCGGGTTTATTGTGTATAAACCCGGATTATATTATAATATCTATAATAACTCGGATTGGATAAAGATATAAGTGAAAAAAATATTGTTTTTATTTTGCGCTGTATTTTTTATCAGCGCATGTTCCGATAACACAGATGAACATGATGTTATTTATGTGACAGAACCTTTGGCGGAAGTTACTTTTACGGAAAATAAAGAAGAACGATTATTATTTAAACACTTAGACATTGATAACATGCTGTGGATTATGTCTGTTATTGATAATGAATATTTTGTTCGTACATTTAATGTATCGGAAGCAGATTCAAATAATATTGATTTTCTTTCAGGTCACGAAGTGATAAGTTTTAGTTATGAATACCCTGTAGTCGGCTTCACTGTTTTAAATGATATTATTACTTTATTAACAGAAGAAAACAAAAAATTGGTTGTTTCACAATTTTATTTAAACGGAACTGAACGATTTGAAGTTTCAATCGATTTTCAGGAAGATGCAGATTTTTATTTTTCTTCGATCATTACAGATATAAGAGAAAGACTGTATATCGCATGGTTCACAGTCGGCGACTTACCTCAGCATTTTCAAAGCGGAGTAACTGTATTAAACGGAACCGGAGAACATTTATTTACATTATCCGGGAATTATGTTGTAAATGATTTAACCATGCTTTCAAATGATGTTATATATGCACTTGTTGATGAAGCTAAATTACAGGAAATAGACATTGAAAACAAATCATGGGGTCAATCAATAAATTTGTATGAACAGTTTCGTTCGGTTTATAGAGGGAACGAAAATAATGTTTATTTATCATCATATACACATATATATAAGTTTGATTTTCTGAACGGTGAATTAAACAGAATATTACTGCTTCAAGAAGCTGAAATCACCGGACAAATAAACTGGCTTTCAGTACAAGATGATGAAACCGTTATAATAGGTGCCGGTACCGGGAATATTTATCGAATTAAGCCGGTAATACCTATAAATGAATCAATATACAGCAATGATGACCGTGAAAGAATTTCATTAGCATTATCAATACCGACAGACCCTTCAGTCATGGCTGAAGTTATTAGATTCAACAGAGAAAATGATGAATACCGTATTGATATATATGAAATATCATCGCACAATATCCATCGCTTCAGAATGGAAGTTATGACCGGCCAACTTCCTGATATTATTTTTTACGGAAGTTCATGGGATATATTACGCAGAGAAGTGCCTTCACACAGGCTTGCCGTAAGAGGCTTATTAGCCGATTTACTTGGTTTTATTGATGATGATCATGAACTGAGCAGAGACAGCTTTTTACCTAATATTATTGAAGCAACTTTAAAAAACGATGCAATATATGATTTACCTTATATTTTTTGGTTAAGTGTTGCCGCCGGAAACGCTGATTTATTGGGAACTGATCTTGGTTGGACGTTTAAAGAGATGTCGGAATTGTTAGACTCCATAAAATTTGACGGTTATTTATTTGGACCGAATATTAATAATGATTCTGCACTATCAATGATATTGAATTTCTTAGTCGATGATTTTGTTGAATGGGATACCGGCAATGTCTTTTTTGATTCTCAAGATTTCATTGAATTGTTAAACATAGTAAAAAAGTACACTCCTTACAATTCGGCAGAATCAACAGAATTTGAAGGTGAATTAACATCGCAAGGGCGTCAGCTTATGATGTGGCACACTTTTACGGCTCCTAACGGTTTGCAGTATTTAGATTATTATTTTGAAAACATGGTACCTATAGGTGTTCCTGCATCAACAGGCGTAGGTAACTCAATAAGATATGATAACAGTTTTTCAATTTCATCCGCATCAGAAAGTGCTGATGTTGCATGGTCTTTTATCCGCCAATTTTATTTGCCGGAATTTTATGCTGAAAACCCTTCTTATATTCCTGTACATGTTGACGCAATTGATATATGGTTTTCAAGAAAAGACTTAGCATTTACTGTCGGACACGGACCATATATAATAAATATAGGTGAAACAACACAACATGATATTGAAAGAATAAAAACAGTTCTTGAATTTGCAACCCGGGTTTCCCGCTTGGATAATAATATTTACTTCATTATCTCCGAAGAAGCCGATGCATATTTTCGCGGTATAAGAAGCGCAGAAGATACAGCCGGGATTATACAAAACAAAATCCAAACCTTGGTTTGGGAAGAAATGAAGTAATAACGGCAACTGACAATATTGTTTAATTTAACAAACACCACAACCCTGTTACAGCAATAGGATTTTGGTGTTTTTCTACATTAAAGTGTGAAAATTATAGTATCAAACGTTTATTGATATGTTGAAATGATTTATGTTACCATAATTATGTTGTCGCACTCCAATCTGACTTCAGAAAGGAGGTGATACATAATGGTATGTTCATTTTTTATCTCTGTCATGGCAGGTATAGTGGTTTACTTTATTTGCAAGTGGTTACGCCGTGATCCCGGCGACAATTAACCCGCGAAAAACCCGAGGCACTCCCCTCGGGTTTTTCATGTGATACACATGATATGTTCATTTACCTGTCGGCTGATATAATTATATCACATTTTTATTTTTCGTCAATAAAAAGTCAAATTATTTCGCGCATGTTTAATACCGGTCTTTACTAATGGAGTTATTTCATACTGCCTTTCAAAACCTCGCGTATGATCTCTTCCACCGATAATGCATTTACATCCAAGCCTCGCATTGCGGCGGAGATTTCGCCTTGGCTGCAGCCGAGAACGACGAGTGCGGCTGCGGCGTCGCGTTGTTTTGTGCCCGGTTGTCCGGATCCGGATGAATCGCCGGTATTCGGGAGAACGTAGCCGGATGATTTGAGCATAGGCATTTCTTTGCTGATTTTGTCTTTGAGTTCAAGCATTATCCGCTGAGCCAGTTTCTTCCCGATGCCGGGAGCGATGGTAAGAGCGGATTCGTCGTCATTTATGATAGCAAGTGCGAGTTGTTCGGGTGAAGATGATGACAAAATCGAAAGTGCCGCCTTCGGACCGACGCCGGAAACGCTTAACAGTTGTTCAAATGCACGTTTTTCACTAGTATCATAAAATCCGTAAATATCGAATGCATCTTCTTTTATGTTGCAATAAGTATATAATTTTGCTTTTTTACCCGTTTCAAGATGTGAAAGAGTATTGAGCGTGGTCATACATGCATAACCGACACCTGCAATATCGATCACGGCTAAGTTTTGTGCAATAACGGCAACATTGCCTTCCAAGTAATAAAACATTTTAATCCCCCGTCTGTATTATTTTTGTCAAGTGACACGCGCGTGACGCCTTTTAAATCGTAGATGTGATATTTTCTCCCCCGATATTCATAAGCGAGTTTGCTATCCTCGCATGACAAACAGCGATCGCAAGGGCATCGGCTGCATCGTCGGGTTTGGGAGCACGTTCCATCGAAAGCAGTCGTCTCACCATTTCCATGACCTGGTTTTTTGTTGCACGACCGTACCCTGTCACGGCTTTTTTCACTTGAAGCGGAGTGTATTCATACATCGGTATCCCGAATTCTTCACCTGCAAGTATAACTGCAGCACGTCCGTGAGCAACGGATACTGCGGTTTTGAGGTTTGTGTTGAAAAATAATTCTTCTACCGCAAGGGCATCCGGCTTAAAAGTATTAATGATCTCTGTAACATCATTATTGATTTGTTTGAGTCTGAGTGCAAGCCGCATACCTGCGGGAGTAGAAATAACACCGTATCTGACAGGCTTAGGTATGCCTTTTACTACATTTATAACTCCAAACCCGACTGTCGCCACCCCCGGATCGATCCCCAAAATAACCAAATCATTAACTCCCGAAAAATAAATTTACACATTCATCCGTCGCATGATATCTTGACTTTATTGTTTACATTGGAATATAATTGACCGACTTATTATACCAAGAGATTCCGCAAATTGGAATCACGATTAAATGAGAATTTTGAAATGGAGTTTGAATATGCTTGAACTTAAAAATATATCCGTTTCGGCAAAAGATGAAGCAATTGAAATAGTTAATAATGTTAATCTTACGCTTGATGCTAAAAAAATATACGTTATCACCGGACCGAACGGAGGTGGTAAAACATCTCTAGCAAAAGCCGTTATGGGAATTTATCCGACATCCGGCGGTGAAATGTATCTTGACGGTGAAAACATCACAAACTGCACGATCACCGAAAGAGCAATAAAAGGCATCGGTTACGCATTTCAGGCACCGCCGCGTTTCAAAGGGCTCCATGTTCGCAATCTTCTTTCTATAGCCGCTGCCGAAAAAGATGAAAGCAAACTTTATTCACTGCTTGCAGATGTCGGATTGTGTGCACAAGATTATATAGACAGAGAACTCAATGCAAGCTTTTCGGGCGGTGAACTTAAACGTGTTGAAATAGCAAGTATTCTTGCAAGAAATCTCAAAGTCGCTCTCTTTGACGAACCCGAAGCCGGCATCGATCTTTGGAGTTTTCAAAAACTTACCGAAACATTCAAAAAACTCAATGAAACAACCGACACGACAATAGTAATAATCTCCCATCAGGAACGCATCCTCCGTCTCGCCGACGAAGTTATCCTCATCTGCGGCGGTAAAATAACGGACATTACCCACCCCGATAAGATCCTCGGTGATATTGATTACTTCCAAGAACCCGGCTGTTTCTGCCCCCACTGCTTTTCAAGAAAGGCATGATCGATATGTTAAATTCAACAGATAAAAAATTACTCCGGGAAATCGCTGATTTACACGAAATACCTCAAGGTGCATACAACATCCGCAAAAACGGCGAAAAACATTCCCGCAATACGACAGAAAACATTGATATCATCACCAAAGAAGATAAACCCGGTATCGATATCATAATAAAACCGAACACAAAAAACGAAAGTGTACACATCCCCGTGATTCTTTCCGAAATCATGGAAGATATCGTATATAACACATTCGAAATAGGCGAAAATTCGGATGTTATCATTGTTGCCGGATGCGGAATACATAACGCAACCGATAAAGACAACGGACATGACGGTATTCACGAGTTCTTCGTGCGAAAAGGCGCAAAAATGAAATACATAGAAAAACATTTCGGCGACGGCGAAGGCACGGGCAAACGCACTCTCAACCCAACGACGATAATAGATGTGGAAGAAGATGCAACAGCCGAACTTGAGCTCGTTCAAATAAAAGGAGTAGACAACACAAAACGCGATACGATCGTCAGACTTCAAAAAAACGCCAAACTGATTGTATCGGAAAGACTTCTTACATATTTCGATCAAACCGCAGAATCTATAATAACAGTCGAGCTCCTCGGCAATGATTCATCCGCTCAGGTAGTATCGCGCTCGGTGGCACAAAACGATTCAAACCAAATCTTCCATCTCAACATGCGCGGCCACTGCGAATGTCGCGGACACATCCAGTGCGATTCAATTATCATGCATAACGCACAGGTCTCCGCGATCCCCGAGATCACGGCTCTCGACGAAGGTGCCGAACTCATCCACGAAGCCGCAATAGGTCGCATTGCATCGGAACAACTCACAAAACTCATGTGTCTCGGTCTCACCGAACAGGAAGCCGAAGATACGATATTGCAAGGATTTTTGGCATAACATCCGACTTTCCGGCATAAATCGTAATGATTATATAAAAGGTCATAAATAATATGAGTATTAATTTCAGTGATGATATTTTCCCGGAAAATGAATCGGACACAGTTTTATTGTCTGCTGATTTTTCAGCCGAAGACTTACACGAAGTAAAACTCCGTCCGCAAACGCTTGAGCAATATACGGGGCAGGAAAAAGCAAAAGGCAATCTTGCCGTTTTTCTTGAAGGTGCAAGACGTCGCGCCGAACCGCTCGACCATGTATTGCTTCACGGACCGCCCGGATTGGGCAAAACCACACTGGCAACAATTATCGCTAACGAAATGGGAGCCGCTCTGCGCAAAACATCCGGACCTGCTATCGAAAAACCGAAAGATCTTGCGGCACTGCTCACAAATTTAAACGAAAACGATGTCCTTTTCATCGATGAGATTCACAGGATAAACAGAGCCGTCGAAGAAATTTTATACCCCGCGATGGAAGACAAGCAAATAGATATAATAATCGGTCAGGGACCTGCCGCAACATCGATATGTCTTGAACTCAAAAATTTCACTCTCGTCGGAGCAACAACCAGAGCCGGACAATTATCATCACCGCTCAGAGACAGATTCGGAATTGATTTGAAACTCGAAATGTACACAACCGAAGAACTTCGCACAATAGTGGAACGTTCGGCAACCATTCTCGATATACCCATCGATCCTGACGGAGCAAAAGAAATAGCATTTCGCAGTCGCGGCACACCTCGTATAGCAAACCGCCTGCTCAGAAGAGTACGCGATTTTGCCGAAGTAACAGCCGACGGTATAATAACACACAAAGTCGCCGATGATGCTCTTATCAGGCTCGAAATCGATGCGATCGGTCTTGATGCAATAGACCGGCGCCTCCTCGGCAGTATAATAGATAATTACAACGGCGGTCCCGTAGGCCTCGAAACCATTGCCGCAACGATCAATGAAGAATCAATTACCATAGAAGATGTTTATGAACCCTTCCTCATGCAACAGGGTTTTCTCACAAGAACCTCCCGCGGCCGTTGTGTCACCCGTAAAGCATACGAACACCTTAACCTTATTCACCCCGGCAACGAGCAACTATCATTTTAGGAGACAAAGATGGGAAAATATTTCGGAACAGACGGAATTCGCGGAATCGCAGGCGAAAGATTGGATGCAGAGCTGGCGATCAAAGTCGGCAGAGCGATTGCGACTGTTTTGCTTCAAGCGGGACATCAGGACAGACCTCCCGTTCCCGGTGACAGACCGAGGGTTTTAATCGGTCGAGACACAAGGATATCTTGTGATATGCTTGAATCGGCATTGACCGCGGGGCTTTGCTCAGCCGGTGTTGACGTAACTTTGCTCGGCGTACTTCCGACACCCGCTGTTTCATATCTGACGAAAAAAACCGATTCCGACATGGGTATTGTGATATCGGCATCACATAATACATTTGAGCATAACGGAATCAAGCTTTTCGGAAGCAGCGGTTCAAAACTCGGAGATACATTTGAAGAATATATCGAGTTTCTCATCGATGATGAAACAAGCGTATATAAAATGGTCGGAAGTGACATAGGCAGAGTAACACGCGATCACGGTGTATGGACGAACGAATATGTGCGATTCATCGCATCCGTATCAACAGCGGGACGTTACAACGGCAGGATAGCAATTGACTGCGCCAACGGAGCTGCATCAGAGACTGCAAGATTATTATTCAGACAGCTTCATGCCGAATTTGAAATAATCTCCGACGAACCGGACGGTGTCAACATCAACATCGAATGTGGATCTACCCATCTTAATTATCTCAAAGATATGATGAAAACCGGCAGATTCGGGATAGGCATCGCATTTGACGGAGATGCGGACAGATGCCTGATTGTAGATGAAAAAGGCAATACAGTCGACGGAGATATGATCCTTGCGGTCATAGCACGCGAAATGAAACAATCCGGCACGTTAAAAGGAAGTGCATTCGTAGGAACAATCGTATCCAATGCCGGTATGGATATTTTTGCGAAAGAAAATGATTTTACATTCCACCGTTCAGACGTGGGGGATTGGAACGTCCTCAGTTTAATGCATAAACTCAATTGCAATCTCGGAGGCGAATCATCCGGACATATCATATTTGCCGATCACATGACATGCGGCGACGGACAGCTTACAGCAATCAAGTTTTTAAACGTTTTGACCGCATCGGGCAAAACCGTTTCCGAACTGGTCAGTGATATACCGCGACTGCCTCAAGTCATGCCGAGCTTCACATTGACCGGCGGATCGGAACAACGTGATAAAATCATGTCTCATCCGAAACTCAAAGAAGAAATAAAAAAACAAGAAAAAAATCTCAGCGGGATCGGACGTATTAATATCCGACCGTCAGGGACCGAACCGATAATCAGAGTCCTCGTCGAAGCCGAAACAGAAGAAAAATCATGGTCGATCGCAAACGATCTTATAGACTTTATTTCCGAGCTTTGATGCTCGAATTGATAAATTTATACATTTTTTTCGCTTTTTTTTGCTGTTTTTTCACTTTTTGACGAAAAAAGCTTGACATCACAGCATTTAGAAAATATACTGTCACGGCAATGAATGGTAATTTTGATAACAAGAGTCAAGATAAAACGCAAAAATCGCCGGATTCAAATCTCGTCGATGAAGAAGCTCTTGTATCGGAATACGCAAAATTAGTCAGAGCATGTGCTCGACCCTATTTTCTTGCAGGCGGTGACAGCGAAGACCTTATCCAGGAAGGAATGCTCGGTCTGCTGTCCGCAATAAGAACGTTCGATCCTGAAAAAGGCGCAAAATTTTCAACATACGCAGAGTTTTGCGTCCGCAGACGGATATATAGTGCAATAAAATCAGCATCAGGTAACAAACACACCCCTCTCAACAGCTATATATCATTCGAATCGTCTCAACTTGACGAGACCGGTACCCAAAACGCGTATTTTCTGCGTGTTCCTGAGGACTTTGTAATAGCACGAGAGCAAGCAGGTGAAGTTGAAAAGCTTCTTTACGGCTCATTATCACGATTTGAATCCGGTGTACTGGAATTATATCTGGAAGGAATGTCATACAAAGATATGGCGATCCGTTTGGAAAAATCAGATAAATCAGTAGATAACGCCGTACAGCGCATCAGGAATAAGTTATCCGGGATATTGACGCAAAGCAGAGAATAGCACAGGCGATAATCAGTGAAAACTGAACGCAAATACAGCCCTAAAAGGGTACGATTTATGTCAAAAGAGAGGTTTCAAAATGTACGAAGACAAAACACTGGCATGCAAAGAATG
>Ga0123356_10004930_pt1 | contig 13692 bp, 9 predicted proteins | sample TergutEmb28metaG_2_FD_92546 | JGI IMG/M metagenome (GOLD analysis project Ga0123356, IMG submission 92546) | Embiratermes neotenicus P3 segment gut microbial communities from Petit-Saut dam, French Guiana - Emb289 P3 | ecosystem: Host-associated > Arthropoda: Insects > Digestive system > Gut ...
ATCCGCATACGCCGAATTTGAGGAAAAAGAGAAAGGCAAGATCGTCCCCGGAATGCTGGCGGATCTGGTGGTGCTCGACCGCGATCCGACTGCTTCGCCTGCGGAAAAGCTGCTGGGGATGAAAGTGCTTCGCACCGTGGTGGGCGGGAAAACGGTTTACCAGGCGAAATGACGGTCGACGACTCCCCCTCGGCTTTGCAGCTGGGTTTGATGGTCGCATCCTCGACGGCTGCTGATCGAATCACTACTCGAAATTCTCGCCAGATCCGAGGCACCCCAATTCCGCTCAGCGTTTCCTGTCAAACAATTTCACGTTTTGGCGCGTCTAACTAACAGCTAAACGTTCCGCTTCGGGAATGGACTAAATTCGTCGGCTCCGTCGAGGCCGCGTAAATCGGTATATTATAGGGATCTGGGAAGTCCGGGAGGGAAGTAGACTTATGGATTCGGGCGCAATGTGGATGCGCATGAAGGCCCACCGATGGGCTTACACGCTGAGTATTCTGGCAACACTAGCGGTCGGCATTCTGATCGGCACGGTCATTTCTTCGGGAGTGAAGGGGAAGGAAGGACAGAAGGGCGACGTGACCCCCTTGACGCTGCCCGCGCCGACGGCCACGACCAACCCGCTCTCGCAGGCGTTTTCGCAGATCGCCAAGCAACTGGAGCCGAGTGTCGTCAACATCAACACGGAATCGACAATCAAGAACATTCACCGGCGCCGTGGTGGCCAATCGCCGGATGACGATGACAACGGCGGAATGGACGACTTCTTCAATCACTTTTTCGGAGCACCGGGTCAGGGCGGACCGAGCGATGGGCCTATTCGCGAGCGCTCTCTGGGCTCCGGCGTCATTGTCGATCCCAAGGGCTACATCCTTACCAACCGTCACGTAGTGGAGAAGGCGGACCGCATCCGCGTTCGCTTTGAGGACGATCCGCCCGGCGTGCAGCACGACGCCAAAGTCATTGGAACCGACCAGGAAACCGACTTGGCGGTAATCAAGGTGGATGTGGATCGTGCGTTGCCGGCAGCGAAGATGGGCAATTCCGACGGTATGCAGGTAGGTGATTGGGTTCTGGCCATCGGCAGCCCGTTTGGTCAGGCGGGCACGGTGACGGCAGGTATCGTTTCGGCGAAGGGACGCGACATCGTTCCGGGGAAGCAATTCCAGACGTTCATTCAGACCGACGCGGCGATCAATCCTGGCAACTCCGGTGGGCCGCTGGTCAATTTGAATGGTGAGGTCATCGGCATCAACACGGCCATTCTGAGCGAGACCAATGCCTACGCGGGCATTGGCTTCGCGCTTCCCTCGAGGACCGTGGTTGAGGTTTACAACCAGCTGGTCAGTCCCGAGCATAAGGTATCGCGCGGATCAATCGGAATCATGTTCGATGCGGTTGAGAATCCTGCCATCGCTCGGGTGTACGGTTCGGGAACGGGCGTGCCGATTTCGAGTGTCGTGGCCGGCAGCCCGGCGGATCAGGCTGGGTTGAAAGTGGGAGACACGATCACCAGCGTTGACGGCCGGAAGGTTACCAAGGGCACGGAGTTGGTGGCCGACATCGCCGCGCGCAAGCCGGGATCGAAGGTCACTCTGGGCTTCATCCGCAACGGAAAGGCGCAAGACGCGACGGTAACCATTGCCGACCGCTCCAAACTGTTTGCTGCCCGCCTTGGCGACGAGCAGGACAACGATGACGACAGCACCCCCAAGCAGAGCAAGTTCGGCGTGACAGTTCGCAAAGTGACCCCGGAAATGGCGGATCGGCTCGACATGTCCACCGGTAAAGGCGTCATCGTGCAGGATGTGAAGCCAGGTTCGTTTGCAGAGGACGTGAACCTGGGCCGGGGCGACGTGATCCTCGAGATCAACAAGCAACCGGTGAACAGTGAAGAGGATTTCGCTCGGATCGAGTCAACTATGAAGAGTGGCCAGGATGTGGTATTCCTTGTCCGGCCGCGCGGTTCGACACGGCAAGAGGGCACGATCTTCGACGCCGGTACACTTCCGTAACGGTCAGTGGCCTGGCTCGAACTGGCGCCGTGATCAGAGATAGATTTTATAGCTTGATGATTACCGGGCGGGGTTCAGCTGGGCTTTTCTTTTTCTCCGAGAGTTCAGGTTTGGTGTGCGCAGTTGAGGTTGTTTCTCAGGGATGCGAAATCAGAGAAAAATTCGGAAAGCACAACTTAGTGCAATCTGTGCGCTGACGCTGGTTTGTGCTCTCTGCGCTTCTGCCCGCGCCCTGACCGATTCAGCAAGCAGCAGAACCGACAAGCCAGCGAGCACGGACAAGACGGCGACTACACCCACGGCTCACAAGAGCATTGCGTCATCGGGGACGCACTCAAGTTCATCAGGTAAGAGTCATACCGCTTCGTCGCGGAAGCGTTCTTCGCGAAAAAAGACGGCACGGGTTCGCGGTCAGCAAAAGATCGACCCAGTGCGCGCGCGGATGATTCAGCAGGCCTTGCTCCGGGAGCATTACCTCACCGGAACGCCCACCAGCGAATGGAATGAGGCCAGCGAGGCGGCCATGCGCCGCTATCAGGAGGATAACGGCTGGCAGACCGTCGTGGTTCCCGATTCCCGCGCGCTGATTAAGCTGGGCCTGGGTCCGAGCAAGGATCACCTGCTCAACCCTGAAAGTGCGATGACCACGGTCCCGGATCCGCCGAAAGCGCAACCTGCCTCTCCAGCGCCACGGGCGGCTCCAGTGGCTGCGAGTCCCCCTGTCCACCCGGCGGCGCCATCCACTCCGTTGCGCAACACCACGTCGCCCCCCCAGTAGAACGCGAGTTGGCACTTAGCTTAGCTTAGCCATGGGCTAAGACCCACAGGTGCGGTCGGTGCTCCCAGATCCTAAGCGCCAATTGCTAATTGCTGTTTCTGCGGTAGCTCATCACTTCAGGCCGGGGAAAGTAGGGGAGAGGATCGTTGTTGAGGATGGCGCGCGGATTTGCTTCAACGAGCGCATCCGCGACCTCTTTTCCGCAGATCTCGGCAGCGGCATCCCGGGCCGTGGAGAGAATCGGCACGCGCTTCTGAGTATCATGAGCGTCGGTTGCGAGCACGTGTACGGCCTGATGCTCGAGCAGCCACATCGCGGCGCGCTGGGTGCGATCGCCCCAGGAGCCGGTGAGCGCCGAACCTGTCATCTGGATGACACAGCCTTGCTCGGCCCACTGCACGACTCGCTGCAGGTTTTCGCGCAAAATGGGATTGCGCTCAGGATGCGTAATGATGGGGGTGATACCGCGGTCACCCAAGGCCAGGAACGATTCGCCGGTATTCTGCGGCACACTGTAGTTGCTGAACTCGACCAGCAAATAGCGGGTGCCCTCGATGACGTAGCGCGTGGGGTGAGCCAGCGCATCCTGCAAGTTGTCGATGGAAAGGTGAAAGTCGCATCCCAGGCTGAGCTTCAGAGTGTCGCCCACGAGTTGCTGCAGATGTCGAAGCAGTCCTTCGAGATATTCGCGGTCGTAGTGATAGCGGTCGTTGGCGTGCGGCGTGGCGACCATGTGCGTGATGCCATCGGCCGCAGCAGCCTGGCACATCGCAACGCACACATCCCACGACTTTGGGCCGTCGTCTACTTCGGGGAGAATGTGAGAATGAATGTCGACCACGAAAAAAAGACCACCGGGCGCGCCCCGCAGTTGCGCTATATCGATTTAAACAGATTCGCGGGCAAAGAGAAAGCGTTCCGATCATTGGAACTTCAGCTGGCGTATCGTTCGCGCATGAACTCGGCGATTCCCGCGTAGGCCATCTTCAGCGTCTGCTCGTCAGGCAGGAAGACGATCCGGAAGTGCTGCGTGCCGGGTTTCTGACCGAAGCCGGAGCCGTGGACGACCATGACGTGTTTCTGGCGGATGAGTTCCTTGACGAAGATTTCGTCGCTCTCGGGAATATCGATGCGGGGATAGGCATAGAATGCGCCACGCGGTGCTACGCAACTTACGCGGGGCGTCGACTCGCACCACTTTTGCGTGAGGTCACGGCGGGAACGCAGTTTGCGCTTGACTTCGATGAGATGGTCTTGCGGGCCCTCCAGCGCCGGCTTGATCGAATACTGCTCGGGATGGTTGGCCGACAAACGCGCACGCAGGAGGCGGTGCACGCCTTCCCTGTAGGTCTTTACGGCGGTGGCGTCGCCCGAGACAATGCCCCATCCAATGCGCCATCCCGGAACGAGATAGTTTTTCGACATGCCTCCAAAGGTCACACAGGGCACGTCGGGCGCGACCGCGGCGAAGGCGAGATGAGGAGTATCCTCGAGAATGAGCTTGTCGTAGATCTCGTCGGCGAAAACGATCAGGTTGTGGCGTCGCGCCAGTTCGGCGATCTGTTCTAGCATCTGCCGCGTGCATAGTGAGCCGGTGGGATTGTTGGGATTGATCAGGACGATCCCACGGGTGTGGGGCATGATCTTGCGCTCGATGTCTGCCACTTCGGGCTGCCATCGGTCTTCTTCGCTCAGATCGTAGGCGTTGAGCCCGATTCCCAGCTTGCACAGAACGGCCGAGTAGAGCGGGTAGTCGGGGCTGGGAGTCAGAACGTCTTCGCCGGGATTCACCAGCCCACACAGGCAGAGGTCAACGGTCTCGCTGACTCCAGAGGTCACGAAAACATCGCGCACGGTCGTGATCCCCTTGCGGGCGGCTTCGCCGCGGATTGCTTCGAGCGCCTCGGGAATGCCGGGCGAAGGGGCGTACCCGTTCTTGCCGTCGCGCATGGCTTTGTAGACGGCTTCGATGATGTGAGGAGGCGTTTGGAAATCGAAGTTGAGCGGATCGCCGACGTTGAGAGGCAGGACTTTGTGTCCCTGCTGGATGACTTCATCGGCCACCGAAGCCAGGTCGCGGATAGCGTAGCGGACGTTTTCGAGGCGAGAAGCGGCCGAGATCTCGCGCACTTGAGTGATCGGAGTCATGACAACCTCGCCAGGGACGGACTTGCGCCGTGGCTAGAAGGAATTCTAACTGGCGTGGACGGGATTGGGCGCAGAAATCTGAGCTGTGGCAGGTTCAGCAAGCGCCCAGGTTGGCACGGACGAGGCCAGATCATGGTGACAGGTTCGTCCCAGAGCATGCGAACACGGGATCCTTTCGACTCGGCCAGCACCCCCAGTCGCTGAGGTCCCGAGGTCTGACACCCGATTCTGGCTTAGTCTTCCCGGTCGATCTGGGCCTTCTGCAGTTTGTCGGAGTAGTCGACGTAGACCGACTTCCACTCGGTGTAGAAATCGATTGCCCCGATACCTCCCTCGCGGTGTCCGTTGCCCGTTGCCTTAGTACCGCCAAATGGCAGGTGAACTTCAGCGCCGATCGTGGGGGCATTGATATACGTAATGCCGGCATAGAGGTCGCGAATGGCTGAGAATGCCTTGTTTACGTCTTTCGTGTAGAGCGCGGAGGACAGGCCGTACTCGATACTGTTCGCGATTTCAATGGCGTCTTCAAGATCGTCACAGGGAATGACGCCTACGACTGGCCCGAAGATTTCTTCCTGGGCGATGCGCATCTTCGGATCGACATCGGTGAACACCGTGGGCTCCATGAACCAGCCGTGTTCATACGCCCCTTTGTCGAGGCGGTCGCCGCCGCAGACCAGCTTTGCGCCTTCGTTCTTGCCGATTTCCACATAGCTGAGGTCGGTTTGAAGCTGCTTTTCGTTGATGGCGGGGCCCATCTGGACGGTTTCGTCGAGGCCGTTGCCGACTTTCAGCTTCCTGGCGCGATCAACCAGGCGCTCGACGAAGTCGCGGTATACGCCCTTCTGTACGATCATGCGGCTGGTCGCCGTGCAGCGCTGGCCGGTGGTTCCGAACGCTCCCCAGAGGCCGCCTTCGATGGCGAGGTCGAGGTTGGCATCGTCGAGAACGATCATCGGATTCTTGCCGCCGAGTTCGAGCGAGCAGTGCTTGAAACTCTCGGCCGCGATGCCGCCGATGACCTTTCCGACGGCGGAGGATCCGGTCAGCGAGACGGCGCGCACATCCGGGTGTCCGGCCAGCGGGGTGCCGACTTGGGGGCCGAATCCGGACACAATGTTGATGACGCCTTTGGGCAGGCCGGCGTCGTAGAGAGCGCGCACCAGGTTGAAGGTCGAAAGCGGAGTGTCCTGCGCGGGCTTGATCACACAAGTGTTGCCGCAAACGATGGCCGGCAGCAGTTTCCACGACGAAATCGCCATGGGGAAATTCCACGGCGTGATCATGCCGCAGACCCCGATGGGCTGGCGCACTGCCATGGCAAACTTGTTGGGCATTTCCGAAGGCACCGTGGGGCCGAACAGGCGGCGGCCTTCGCCGGCGTTGTAGTAGCCCGCGTCAATCGCTTCCTGCACATCGCCACGGGTCTCGGCCAAAACCTTGCCCATCTCGCGAGTCATTTCGCGAGCATAGTCCTCCTTGCGTTCAATAAGGATTTCGGCGGCGCGGAAGACAACTTCGGCGCGGCGCGGCGCCGGAACCAGACGCCAGTTGGCGAATGCTCTCTTGGCGGCGTCGACGGCGGCATTCACGTCAGCTTGGTTGGATTTCTGAAAGATTCCGACCAGGTCGCGCGTGTCGGCGGGATTGCGGTTTTCGAAGGTTTCTCCGCTCGAGGACTCGGTCCATTCCCCGTCGATGAAATTCTTGAATACTCGGGTTTGACTGTCGCTCAATGAGGCCGGGGTGGCCAAGGTATCGGTTGCCATAAACATCTCCTGAATGAATGCCAAACTTATTGATGCTACAACCTCGAGAGAAGCAGCGGCAACCGCCGAGCCTGGGCGGTCAGAGAGGGCGGCACGCCCACGCCGATCGCGCCCTCGAATATGGCTCAGCTGTTTCCTCCGCCGAGATGAGCAAAGACGTGGGCTTCTGGTGGACGCTAAGAATGCGGTTGGTTACCGTTTCCGTATCTCCCGCAATCCGAATTTTTCCTCTACACTGGTTAATAAAAAGGTTACTACCGCAGCCGTGACCGTCACGAATCTCGGGTAGGGGCGTACTACTGGGTGGTGCAGTCGGACGACGCGAATGGCAAGGATCGCTGGAGAGCGAGAACAACCGCTTCACGATCATCTCCAAGGACAAGGATAGAAGCGATCGATCTGGAACTGGATCCGTTCATTTAGCACGGACACATGATCGAGATTACAGGCAAGACGCAGACTGGGCGCGCGCGTCGCAGGGCGGAGTGAATACGCAGCAGAAGAGGATCATTAGTCAGTAAGAGCGAGGTTTCAAAGTTGAGAGAGGGCACCAAGTGAGTGTCAGCCCACGAAGATTGCGGCTTTTGCTTTGAAAACCTGGTTCTAAGCAGGGTTACCGGGAATCCCTTAGAATTAGAATCATTAAGGAAGCCCAGTATCCCATAAAAATTTTATTCCGGAATTCCGGAGCAGGATTCGAGAGAGACGGAACCCTTCGTCATGTCAAATAACGGATTTCATTCAGGCGCGGCGCGCAATCACAACCTTCGTTCGTTGTTCAGTATTTTTTCCAGCGATCTGGCCATCGACCTCGGCACCGCCAACACGCTGGTATATGCGCGCGGCAAGGGCATTGTGGTGAACGAGCCTTCGATCGTTGCCATTAACAAAAACACCGGCGAGGTCGAAGCGGTGGGCAAAGAGGCGAAAGAGATGCTGGGGCGCACGCCCGGCAACATCGTCGCCATCAAGCCGATGAAGGACGGCGTGATCGCCGACTTCAAAGTTACCGAGAAGATGTTGAACTACTTCATCCAGAAGGCGCACAACCGTAAGATGCTGGTGCATCCCCGAATCGTGATCGGAGTGCCTTCGGAGATCACGCAGGTGGAAAAGCGGGCGGTCATGGACTCTGCCTATCGCGCCAAAGCCAGCGAAGTGCACCTGGTCGAGCAGGCCATGGTGGCGGCGATCGGCGCGGGCCTGCCCATCACTGAGCCGTCCGGAAACATGGTCGTCGATATCGGGGGCGGCACAACTGACATCGCAGTGATTTCTTTGAGCGGCATCGTTTATTCGCGTTCCGTACGCATGGCCGGCAACCAGATGGACGAAGCGGTCATGAACTACCTGAAGCGGAAATATAACTTGCTCATCGGGGAGCGCACGGCGGAGCAGATCAAGATGGGAATCGGCTCGGCGCATCAACTGGACAAGCCGATGACGATGGAGATTAAGGGCCGCAACCTGATTGAGGGCGTGCCCAAGACGATCACGGTGGACGACGGCGAAATCCGCGAGGCACTCAGCGAATGCGTTTCGACCATCATGAACGCGATTCGGGTTGCGCTGGAGCGGACGCCCCCGGAGCTTTCGGCCGACATCAGCGACCGCGGGATCGTGCTGACGGGCGGGGGCGCGCTGTTGAAGAATCTCGACAAGCGTATCCGCGACGAAACCGGATTGCCGGTCTCGATTGCCGACGATCCCCTGTGCAGCGTGGTTCTGGGTACGGGCAAGATGCTCTCAGATTTTAAGCTGCTGAGAAAGATTTCGATCGAATAGCAGGAATGAGTGGTCGGCGGCCAGCGATCTGGGGCCAGCAAACCGGGTTTCGCTTCGCTGACCACCGGCTACCGATCACTGACTACTGGTGTTATGGAATCCGTCTTCGGCCGCTATCGCAACCTCATCATCCTGGCAGGCGTGCTGTTTCTGCAAGTGCTTGGGCTAGCAGTGCAAGTAAAGCGCGCCAGCACTGCCGGACAAGATACGCGCCTGATCCGCGTCTGGGCGGTGGGCGCGGTGAGCCCTCTTGAACGGGCGTTGATCTGGGTTGAGAACTCCGCTGGCGACATCTGGCACAACTACTTCTATTTGCGCGGCGTGCGCGCCGAAAACCGCCAACTGAAGGAGCAGATTGAGCAGATGCGCCTCGAGCAGGTGCGCCTCAGCGAGGATGCGGCGCAGGCGCATCGCCTGCAGGTTCTGCTGGCTTTCAAGGAACAATTCATCGCCAAGACGGTGGCAGCCCAGGTGATCGGATCGAGCGGCACGGACTCGTCCCGGGTCGTCTACATCGACAAAGGGGAAAAGGCCGGCATAAAGCGCGACATGGCTGTCATCACCGCCGACGGAATCGTCGGCAAGGTCCTGCTGGTGTATCCCTCGGTTTCCCAGGTTCTTTTGATCAACGATCAAACCAGCGGAGTGGGCGTGCTTCTAAGAGACTCGCGCCTGCAAGGGGTTCTCGTCGGAACAGCAAACGGCGAAGTGACGCTCAACGGGGTTATGGGCGACGAGCAGGTGCCCGTCGGTGAGGCGGTTTTGACCAGTGGGGGAGATCAGATTTTCCCCAAAGGCTTGCCGGTGGGCACGGTGAGCAAAGTCGGAACTGCCAAAGATCTGTTTCTTACCATCAAGATCAAGCCGGCGGCTGATCTGAGCAAACTGGAAGAAGTGCTGGTGCTCGTGGAGAAGCAGGAACGGCAAGCGATTGCCGATGATAAGGTCCGCATGCGAGCCGCAGACATTCTTGCCCAGCGGTTGCCGTCTATACCGAACAAGCCCGCCACTGATGCAAATGGTCCTGCTGCGACTTCCGCTGCCACCCCGAAGCCGAACTCAAACCCAAGCGCCGGAACGAAGTCCCCCAGCACATCCGGGAACGCTCCTGCTGCGATTTCGGCTGTGACGGCGAAGCCGACTTCGAATCCAAACACGACTTCAAACCCAAGCGCTGGAGCCAAGTCTGCCAGCACAACGACAACCCAGTCGGGCGCGACCAAGAGTGGGTCTCGACTGGCGTCCGGACAGACCGCCGGCACCGCGGCCGCCAGCGGAACAAGGGGGAATCTGCCGAAGCCGAAGACAGCAAATAACACGCCCGTCGCGCCGAAAACGGATGCTATTCAAGTCGAACCCGCGATCACCGAGCAAAAGCCGGTCACGCCTCCAGAGGTTCCACCCAACTCGCAGCCACCCGACCCCAACCGCCCACAATAACGTGCCCTTCACTTACACATCCGGGGAGCAGGTTGAAGTCTACCGGTTCAGCATTCCGGCGACTATCGGGGTGCCCCTGCTGGCGCTGTTTCTGCAAGCCTTTGTGCCGCTCCGGTTTCCACGATTCGGAGTCTACGTCGACCTGCCGCTGCTGGTGACGATCTTCTTTGCCATGGCCCGCCGCAACCCGATTTCCGGACTGCTGACCGGCGCCCTCATTGGCCTGGCACAAGATATGCTCGGCCGCAACCCGATCGGGATCTACGGCATTGCCAAGACTGTGGTGGGGTATGGAGCTTCGTCTTTAGGAGCGAAGCTTGATGTGGAGAACCCTGGTGCCCGCCTGCTGGTGACCTTTGGGTTCTACCTGGTGCATTCGGTGGTGTACTTCATCGTGGCGCGGGGGCTGGTGAACCTCAACCAGAGCTGGAGTTGGTTCCATGATGGCATCCTGGCGGGACTGACCAATGCGATCCTGGGCGTTATGCTCTACTTCGTCCTCGATAGATTCAAGCAGAGAACGTGAAACCAGTTGCCAGCCGCCAGTGGACAATAGCCTGTCAACCGCTTCCGGCCATGATTTTGGTTACCCTTCCTGGCAACAGGCCGGCAAGTGGAGGCAGTACAATATGGGTAATCCGATTTCACTCCAGCGAGGATAGTGACCGGTTGTGGCCGAACTGCTTTCCGCAGGCTCTCTCCGGCAACGGGCAACCAGCCACTGACAACTGATGTTCGGCCGCGACGAAAAAGTTTCTGCCATCCGCCTGACGGCGGCCCAGTACGTCATCCTTGGCATCTTCCTGGTCCTTGCCTACCGGTTGTGGCAGTTGCAGGTGATGCGCAGCGACTACTATTCGCTGGCGGCGGAAAGAAACCGGGTTCGCAACGTTCCCGTGCTCGCGCCGCGGGGCAAGATTCTCGATCGCTATGGTCGCACCATTGTCGACAACTATCCGTCGTTCTCGGCGCTGCTGCTGCGCGACTCTTCGCGCGACCTGAATGCCGACGCCGACCTGATTGCCCAGGGCTTGCACCTCGACCCCAAAGAAGTCCACGCGCGCATCCGGCGGTTCGCGACGCTGCCTCAGTATCAGCCGATTTTTCTGAAGGAAGACATCACGCCCGACGACCTGCAATTCATCGAATCACATCGCAACGAATTGCCGGAACTCGACACGATCATGGCGCACCGGCGGCTCTATCCGCGCAACGGATTCATGGCGCACCTGATCGGTTATGTTGGCGAGGTTACCGAAGACATGCTCAACGAGCCTGCGTTTGAGTTCGATAACCCGGGTGACGTAGTGGGGATTTCCGGTGTCGAGCGCCAGTACAACGACATGCTGATGGGCAAGAACGGATCTCGTCAGGCCATCGTCGACAGCCATGGCCACGAAGTCGGGCGCCTGGGCGAGACGGAAGCGATTCCGGGGAAGCCGCTCAAGCTGACCATCGACATCGATCTGCAGATCGCGGCTGAAGAGGCCCTAGGTGACAGGAACGGGGCTATCGTCGCAATGGACCCGCGTACCGGGGAAATCCTGGCGATGGTCAGCCGGCCTACTTTTGACCCGAACGAGTTTGCCGTCCGGGTCTCGCGCCAGGATTGGAACAAGCTGCTCAACGATCCTGACAAGCCGATGCTGAATAAAGCAATTCAGGCGCAGCTGGCGCCCGGCTCGACCTTCAAGATCATCATGGCAACGGCAGGGCTCGAGGAGGACATTGCGCAGGATATGCACGTGACCTGCAACGGCGGCGGTGTATTCTACGGCCGCTACTTCAAGTGCTGGATCTCGGCCCGCCACCAAACGCACGGCGTCGTCGATATTTACAAAGGGATTTATCAGTCGTGTGACGTATTCTTTTACACACTTGCGGAAAAGCTGGGCATCGGTCGCATCTCGAAGTATGCCACCATGCTCGGCCTGGGGCAGAAGACTGGAATCGATCTGCCGCAGGAAGCCAGTGGAGTCATGCCGTCCGAACAGTGGAAGTGGAAGAACTTCAGGCAGAAGTGGTTTGCCGGAGAGGTCATTTCGGTAGGTATTGGACAAGGTGCCGTTGCTGCGACCCCCATTCAGATGGCACGTGCTTTTGCCGCCATTGCCCGCGGAGGCCGGATGGTGCGGCCGCACGTGGCCAACCCATCGGATTTGCCACCCGGGATATCGCCGGCTTCGAGCGTGCCCGATGAAGTGTCCGTCCCGCTCGATCGCAAGAACTGGGAGATCGTCACGGACGCAATGGCGCAGGTGGTGAGCCCTGTGGGAACAGCGGCCTTGTCCCAGATCAAGGGCGTGGACATGGCCGGCAAAACCGGCAGCGCCCAGACGATCAGCAATGAACTGAAGGCAAAAATGAGTGCCAGCGAAAAGGCCATGCACAAGGATAATGGCTGGTTTGTCGGGGTTGAGCCTCGCCGCAATCCGGAAAGCGTGGTTTGTGGACTCTACGAAGAAGGCGAACATGGCGATCGCACGGCTCGAGTGGTCGCGCAGGTGATCAAGGCGTTCGTCGACAAGCAGCGTAGCACTCCGCAGAAGGTGGCGCAGCAGCCAAACGGCAACGTCGATGTCGGCGCTGTGTGGGCAACGCCGGACTCTGTCAGCGGTGTGGACAAACTACAGAGTGGCCACTTCTTGCTCGATACCACTGGGAGGCCGATCGTCGGCGCCGCGGTTGCGCCGGGAATGAATGACTACTGAGTCCGGTACCGAGTCCTGAGCACCGGAAAGAGCTTCAAGTGCATGTCATTCTGCACCGCCGCTCGGCCGGGCAAGCGCCTTTAGAACTGGCAACACTGAGAACTGATTTTTCCATGGCACGTTACGTTTCTTATCGCGATTTCGACTGGGTCCTGCTGGGATTTGTCCTGCTGATTTGCGGCCTGGGTGTTATGGAGATCCATAGCGCGACGATCAACACCAAGTTCGCCGGCGCGCACCTCAAACAAGTGTATTGGATCATCGCCGGCGTCACCGTCATGTTTCTGGTCAGCCTGGTGAATTACCAGGCGCTGCTCGACCAGATCCACTGGTTCTATCTTGCGGGTGTAGCGTCACTCATGGCGGTTTTGGCGTTTGGGACCAGGGCCCTGGGAGCGAAGCGGTGGATCCGGATTGGACACGGGTCGCACGCGCTTCTGTTCCAGCCGTCAGAGTGGGTCAAACTCATTCTGATTCTAGCCGTTGCCAAGTACTTTTCCGACATGCGCCAGCGGGAGCTTTCCTGGCCTGATTTCATCAAGGCCGGGGCGATCGTCGGCCTTCCCATGCTGATGGTTCTGGCGCAGCCCGACTTGGGCACGGCTCTGACTTACGTCCCCATCGCGGTGATGGGAGTCTTTCTGGGCGGCATGCAGTGGAAGCAGGGTCTTAGCCTCGCACTGGTGACGATTGTCGGAATCGGGGCTGTGTTCACGGTCCCCAAAATACACGTACTCAAGGGCTATCAAAAGCAGCGCCTCACCAGTTTTATTGACCCCTCCCTTGATCCCAAGGGATCGGGGTATCAAGTTGAGCAATCCATGATTGCGGTTGGTTCAGGGGGCCTTTGGGGCGGCAAAGGCTCGCAAACAAAGGAGGGTTTCCTGCCGGTTTCGCATACGGATTTCGTGTTTGCTGCGTTTTCCGAAGAGCACGGATTCGTAGGCGCTCTCGCGGTTCTGCTGTTATACTTCATAGTGCTGATGCGTTTGACCCAGAACGCGCAAACAGCGCCCGACCGCGCTGGCACGTTCGTGGTG
>Ga0123356_10004931_pt1 | contig 13691 bp, 8 predicted proteins | sample TergutEmb28metaG_2_FD_92546 | JGI IMG/M metagenome (GOLD analysis project Ga0123356, IMG submission 92546) | Embiratermes neotenicus P3 segment gut microbial communities from Petit-Saut dam, French Guiana - Emb289 P3 | ecosystem: Host-associated > Arthropoda: Insects > Digestive system > Gut ...
CGCTGAACGACATGCGCAAGCGTGTCCGCGCGTTGGTTCGGGAGCGAACGATGATGCTGACGGCGATCGGTCATGATCTCCGCACGCCGTTGACGCGCCTGCGGCTGCGGACTGAGCGCTTGAAGGAGGAATCAGTTCGGGCCGCGATGTTGCAGGATCTTCTCACGATCGGCAACATGCTCGGCGAGACGCTGGCTTATGTTCGAGGCGAAAGCCGGCAGGAGTCCGCGTCGCTAGTCGATCTTCCGAGCCTCCTCGAGACGATCGCCGCACAGTTCCTCGATGTCGGCTATGAGGTGTCGTACTATGGCCCGGATCGCTTCACCTTCGCTGGACGCGCGCAATCGATTGGTCGCGCTGTCACCAACATCGTCGAGAACGCGACGAAGTTCGGCGCGCGCGCCGAGATCATCTTGCGTGGATTGGAGGAGGGCGCGATCGAGGTCGAGGTCAACGACGACGGTCCGGGGGTGCCGACGTCGCTTCTTGATCGCGTTCTTGAGCCTTTCTTCAAAGGGGACATGGCAAGGCCGCAAGGAGGTCGGGTCGGCTTTGGCCTAGGTCTTTCGATCGCGCGCGACATCGTCGAGAAGCACGGCGGCGCTATCGCGCTAAGAAACCACGAGCCGCACGGCCTCAGCGTGCGTATGATCTTCAAACCGCTCCCGATGGCCGCCGACGCGACCCTGACGTTCGCGGCCTGACGGGAAGTCGAAAGTACCCTTGACCTCGAGCGAAAAGTTTTCGGGACATCGCATGTCGAATTTTTGGTGATCGTTGCGTCAAGCGAGGCGATCGCTTCCAGAAGACGCTAGCTGAGTCCTTGATCGGTCACTTTGCGTCCGGCTTGAGTTGAACGAGCGTTGTGGGCGCAAAAGTCGAGACGTACTGGCCGAGGGTGACGAGAACCTTGACGGTTCCGGCTACGGGCGCCCGCACTGTGCATTGGTCGAAGTCGGCCTTCCTTTCCTCAAGCATGGCGGCTGCCTGGTCGCGTCTGGCCTTGGCCTCGGCGACGTCCTCGGCTCGCGAGCCGGCCTCAAGCAGAGCAAGCTTCTTGCGCGCGTCCATCAGCACGGCGTCGGCAACGCGGGAATCGCGCTCGACAACCAGCCGTTGCGCAAGGGTGATGGAGACGCCGACCTGCATTGCGTTGGCGCGATCGAGTGCGGCGCGCGCTTCCTCGGCGCGAGCGGCCGCAACGCCGACGCCGGCTTCGCCGATCTCGATCTCTTCCGGGCGTGGGCCATTGCGGACGCGTTCGTAGTTCGCTTCCGCGGCCTGCAAGCTCGCCGCGAGGACGTCAAGGTCCTTGGCGAGCGGCCCGCAATCGAGCGTGATCAGAACATGGTCGGCTTCGACATGGTCGCCGTCCGCGACGTTGATCGTCTGCACGACGCCGCTGCGCGCGACGCCGAGCGTCATGGAGCCCGTTGGCTGCTGCGATTGCGCCCAGGCCGCGCCTGCCGAGAGCAAGAACAGAAGCGCGAGCGGGAAACGGAGGCGCTCAGTGAACATTCGGACCCCACTCCGAAAACCAGAAGACAGGATGACTAGGGTCGAGGATCACCGATCTTTGTTCGCAAGGTCCAATGACAAGCCCGTGAGGCAACGCATTTGCGCCAGCGAGAGGGCGAAGCAAAAACGGCCTTCTCGGGCAGCCTTATCAACCCGTTCTCCGAGCCCGAAGCAGAAAGTCCGCTTTTTCGAATTGATCGGCCATATCCGACGCAAAGCGGGCAATCGCGGGTATCTATTTGTGAATCCTAGCCCGATGGCCGTACTCAACTGAAGCAGCTTCCATGCGACAGATAGGCTTTTTGCGGTTCTGCGCCCGGCGCCGATTTCGCAAGGCGCATGGCATGGCGGCAGAGTCTTCGGTTACGGCGTGCCGTGAACAACGGTCGGGCCTGTTGGGGCGCGGGTTCTCTGCTAAGCCGCGCGACTGCGTCTCATCACCGCCGCAGGAAAGAGGCGTTCGGCCCTTGTGTTCGCGGTCGGCCGGGCCCCCAGAGTGAACGCAGCCGCAAGCCCAGGCGGTCGAGATAAAGATAGACGACAGGCGTGGTGTAGAGGGTAAGCGCCTGGCTCACGACCAGGCCGCCCACAATCGAGACGCCGAGCGGTTGGCGCAGCTCGCTGCCTTCCCCAATGCCAACGCAGAGCGGCACAGCCCCGAGCAGCGCCGCTGTCGTCGTCATCATGATTGGACGGAAGCGCGTCATCGCCGCGTGGAAGATCGCTTCGCGGCTGTCCATGCCCTGCTCGCGTTCGGCCTCAAGCGCGAAGTCAATCATCATGATGGCGTTCTTCTTGACGATGCCAATGAGCAGGATCACCCCGATGAGCGCAATGATCGTAAACGGAATGCCGAACACGAGCAGCGTGATCACCGCGCCGACGCCCGCCGAAGGAAGGGTCGAGAGAATCGTGATCGGGTGCACGAAGCTCTCGTAGAGAACGCCGAGCACGATATAGATCGCCACGATGGCGGCCGTGACCAGGAGCTGCTCGGCGCCAAGCGACCGCTCATATTCGAGCGCCGCGCCGGCGAATCCGCCGGTGAGGTCGCCTGGCATATGGATCTGCTGCGTGGCCCGCGCGAAGGCGGCGGTCGCGTCGCTCAGCGACTTTCCCGGCGCAAGATTGAAGGAGATGGTGGTTGCCACAAACTGGCTTTGATGGTTAACCGCGAGCGGCGTGTTGCTGGGCTTGTAGTCCGAGAAAGCCAGAAGCGGCGTCATGGTTTCTGCAGCGGTCGACACCGAAGCGGCGCTCGAGGCGCTGGAGTTCCCGGTCGAGGCGATCGTCGATTGCGACGCAATTCGCACCGCATTGTTGGAGGCCGCGCTTGCCCCGGACGCAGCCGCGCTTGCAGCGAGGTTGGTCGGCGCAAGCGATACGACATTGCTCGACGGGAGAACGACATTGCTCGACAGGGCGAAGGTCGGATTGGCGGCGGAGGCGAGCGCGGCCGAAAGCGGCTGTCTCACGGCGGGGACCGAGGCGGCCGATCCGGGCGTTACGGCGAGCGACGTGGCTGGGGTGACCGAGCCAGCGCTAAGTTGCGTCGTCTGCGACCCGCTCGCCTGCGCGCCCGCCGTGCTGACCCACATCCGGCGCAATATCGAGGGGCGCGTCAGGAATTGCGGCGCTGCCTCCATGACGACATGATACTGATTGAGCGCGTTGTAGATGGTCGAGACCGCCCGCTGCCCGAAGGCGTCATAAAGCGTGTTGTCGATCTGATACATCGTCAAGGAAAGCCTCGAAGCGGTGTCGCGGTCGACTTTCACGTCTGTTTCGAGCCCGCGTTGCTGCTGGTCGGAGCTCACGTCGGCGAGCGCCGGATCGTTCTGCACCGCTGCGAGAAGCTTCGGCCCCCACGCGTACACTTCGGCCGTGCTGTCACCGAGGATTGTGTATTGATATTCGGCATTGGAGGACCGTCCGCCAATTCTGATGTCCTGAACTGGATTGAGATAGAGCCGACCCCCGGGCACCTGATTGAGCTTGCGCCTGAGCCGGCTCATGACGGTCGCCATGCTGTCGCGCTCACTCAATGGCTTCAACGAAATATAGACGGTGCCGGTGTTGGTTTGCGCCGACGACCCGCCGCCGCCCACTCCGGTCGAGCCGATCACGTTCTGCACGGCTGGATCGTGCTGCACGATGGCCATCATCTGCGTGAGCTTCTTGCTGACGAGCTGGAATGAAATGTCCTGATCGGCGACAAGGCTTGCGATGAGGCGTCCCGTGTCCTGCTCGGGAAAGAAGCTTTTCGGGATGACAATAATGACCCAGATATTGAGCGCGACGACTCCGAACAATGTCACAAGCACGAGGAGCCGATGGTCGAGCGCCAGCGACAGCGACCGGCCATAGGCGTCGTGCACCCGCTCGAACAGCGTGCGGCGAGCCCGTCTGCGCTCCGCGCCCTTCAAGAAGAGGGCGCACATCATCGGCGTGGCCGAAAGCGAGATCGCAAGCGAAACGAAGATCGCAAGCGCAAGCGTCATTGCGAATTCGCGAAAGAGCCGACCGACAATCCCGCTCATCAACAGGATCGGCAGGAACGCGGCGACCAGCGAGAGCGTGATCGAGACGACTGTGAATCCGACCTCGCGCGCGCCTGTCAGCGCCGCCTCAAGGCGCGTCATCCCCTCTTCCCGGTGACGCGAGATGTTCTCCAAGACGATGATCGCGTCATCGACCACGAACCCGGTCGCGATCGTCAGCGCCATCAGCGAGAGGTTGTCGAGCGAGAAGCCGGCCAGATACATGACGCCAAACGCGCCGACTATCGACACCGGCACCGCGACCGCGGGGATAGCCGCCGCCCGTCCATTCCGCAAAAAGACGAAGACCACGCCGATCACCAGAAGCATCGCGATGATAAGCGTCAGCTCCGTCTCATGAAGCGACGCCCGTATGGTGGTCGATCGGTCGGAGGCGAAGGTGATGTCGAGATCGGCCGGAAGCGCGGCTTTCAGTCGCGGGATTGAGCTGCGCACCTCGTCCACGGTCGAAATGATGTTGGCGCCTGGCTGGCGGAAGACGACGACGAGAACCGCCGGCTTTCCATTGGAAAGCCCCAAGTTTCTGAGGTCTTGCACCGAGTCCTGAACGTCGGCGACGTCCCTCAGTCTCAGCGCGTCGCCGTTGCGGTAGGCGAGGACGAGGTCGCGGTAGTCGTCGGCGTGGTTGGCCTGATCGTTGGTATGGATCTGCCAACGCTCAGCGCCGATGTTGACCGCGCCCTTGGGCGCATTGGCGTTGGTGCTCGAGAGCGCCGACCGCACATCCTCAAGGCCGACGCCATACCGGGCAAGAGCCGTCGGATCGAGATCGACGCGCACCGCAGGGAGCGCCGCGCCGCCGATAGTCACCTGACCGACGCCGGAAATCTGGGATAGCTGCTGCTGCAGCACGTTGGTCGCGGCGTCGTACATCTGTCCGCGGGTCAACGTCGACGATGTGAGCCCGAGAATGAGAACGGGCGCATCGGCCGGATTCACCTTTCGATACGTCGGCTCGGACAGAAGGTTGGTCGGCAGATCCGCCTGCGCGGCGTTGATCGCGGCCTGCACGTCCTGCGCAGCGCCATTGATGCCGCGATCGAGCCCGAACTGAAGAATGATGCGGGCCTGTCCGGTCTGGCTTTGCGACGTCATCTCGGTGACGTCGGCGATCTGTCCGAGATGGCGCTCAAGTGGCGCGGCGAGGCTAGTGGCAACCACATCCGGGCTTGCGCCCGGCAGCTGCGCGGTCACGGCGATGGTTGGAAAATCGACCTGCGGCAGCGGCGAGACCGGCAGGCCTTCGTAGCCGAGCAGGCCGCCGAACGCGATCGCGATGGTTAGGAGGGTCGTCGCAACCGGGCGTGCGATGAAGGGCTCGGAGATATTCATGGACCGCCGCGCCTCGACATCACTCGGCGGGCGCGGCGCTAGGCGCGTCGCTGGACCCCCGGCCGAGGAGGCTCGCGCCGATGCGGTCGATCGCAAGGTAAACGACCGGCGTCGTGTAGAGCGTCAGAAGCTGGCTGAACAGCAGTCCGCCGACGATGCAAACGCCGAGCGGCCGGCGGAGCTCAGATCCGGTTCCGAGCCCAAACGCCAAAGGCAGCGCGGCGAACAGAGCCGACATCGTCGTCATCAGGATGGGCCGGAAGCGCAGGAGACACGCCTGATGAATCGATTCGCGCGGGGACTTGCCCTCGATGCGCTGCGCTTCAAGCGCGAAATCGATCATCATGATCGCGTTCTTCTTCACGATCCCGATCAGGAGAACGATGCCAATGACGCCAATAATGTCGAGGCCGGCCCCAGCCAGATTGAGCGCCACTAGCGCGCCGACGCCCGCGGAGGGCAGCGTCGAGATGATGGTGATCGGATGAGCGAAGCTCTCGTAGAGAACGCCGAGCACGATATAGACCGCAGCGACCGCAGCGAGGATCAAATAGAGCTCGTTCGATAACGAACGCTGGAAGGCGCTAAGCGCGCCCTGATAGGCGGTCGTGAAGGTGTCAGGAAGCTCGATATCCTGTTCCGCCTTCTTGATCTCGTCGACCGCATCGCCGAGCGAGGCGCCGGGCGCCAGATCGAAGGAGATCGACACGGAGGGAAACTGGCCCAGATGCTCCAGTTTCAAAGGCGCTGAGGCCTCGTTGAGCGAGACGACGGCGGAGAGCGGAACCTGTCCGCTGGTCGCGGTCGCCGAAGGCAGATAAATGCCCTCCAGCGTATGGCGCGCGTTATCAAGATTGCTCATGTCGGCGCTGAGGATCACCCGGTACTGGTTGGTCTGGGTGAAATAGGTCGACGCGATCCGCTGCCCGAACGCGTCATAGAGAGCATTGTCGATGCTGGCCGGGGTGATGCCGAAGCGGGCGGCCGTCGCCCGGTCAATCGTCATATTGAGCTGCCTGCCGTTGAGTTCGAGATCGCTCGACACGTTCTCGAACTCCGGGACTGAGCGCATACGGTCCACCAGCCGAGGGACCCAGGTCGGAAACGCGGATTGGTTCGGGTTTTCGAGGAAGAAGAGGTACTGCGCCTTCCCCACCGTGCTGTCGATGGTCAGATCCTGAACAGGCTGCATCGCGATCGTGACGCCCGCTACCGTCTTGGTCTCCTGGTTTAGCCTTCGGATGATCTCGACCGCGGTCTCGGTGCGTTCGTCCCGCGGCTTGAGCGCAATCAGCATCCGCCCACTGTTGAGCGCGGCGTTCACCCCGTCGACGCCGATGAAGGACGAGAGGCTGGTCACGTCCTTGTCCTTAAGAATCACGTCGGCGAGCGTCTGCTGCCTGCGCGCCATTTCAGCGAATGAAACGTCCTGGGCGGCGCTGGTTATGCCCTGGATCGCGCCCGTATCCTGGAGCGGAAAGAAGCCCTTGGGGATCTGGATATATTGTACGCAGGTCAAAACGAGCGTGGCTATGGCGACAATGAGCGTGAGAATTTGGTGATTGAGCACCCATTGGAGCGTATGGTCATAGCCGTCGATCAGGCGCTGAAAACCGCGCTCGGCCGCAAGCGAGATGCGGCTGCGCGACGCCTCCGGATTGTGGCGCATGATCAGCGCGCACATCATCGGCACGAGGGTAAGCGACACCACCGCCGAGAGCACAATCGTGATCGCCAAGGTGATCGCGAATTCGTGGAAGAGGCGCCCCACCACGTCCTGCATGAAGAGAAGCGGGATGAGGACGGCGATCAGCGACACGGTGAGGGAGATGATGGTGAAGCCGATCTCGCCCGCGCCGGTCAGCGCCGCCTGCAGCGGAGAGTCGCCGCGCTCGATATAGCGGGCGATGTTTTCGATCATCACGATCGCATCGTCGACGACGAATCCGCTCGCGATCGTGAGCGACATGAGCGAGAGATTGTCGAGCGAGAACCCGAACAGGTACATGCCGGCGAGCGTCCCCACGAGCGACAGCGGAACTGAAAGGCTCGGGATCACAGTCGCTGGCAGATTGCGCAGGAAGATGAAGATCACCGTCACGACCAGCGCGACAGCGAGGGCGAGCTCGAACTCGATGTCGGCGACGGAGGCACGGATCGTCCCCGTCTGATCGGAGAGAACGGCGACACCCATTCCGGCCGGCAGCGTCCGTTCGAGTTTCGGCAGCAATGCTTTCACCGCGTCCACGACCGCGATGACATTCGTGCCCGGCTGCTTCTGAACGTTGAGGATAATGGCCGGGATCCGGTTGGCCCAGGCGGCGAGCTCCGAGTTTTCGGGCCCCTCGACGACCGTCGCGACATCCGAGAGCCGGATCGCGCCCCCGTTCTTATAGGCGACGATCAGACGCTTGTAGTCCTCCGGCGTCTGCAGCTGATCGTTGTTGTTGATGGTGGAGTTCTGCCTCGCGCCGTCGAAATTGCCCTTGGGCAGGTCCGTGTTCTGGTTTGCGATATCGGTGCGGATGTCATCGATCGCGAGACCATAAGCGGCGAGCGCCCGCGGATTGACCTGAATCCGCAAGGCGGGGCGCTGTCCGCCGGCGATCGACACGAGGCCAACGCCGTTCACCTGTGAGATCTTCTGCGCCATGCGGACGTCGGCGAGATCCTCAAGCTCAGTGAGCGGCAACGTCTTCGACGTCACTGCGAGCGTCAGGACGGGCGCGTTCGCGGGGTTGACCTTGGCATAGACGGGAGGCGCGGGCAGGCCGGAAGGCAACAGGCCCGCGGCGGCGTTGATCGCCGCCTGCACTTCCTCCTCCGCAACGTCCAAAGAGAGGTTGAGCGAGAACTGCAGCGTCGTCACCGCCGCGCCCGCCGAGCTTATCGAGCTCATCTGATCGAGCCCGGGCATCTCTCCGAATTGCCGTTCGAGGGGCGCGGTGACGGCCGTCGTCATCACCTCCGGGCTTGCGCCAGGATAGAAGGTCGAAACCTGGATGGTCGGATAGTCGACCTCAGGCAGCGCCGACACCGGAAGGAACCCGAAGGCGACGGCGCCGACCATCAGCATCGCGGCCATCAGAAGCGTCGTCCCGACCGGGCGGAGGATGAAGATTCGCGACGGGTTCATCGCGCCGCTGTCAATGGTTCGCCGGGGGCTGTTTCGAGCCCTGCTCGCCGCCCGGCTTCACTCGGGCGTCCGGCGGAACCTTGCGGGCGTTGTCGGGCTGCTGGCCGGGTGGAGCCCCAGGGCCGTCGTTGACAGTCGCTGCGGTGTCGCCCTCGTCGGGAACGATCCGGACCTTCGCCCCGTCACGCAACCGGTCGGCTCCGTCCACCACGACCGTGTCGCCGGACTTCAGCCCCGAGACGATCTGGATCCGGTCGCCGGCGGTGACGCCGGTCTCAATCTTCTGGACACCGACTGTATTGTCCGGCTTGATCAGGAATACGAAGGTTCCCGGCGCGCCGTGTTGGATCGCCGCGACCGGCGCGGTGGTCGCGTTGTTGAGCGTGCGCACCAGCAACCGTGCGTTGACGAACTGATTCGGAAAAAGCTTCTCATCCGTATTGGGGAAGGTGGCGCGCAGTTTGACAGTGCCCGTGGTCGTATCGATCAGGTTGTCGACGCTCTCCAGCGTCCCCGTGGCGATGAGCTTGTCGTCCGAACGGTTGTAGGCCGAGACGGCGAGCTTCTGCCCCGCCCTGACCTCATCCCAAACGTCCTGGATCGCATCCTCCGGGATGATGAAAACGACCGAGATCGGCTCGACTTCCGCGAGCACGACGAGGCCGGTCGCGTTGGTCGTCTGGACGTAATTTCCGGGATCGACGAGGCGCAAGCCGACGCGCCCTGTAACGGGGGCGACGATGTGGCAATATACGAGATTGAGTTTCGCGGTCTCGATATTCGCTTGATCCTGCTGGACAAGCCCTTTGTCCTGTTGAACGAGGAACTTCTGATCCGCCACCTGCTGCATGGCGATGCTGTCCTGGCGGCTCAGCGTTTCGTATCGGACGAGATCCGACTGGGCTTGTTCGAGAAGTCCGGTGTCATGGGCGAGCTGCCCTTGTGCAAGGTCGAGCGCCGCCTGGAAGGGTCGAGGATCGATCTGCGCCAGAAAGTCGCCCTTGTGGACGAGCTGGCCTTCCCGGAAGCCAGCCTCCATCAGCTGCCCGTTAATTTGGGTCTGAACGGTAATGGTGGCGAGCGGCGTGACCGTTCCGAGGCCGGTGATCGTCTCATCGATTTGCCCAACGGCGACTTTCGCCGCGCCGACCGGCTGCGCGTCCTGAGTTGTCCGCTTCTGAGGCTCTCCGTGCGGCGAGAGAAGACGCCAGGCGCCGACCCCAATGGCCGAGGCGATGAGCAGGACGAAGATCCATGAGTAGCGCCGCCGCCTCAGGCCTTTCGCCGGTTCGGGCTTTCCGATGTCCGGAAGACTGGGCTGGCCGACCTCATTCTCCGAGGGCGCCAGCATCCGGGTCTCTCGCGCGCCCTCCTCAGCGTCGGGCTCAGCAAGACTTGTCGCCTCGCGTTTAACCATATCGCCCGAACAAATCCTGGCCTCAGCGCAAGCCTGCCGGCGCGCAAAATCGTCACTCCCGGCATTTTTCCAGACCGCGAACCGTTTGTCCGTTCAAAGCTTTGTTATGCAAGCTTTCGCATGTTCAAAGGTTTGTTATCGGTCTGTCGACAGCAAGGACCGCGATTGGTGGACAAGGCTTGAGCCGGCGTTGTCATGTCTGGACGTATAGGACTGAAGCCCGATTGCAACGGTATGGAACAGCGGTCCAACGGTCACAACTCGCGGACGTATATCCGGCCTCCTTATGCGGTGATGAGCGATTCGTCGTCGCCGTGACCCACGCGAGAGGTCGTCTTGAACGGGCGGGTCCTCGCCAAACGGACGCGGATGAGCCTCGCGCGGCCGGCGTCCGCGCGCAAGCCGGCTGAGACAAAGACTATAAGGCCTGCGGCGCGCGCCCAAGACGGCCCGGCGTCAAGTTCTCGAACTTCTGCGCCCCTCGGAGGGAACCGCCGAAGAGCCCTGAATCCCTTGCCGCCCAGAGAGTCACCCACCGATCCGAAGGGCAGCGTGTTCGTTCGCCGCTGAGTGGAAGGCGACCGGCGGCAACCTTCGCGCAAGCCGCTTTGAGCTATCTCGACGCGGGCGGCGCGAAGCGCTTCCTCAAACCCCGTGGTCAGCATTTCTGCGAGACGACGCTCGCCCGAATCGATAGACCGCGATCGACACGGCCGCGCGCAAGCTCGACCCGCGCGCGTCGGCCGGAGGGGGCCGCGCGTCAATTGGTCAGGTTGAGCGTCTTATCCGCGCAGATGTCGTAACCGGACGCATCTATCGACTTGCCGTCGGCGAACCGGCCTTGCAGATCGATGCGGCAATTGCCGGGCTGCGCCAATTTAGTCGACGCCTTTTTACCGGCTTTCACCACTCCGAGCACAGTTGTCCAGTTTGCAGAGCCGGGCTCGGCCGCCAGCAACCAGACGAGATCGGCTTTGCGTGAGTTCGTAACCGTCACCGTAACGGTGGGCGCGCTCGCCGTGTTCGCCTTGGGCTTGGGCTTCGCGGGCGTGGCCTGTGCGTCAACCGGGGGAGGCGCGGTTCCGGGCGCAGTCTGAGCGCCGCTAGGCGCGGCGGTAAGGCCAAACAGAGCCGCTCCCGCAAGCGCTGCAGCAAGTGTCCGAATGTTCATCAGGTTCACTCCCTGACGACCTTCTACGCCCGCTGCCTTAACCGTCTGTTAAACGCTCGACGGATTGGCTCGCGGCGCGGTTGGCTCATCGAGAGGCCGTACCGATTTGGGTCAGCGCTAAAGGGGCGTTTTGACCTTATCGGCCTTGGCGACCTCGACGCGTGCTTGTTCGGCGTCCGCCTTCCGGTCCGTCAAATTCGTTGACGGCTGATCAACCACCATATGCCGCAGGCAAGTTGCCATCGCTCCGACCAGATGGACCCGTCTTGAAGCTTGATCGTGATTTCGCGGATAGAGATTTGCTCGAACATCTGATTTTGGACAGACGGTTTTGAATCCAACGATTTCCGGACGAGTAAGACAGTCCCAAGGAGAACCGGCGTGTCCTGCTTTTGGAAGACAAAATACTGTCTTGCGCGGCCAAATCGTGCCGGTCGCCCGATATCCAAGCACTGGATCAGATGGAAGCTAACTTGCCCTCGCCCCTCGCCTTGCTGCTGAGAGGGCGCGCCTTGGCTTACCTTGACCAAACCGCGGTGGGCCGCCCGGTGGGGCCGCGCCTGTTCCAAGTACGGCAGTGAGGGCCTCGCGGACAAAGGATTACCGAAAAATAATCCTGCCGAAAGCCGCGAAGTCGTCATCGCCACCCCATCTTGTCCGTACTAGGCGTACGCTGCTCCTAAGCGTGAATGGCAAGGGACAATTGTACGATTACTAGGAAGGGACACTAAAATGGGCGCCGTTTACGAGGACAATTTCGGCTTCTGGGAGATCGATTGCCCCGAGGAGCGCGCCTTCTTTGAGCACGTCCGAAGCGAAAGCATCACCAAAATCTGCGAGCGCTGCAAGGGCTCTGTCCGGCTCATTCCGACGAAAACCGTCTGCGCTGCTTGTGTCTCTGCGATCGAGTGTGGCGCACCGACTTCGATGAACGAATATGGCGGCGAAGAGGAGGGGTCCGCCGAACCGATCTCAAGATAGTCGCTTCTGACGTCCCCATCGCTTAACCCTCGCCTAACCCCCCAACAAGACACTCGACATGAAAAGCACCAGCGCGGAGGCCACCAAATTGGTCGGCAGCTTCCAAAACGATGGCGGTGGGAGCGCTGGGCATGGCGTCCTGGGCCTGAGTGCCGAAGAAGCGGACTTGCTCGAGCTGCTGCCGCTTGGAGGGCATGAGCCGTGGGTCGTCCCGCTGACCGTTCGGCTGAATGCCGTTGCCGACGAAATGTCTGACGAGTAAGCTTTAGGCGGCCGCTTACACCCCGCTCGGTCGAAAATAGGGTGTCCATGGCCGTCACGTCCTGACGAAATTCGGGTTCCTCGTTTTCAATCCCTTGCGGCTCCACCCGCTCCGATAGAAGCAGTCCACTCGCTTCGACACGATGCCTTCGAGGCCGATTTCGCGCGCCTTGGCGAACACGGCCGCGCTCCCGGGCGGCCCGCGTCTTCGCTGACGCGCCCGCGGCGCGCGCGATAAGCCGTGTGCCCCTCCCGCCGCGCCTCGAAGGCGCTGGCTGCCAGTCGGCGGAAAGCCCGCTAGACGTCGGCGCCTCCGGCGCGCCGCGTAAACGGACAAAGGGCGCCCAAAAAGCAAAGCCGCCCCAAGTCAATGAGGCGGCTTGCTCCACGATCAATCTGTCAGGACCGAGGCTTAGCTCCGCCGGGCAGTGGCGGCGAGGGCAGTCGCTTTCGCACGCGGCTTGTGCATGCTCACCCGCTGCTTGTGCGCGCTCGGCTGCGGCTTGTGCATGCTCAGCTGCTGCTTGTGCATGCTCGCCTGCCGGCGAAAGGTCCGATGCGATCCCGTCGCCTTTGAGTGGGAAGCGGCTGACGCGGCGGGAGCGGTCGATTGACCGGTCTGCGCGAAGGCGGCCATCGGGGACAATGCAAGGCCCAAAGTAAGGCCAATTGCGGCAATCTTGTTCAGCATTTTAGGTTCTCCTAGCTGGGACTCGATCCCTTGATGCTCCTAAACATGCTGCTTCCCACATGAATTGAGGATGAACCTAGTCTAGAGAAACTAAAGTTCCTGTAAGTTTTCTGAGCCTCTGATCTTAAGGTTACGTAATCTTTCCCGCCTTTGATCTTTTTTCCCGATGTCTTTCCCTTTAGCGTCCGGCTGACGAAGTCCCGGTTTTTCAGTTCGGCGAACGCGAACCCGACTTCCAGAAAGCCGTTGCTGCAAGCGATCGTGAAGACGGCGCGCCCCGGAGAGCCCGGCGACTTAACCCCACGTCGCCGTCAGCTCCCCCTGAACGGCGTCAATCGCCAATATCGCCGTTGCTGATTTCCGAGTTCAACCCCTTTGAGCCTCACGTATCAGGCCCGCCTCGACCTCATCATCGGGCTGCTAACCCCGCCGCGCTTCAAAGCCTATATAGAATTATAGCGCCGGACGGGACGGATCGTGTAGAACCGGTTCAGTCACGGACGCTCTGCCCATTCTCCAAAGGAAGACCGATATGCCCGCCTCTGAAATTGTCATCGCCAGCGCAAAACGGACTCCGGTCGGCTCGTTCAACGGCGCCTTCGGATCGACCGCCGCGCACGACC
>Ga0123356_10004932_pt1 | contig 13691 bp, 8 predicted proteins | sample TergutEmb28metaG_2_FD_92546 | JGI IMG/M metagenome (GOLD analysis project Ga0123356, IMG submission 92546) | Embiratermes neotenicus P3 segment gut microbial communities from Petit-Saut dam, French Guiana - Emb289 P3 | ecosystem: Host-associated > Arthropoda: Insects > Digestive system > Gut ...
GCGCCGGCTGCAGCGCGGCAGCGCTCATCGCCCCGAGCAGCCACGCGGCAAGCACGGCGGCGAGTGCGGACCGCCGCACCGCTGTGGGATTCACGCGCAGCCACCGCATCTCATCGCTCCTCGCACCCTCCCCCCACGATCTCCTGTTTGAGCAGGACCGTCGGCTGGTAAACGTACCGGTCACCGGTCTCGCGGCGCAGCTCCTCGAGGCGTGCGGAGAGTTCTGCAATCAACTGCGCGTGCTGCGGGTCCCGGTGGAGGTTGTGCAACTCGTCGGGGTCTTGCTCCAGATCGTAGACCTCGAACTCCTGCGGCTCCGTGAAGTAGTGGATGTACTTATAGCGCTCCGTTCTGACACCGCGGCACGGTCGCACCTGCTCGTTACCCGGATATTCATAATATTCGTAGAGCCAGTCGCTGCGCCATTTCACCTCCTGGTTGGCGAGCAGCGGCATGAGGCTCTTGCCCTGGAAGTGAGGTGGCGGCGTCAGGCCGACCAGGTCCAGCAGTGTCGGGGCCAGGTCGAGATTGAGGGCCATGCGGGCCGAGGTCGTACCAGCCCTGATTCCCGGTGGATAGCGCATCATCAGCGGAATGCGAATGGACGGCTCGTACATCAGACGCTTGTCGTAGAAGCGATGCTCGCCGAGAAAGAAACCGTGGTCGGAGCTCCAGAGAATCGCGGTCTCATCCAGGATCCCCCGCTGCCGCAGCACTTCCAGCACCTGACCGATATCCTCGTCGTTGGATTCGATTCCGCAATAGTGGTCCTTGACCAGCTCCTCGAGTGAGCGCGGGTCATCGCGCTGCAGGAACTGCGCGCCGATCTTGTTCACGGCATCCACGACACCCTGCGGCTTGCCGGGATAGCCCGTGAGGTACTCGTCGAAGCTGGCCGGCTTTGGGATGGCAACCCCGTTGAAGTCGTTGACCATCCGCAGCGGGCGGTCGAACGGTGCGTGCGGCGCATAGAACCACAGAAACAGACAGAACGGCGCCGGGTGCTCCCGCTGCAGCCACGCCACTGCCTTGCGCGTGAGCAGATCGTCCACGTATTCATGGTACCTGCGCGGGGCTCCGTAGCGGCCCCGGGTGCCCTCGACGAGCACCGGGCACATGTAGTCGGCCTGGCCCGAGAAGCCGAAGTAGTAGTCCCAGTAGTGGTCCAGCAACGCGCCTTGCACGTGCGACTTGCCAATGAAGGCGATCTCGTAGCCGCTGCGCCGGATCAGATCGGTGACGATGGGAAAGCGGGCCGGCACGCGGCTGTGCTGGTTGTCCACCGCGCCGGTAGTATGCGAATAGAGGCCGCTCAGGATCGTGGCGCGCGCCGGCAGGCACAGCGAGTTGATGCAGAAGGCGTTCTCGAACACCGCGCCTTCGCGCCCGATGCGGTCGATGTTGGGCGTCTTGAGCAGTTTGTTCCCCGCAAGCGAGGATTCATCCCAACGGGCGCCCTCTCCCAGGAAGAAAATCAGATTGGGCTTCCTCTGCGCGGCCGCATACACCAAGGAGTGCAGCGACAGCTGCGGCAGCAGTGCTGCTGCGCCAGTCGCGGCGGCGCCCTGCAGGAAGGTCCGGCGCGATTGCGCTGCACGGCGCACGATCACCGCCACTCGACGCGCAGCGGCTCGTGGATGGAGCGGCTGGGCAGCTCGAGGACCGCGATGGCGCTCTGCGGGTCCCAGGTCCATGGGCCCGCATTCCGGCCATTGACCGCTGCCGATGCCGGCTTGTGGCCGGTGAATACGCGCAGCTCGTACGAGCGTGCCGGCGGCTGCCCCGGATAGCTGCCGACGGTCGCAGCGATGCTCAGACGATGGACGCCGTCGCCACTCACGCTGTGTGCGATGTTCGTATGGGCCTGTTGCCTGTCATAGTCGAGCGAGATGCCGTCGTCCTCGTAGAGATCGAAGCGACCGTCACCCGATCCGTAAACGTTGAGGATGAGCCGGTCGAGCGGCCTGGCGTCCGAATACTCGCTCGGACCCTGCTGGGGGATGACAGCGCCCTCACGAACAAACACCGGCGTCTCGTCCACCGCATAGTGGGCGGTGAAGGTGGTGGCGCCCGGGTGGGGTTTGCCGGTAAAGAAGTCGCGCCAGTTGCCCGGCGGGAGGTACACGGTCTGATTGCCGCTCGGGTCGAGGACCGGCGCGACCAGCATCTGCTCGCCGAAGAAGTATTGGTGGGGATGGCGGTAGGCTTCCTCGAGATCCGGATACTGCAGATACAGCGGCCGCAGGATCGGCGTCGAGTCGCGGTGTGCCAGCCACGAGCAGGTGTAGAGGTACGGGAGCAGTTGCACGCGCAGGGTGAAGTACTTCTTCATCAGCTCGATCCCCGGCCGGCCGTACACCCACGGCATGCGCAGGTTGCCTTCGCGCGGATTCTCATGGGAGCTGTGCATCCGCAGTATGGCGCTGAAAGTGCCGAACTCGAGCCAGCGCGCATACAGGTCGAAGTCGATCTTCGCGCCGTGGAAGCCGCCGATGTCGTGACTGATGTAGGGCACCAGCACGTTGCCGCCGCGAGCGGCGAACGCGACCTGGTAGGCGAGCACCGGCCACTGCGAATACGCATCTCCGGTGAAGAACCCCGGATAGCGCTGGCTGCCCCAGTCCCCGTAACGCCCGAGAATGAACGCGCGCTTCCCGGTGGCTTCCCGGCTGTAGTCGTAGAACACCTTGTTGGTCCAGAGCTGGGCGTTGAGCCCCGGCATGCCGGTGGCACCGCTGCCGCCGTCGACCCACCACACGTCCACACCCTGCTGCATCAGCGGTCCGTGCAGGTAGCGCATGAAGACATCCGCCTGCTTCTCGTCCGCGAGATCGAAGTAGATGCGCTCCGGAGGTCGCACGTCCGTGAGTGCCACCGGTCCGCGCAGAATACCGCTGCCCTGGCCTCCGCCTTCCACACGCAGCACGATGTCGTTCTCCTGGCCGGCGGACACATAAGAGATGAGGTCCGTGTAGGTGAGCCGCTGCGGCCAGTGGTCGTAGCTGTGACGGGCCTCCTTGCCGTTGATGAAGATACGATAGCTCTTGTTGACCTGGCCGAGACACAGATAGAGCGCGGCGGGGAGCGTGGCGGGCAGGCGCACCACCGCCCGATACCAGCCGATCCCCTGATAGTTCCGGTAACCCTGCTCTTGCCAGGAAAGTCCCGTGCGCACCGGCTGCCACGACACGCCGTTGTGAGCGCTCGCGTACCAACGCTGGCTGAGTCCCACATCGTGCGGATCGGCGGCGAAGCTCCACAGGTGCGAGATGTCGAGGTCGAGTGCGGCCTTTGACGGCAGCGGCCGGCCGAGTGCGGCCAGCACCGCGGGCGCGTGGCTGTCGCTGTAGGACAGAATGCTCTCGTCGGTGTGGATGTAGCCTGGATGATCGTTGAGGCTCAGCTTGATGCCCCGCGCGTGCAGCCGGCGCATCAGCGCTGCGGGATGCGGGAACAGCGGGCTCCAGTCGTAGCCGCCCTGCCACCCGTAGTTGTGCCAGGCGAAGTCAAGCACCAGGGTGTCGAACGGGATGTGTTCGCTGCGCATCCGTGACAGCTCGTCCATGAGGTGCTGCTGGTTGTATTGCGTGAAGTCAGGCTGCCGGGACTGGAGCGTCCCCGGGAAGTACTCGAAATTGAAATCAGTGATCCACGGCCCGAGGACGAAGCGCGGGATCATTGGGATGGGGCCGGACAACTGCGCGTACTGCTGCAGCGCCTGGTGATAATCGCGTCCGTACACGAACAGGTACCCGTCCTGGCCGTTCGGTTGCGGCCGCGGCCCGATCCACGTTCGCCGGGCGTTCCATACCGGTGTGCGGCTGTCGTCGATGTACGCGAAGCCGCTGCGGCTCAGCAACCCGGGCTGCGCCGCGGGCAGTACCAGATCGATGCCGGGAATGTCGTCGTTGACCGGGCTTGCGAGATCCACCCGATCTTGGGGAAGGTTGGACGCCGCGACGTTGTCCAGCGAATAGGTGAGTCCGCCCAGGTTCAGCGGGTCGACGTCACCCGGATGCCACTGGTGTCGGGTGCCGCTGCGATCGTTCCAGGTCACTGCGAGATTGTCGGCCGTGAAGGCGCCCGATCGCAGACGGTAGCGCAGTGTCATGGCGCTGGTGGCGGCGACCAGCCAGCCATCTCTCTCGCTGCGCTCGACCGGAACGGCCGGCCAGTCCCGCTGCAGCACCACCGCGGAGGGAGCATCGACGAACGTCGCGGCAGGCGAGTACTCCATGCGCACCAACGACGGAGTCAGAAACTCGAAGCGCGCATTGCCGGCGCTGATGGAGGACACGCCCTGCGCCTGCGCTGCGTAGGCCGCGGTCGGAGCGAACCCAACGAGCAACCCTGTGGTTGCGGTGAGGATGGCGAAGCGAACGCGCATGCGACCTGTCCCTGTCTGCTCGACCGGGAGGAGACAAGGCGTAAGCTAACTCTTCAGGGTCAAATGACCAAGGCCGTCGTGCGCGACCGCAGTGACCTGCGAACCATGCGGCGCTGGCCACCTCGTGGTCGAGCGCGCGAGTTGGCGCGTTAGTGAGCGACCGAACCAGCGACAGCGATCGTCTCGGGAACCAGCACTTCTGCCCTCAGCAGCGTGCCACCCGGCAGCATCTTCTGCTTTTGGCACACGGCGCTGAATTCGACCTTGCGCGTCGCAAACAGCGGCAGGAGCCTTTGCTTGATCTGTGCCATGAGCTCGCAGTCAGTTTCCGGGTTCGCCACATTCCGGTCTGACACCAGGTCCACCGTCTTCCAGCGCGCCGGCACTGTGCGCCCGATCGCCCACTCGCGCGTCGGCTGCAGGACGCTCATCTTGACGTGCACGCCCGGAAAGACGTCCGGCCCGACAAGGTTGATGCAGCCCATGCTGCGAACGTGAACGTCCAGCGCTCCGAGTTTGCCGAGGACGTCCGTCATCCTCTGTCGCAGTCCGTCGCAGCTGTACTTTGTGGTAAACCCCTGCTGATAGGTGAAGTCGAGCTCTTTCGCTGTCCACGCGGCCGGCATCAACCCGGCGCTCTCCTGCCCCGAGCCGACGCTCGCGCGGCCTGAGGCTGCGGGTTCGGCCTGCGCGTTCGCCCACGCGGGTGCGCCTGCCATCAAGGTCATGAGGGCTGCAACGGTCCTGACGCGCACGACTACCTCCGCCGCGGTTCCGCCCGCGTTCTCGATTAGACTGCCGAGCTTCCCTGGCGTTCCGGAGTCCGCGTTCCGCACCCTCGGCACGTCGCATCGGCACGTCGCACGGCTGCTGCGGCGTGTTACGCCGAACTGCGAAGTGCTGACACATCGACGCCACGTCGCGTATCTACAAGTCGCGTATCTACAAAGCAACTTCGCAGTTGCGTCCGTCGTGCCAAGCCTACGTCTCGTTGCCGACGCGCAACAGAGCTTGTTATCGCGAATCAATCCAATTACAGTTTCCTGATAGTTGCAGAGTCCACGAGGGGGGCGTCTGTCGAAGGGCAGACGGGAAAGCACCACGTGGAGGACATTGGGTCAGCGACTACAAACAGCTTGCGACCTGCTTCACCATCATATCGGGGAGGGGACCGTCCATGAGAGTGAAAAGCAACAAAGCACTCCGTCGGAGTGCGCGGCTGGCTCGACGAGCAGCTCATACATCGGCCCTGGCGCTACCTGAAGCTTCACCCTTTCTGCGACGGTCCGCGGTGCGGATCGGCGCGGCTAACACCATTGCCGCGACGGTAGCCGGCATTCTCTATGGTGCCAGCGGCGCGGCCTGGGCGCAGCAGACACAGGCGCAGGGACAGGCAGCAGCACAGGAAGCCGCCCCCGCGACGGCGCCAACTGTCGGCAACCTGCAGGAAGTCGTGGTGACGGCGAATGCCGAGCAGGGCGTGAGGAAACTGGACGCCAGCTACAACATCGTCTCGGTCGACCTCTCCGAGATCAAGATGGCCAATCCCAAGAGCTCGGCCGACATCCTCAAGCTGTCACCCGGCATCTGGCCGGAGTCCTCCGGCGGTCAGACCGGCGCCAACGTCGAGGTCGCGGGCTTCCCCAGCGGCGGCGATGCGCCGTTCTTCACCCAGATGATCCAGGGCCTGCCGATGTACGGCATGCCGAACCTGTCCTTCATGGACTCGACCTCGTTCTACCGTCTCGACGACACCATGGAGCGGCTCGAGATCGTGCAGGGCGGCCCCTCCGCGATATTCGGTCCGGGTCAGATGGGTGCGACCGGCAACATCATCCTGCGCACCGGCTCGCCCACGCCGCACGGCTCGGTCGGCGTGACCTACGGCAACGAGGGCCTGTGGCGCACGGATGCCTTCTACGGCTTCCCGATCGCCGACGGCTGGTACGGCAGTGTCGGCGGCTTCTACCGCAGGTCCGACGGCGTCCGCTCGCCGCAGTTCCCCGCGGACCAGGGCGGCCAGTTCACCGCGACCCTCAAGCACGACCTGGACGGCGGCTCGCTGATGTTCTGGGGCCGCGCGATCGATGACAAGAACCAGTTCATCGTGCCGGTGCCGGTGATCCAGAGTGCCTCCGGAACGTCGTTCTCCAATTATCCGACGTTCTGCGCGCTAGCCTGCTCCTATGGCAGCAAGAACATCCAGAACGTGTCGGTGCCCAATCCGGCGGGCGGCTTCGAGACCGCCGACCTGTCCAATGGCCGCGGGACCCAGATGTACTTCTTCGGCATCAACTGGAACCAGAAATTCGGCGGGTGGTCGCTGCTCAACAACTTCATGATCAACGGCGGCGGGCTCGACACCAACGCATTGTTCTCGGGACCGAACCCGCAGCCCCTGAGCTACTACCTCTACGGTTGCAATACGCCGCAACCGGCTGGCTATTGCAATGGCACGACCCCGACCCCGCAAGCAGGCGCTCCTGGCCTGGGTCTTGCCTCGAACTACAACATCGCCGCCCGTTATGCGGGCACTGGCCAGCCGGTACCGCTCGGGCAGGACGTCGTCCAGCAGGGCTGGTGGTTCATCCAGAAGTCGCTGCAGAACATCAACGACGAGTTCCGGGCGAGCTACGAGATCTTCTCGGGCAACACCCTCACCGGTGGCGTCTACCTCGCCGATTACACCATGAACGACAATTGGTCGCTCGGCAACAACATGCTGATGGCCAACGTGCCGAATACCACGGCGATCACTCTCAACTACATGAGCGGCAACGGCAACTGCTCGAGCCCCGGGGTGACCACCAACGTCAACGTCTGCAATCTGACCAGCCCGCAGGGCATCGTCAACTCCAACGGCAATTTCAATATTCTCCAGCATGGCGATGCCCGCAACATCGCGGGGTTCCTGTCGGACTCGTGGAGAATCGCCGGCTTCCTGATCGATGTCGGCGGGCGCGTCGAGCACATCGACGCCCGCCAGCGCACCTGCAACCGCAGTGCGGTGCAGATGGGCAGTCAATTCGACCTCTGGGACAACGCGGTGCCGCTCTGTAATGGCACCTATGACTATGAGCACTACGTCAGGACGCATGGGACGTACACGTTCGGCGTGAACTATGAGTTCGCCTCCAACATGAGCGCCTACGTGCGCATCAACAACGGCGTGCACTTCAACGACTTCGACAACGGCATCCGCGGCGCCAGCACGGCGAGCCCGCCTGGGTTCGCGCCGCTGCAGACCGTCGAGAACCAGGAAATCGGCTTCAAGTATCAGGTGCCCTTCCTCTACGTGGATGTAAGCGCCTACCACAGGAAGTTCGACGGCCTCCTGTATCAGGAAGCCACCAGCACCGGAACTCCGCTCGGCATCTATTCCACCTATGGCGCGGACACCAAGGGAGTCAACCTCAACCTGACGCTGACGCCGTTCCGCGGCTTCAACGTGCAGGTGATCGCCGACTACATGGACGGTCACTACCAGAACCAGGTTGGCAACAGTTGTTTCACTAACCTCTCCAATCAACAGGTGTGTCTGAGTGTCGATGGGGCGCCGCTGCAGCGGCAGCCGAAGTACCACGTCATCGCCATCCCGATGTACACCGTACCGTGGTCCGGTGGCGACGCCTCGGCCTGGCTCACTTACGAGTATGTGGGCCAGCGCTATGAGGACCTGTTCGGGGTGCAGCCGCTTGGCACGTACAACATGCTGGGCGCCGGTTTTCTGGTCGACTTCGGCACCAGCTGGCAGTTCCGCGTGCAGGGCACGAACCTCACCAACGAGATCGCGCTCACGGAAGGCAACGCACGGCAGGCTGGCAAGGCTACCGGTATCGACGGGGTGCTCATGGCACGGCCGATCGAGGGTCGCGAGTTCAACTTCACGGTCTACTACAAGTGGTAATGCGCCCTCCCCCTCGCGCCACCAGGCGCGAGGGGGGATTTCCTGCTGCGTGAGGGCCCGCCGGCAGGGATAATCCCGGGCGTGCCCACGCCCGCCCTCATCGACGCCATGCGGCGCATCAGCGAGCAGCTGCGCAGCGGCAACTTGCGGGCCGCGCACGACCAGTTGGCAACGGTCGTCGCGGCCCACCCGGGGTACGCGGAGGCGCTGCGCCTGTTCGCCGGGACCAAACAGGCACTCGGCGATACGGCGGCGGCGGAACAGCTGTTGCGCCAGGCACTGGCGCTCGATCACAACTGGACCCCGACGCTCGGCACGCTCGGCGAGCTGCTCCTCGGCAGCGGCCGCGGTAGCGAAGCCGAGCCCCTGTTGCAGCGGGCGCTCGCGGGCACGCCACCCTTCCCGCGCGCCGCGCTGCTGCTGGCGCGTTACTACAACGAGAGCGCACGTCCCGCTGAGGCGGTTGACGTTGCCGCGCCCCTCTGCATCGGCGGCAGGGCGGACGAGGAGCTGGCGGCACAGCACGTGACCGCACTCCTGGCGCTCGGCCGGGCCGGGGAAGCCGTCACCGGCTACCGGAGGATCGTCGCTGCGGCGCCCGCCTACCGCGCCGCGGCGCACGCGCTGGCCATGGCGCTGAACGCCACCGGCCGTCACGCCGAGGCTGAACGCGTTGCGCGGGAGGCATTGACGCGCGGCCCGGCGACGGCGGCGCTGCACAACACGCATGCCCGCAGCCTCATCGCGCAGGGTGAGCGCGCGCGTGCCGAGGCCGCCTTACGCGACTGCCTGCGGCTCGATCCGCGGCTCATCGATGCGCACAACAACCTCGCCCAACTCGTATGGATGCGTACCGGCGACGTCGCGCAAGCGACCGAATCGCTCGATGCGGCGCTCGCCGCCTGGGGTGATGACGAGGCGCTGTGGACCGCCAAGGCCGCGATCCTGCAGGGCGCGGGCGATGCCCGCGCGGCCTACGATTGTCTCGCGCCGCTCGCGGCCCGCCCGCAGGCGCCGCCCGCGCTGCTGGTGCGCACCGGCCTCGCCGCGCTCGACTTCGATCCGGCAGCCGCCCTCACCCTCGCCGAGCGAGCGCTGCGTGTCGTACCGGCCAACGCGCGTGCCCGCACACTGCTCGCTGCCGCCCAGCTCGGGCTCGGCGACGCGCGCGCCGCACTCGCCCAATGCGAGACGCTGCTGGCCCACGCGCCCGACGATCAGTATCTCATCGCGCTGCAGACGACCGTCTGGCGGCTGCTCGGCGATGAGCGCTACGGACAGCTGTGCGACTACCGGAACCTCGTCGTGCCGCGCCAGCTCGAGCCTCCGCCGCCGTGGTCCGATATGGCGAGCTTTCTCACCGACCTCAGGGCGAGTCTCAATCGCCTGCACGATCCGCACGGTCACGCGCTGCTGTTTCAATCGCTGCGGCGGGGCACGGAGACGACGCAAGACCTGGTGCGCAGCGCCGACCCCGTGATCCAGGCGCTGTTTCGCGCCTTCGCCGCCCCGCTCGACGACTATCTCGAGCGCATCGGCCGCGGCAGCGACCCGCTGCGCCGGCGCAATCACGGCCGCTGGCGCTTCAACGGCAGCTGGTCGGTGCGTCTGCAGACGTGCGGTTTTCATACCAACCACACCCATCCGCGCGGTTGGATCTCCTCGGCCTGCTACCTCGAGCTGCCCGACAGCATGAGCGATGCTGAGACGCGCGAGGGCATTCTCACCTTCGGCGAGCCCGGCATCGCCACGCGCCCGGCGCTCGCCGCCGAGTACGCGGTGCGTCCCGAAGTCGGCATGCTGGTGTTGTTCCCGTCGTATTTCTGGCACGGGACGGTGCCGTTCTCAGGCGATCAGGCGCGGCTCACCGTGGCATTCGACGCCGTGCCCGACGACGGCTGATCAGCCCGCCTTTGCCTTTGCTGTGTTGGCGTTGAACGCGATCGTGATGCGCGGCTGATCGCCCGCGTGCGGTTCGACGTAGTGTTCCAGCCAGCAGGGAAATAACACCAGCAGCCCCGTGCTCGGCACGAGGTGCACGTCGGCGTGACCGTTTGGCACGCCCCCCTTGACCCAGCCGTGCAGCACACCGGGGCGTGGATCGCGGAACACGAAATCACCCGACCCTGGCGGCACCTGCAGATAAAAGCTGCCGGACAGCAGCGACAACTCGTGCATGTGCAGGAAGTTGAATCCGCCGTGATCGTGCAGGTTGACCCACGACTGCAGCTCGAAGGGACGCTCGGGCGCACCCATCTCCGCGAGGGCGGCGGCGCAGGCCGCGCGAATCACCTGCGTAAGGGGCGCCAGCTCTGCACGCTCGAGCAAACTCATGTCGGCGCTGTTCCAGCCCCTGCGAACAGTGCGGCCGGCGGGCTTCGGCGTGGCAGCACGCATCGCCAGCACCAGCTGCACCCACTGCGGGAAATACGCCGCCAGCGAGTCGAGTGACGCCTGCCAGACGCGCGTTGGGAACACATCGAAGGACGGCAGCGTCGCCGCAGCGGCGGCAGGTGTCGGCGCCGGCCGCGCGGCTGCAGGCGTTTTTCCCCTGCCGGGGTCCTTGTCAACGGAATAGGTGATGCTGAACCGGTCCGCCACGACTGTCCTGTCTCCCATCGCGCCCGCGCTCAGCGCAATTCGCGGATCCGTATGTTCCGGATCGCGAGCGTGCCGGGATGATCGCCCTGCAATCCGATGAGTCCCTGTGATGCCACACCGTAGTCAGGGTACTTCGCGAACTTACTCGCAGCGACCCGGGCTTTCCAGTCGGCACTCTGCAGCTCGTACTCGACCACCTTCTTGCCATTGAGCCAGTGCTCGACATGATGGCCGCGGACGACGATGCGGGTCTTGTTCCAGTGGTCATAGGGCTCAACGACACCCGCCGGCACGCCGTACAGCGCGTAGGCGGCCCCGGCGGCCGTGAGGCGGCTCCTGCCGTCCTCGGCGTTCGCATCGTCGAGCAGCTGGTATTCGGGCGCGCTCCAATAGATGTGATCGTACTCGCGGGTGCCACGGTAAAAGACGCCGCTGTTGCCCGCTTTCCCGATCTTCCATTCGAGCTCGAGCTCGAAGTCTGCGTACGGCTGCCGCGTCACCAGGTCGTCGACCGGGCCGTCCTTGGAGAGTACGCCGCCGGCCACGTGCCAGCCCCCGGGGAACCCGGACTCCTTCCAGCCGCGCCATGCGGGAGCGCTTGCGTCCTCGAGCAGCGAGCGCCAGGGCCCGGGCGCGCGGGTCGGCGCACTGCTCTGATCGGTGCCGGCCGGCGCGCCGCCCTGACCGGCGACCGCGGCGACCGCTCCCCCAAGGAGGATTGTCAGCATCATGGCGCACGGAGAAGCCTTGATCATGATTCGCACCTGTTCTGGTTCATTTACGGCAGATTGAGCATCCTGAGCAGCTCCGGCGAGGGTCCATCGAAGCGCGCGAGCGGGACGTTGCCGATGTAACCCAGGTCCTTAGCTCCGGCCGGGCTCGAATAGAAGCCACCCGCCGTGAGGTCGCGAAACACGGCAAAGAAGCGCGCCGCCTCCTGCAGTGCCGGTGCCGCGCGTCCTGCGTCACAGATATCGTCGCAGATCTCGGCCTGCTGAGAAGCGGCGAGACCCGCAAAGCCCTTGCCGAAACGGCGACCGGCCTCCGCATCGAGCCAGCGGAAACCCCCGAGCACGATCGGCCGATCGTGCTCGAAGTCCGGGTACGGGGCACTCACCCACTCGTCGATGAAGTCGACCACGCCGACGCTGGATGCGCTCGGGGAGTGATCGTCGGCGGGAATGATGAGGTCCGCAAGCACGCCCGCCAGGCGCCGCTCGGGTGGCGTGAGAGTGAGCGGCCAGTGCTCGCCCGGATGGTGGGCGACCAGCAGGTTGGGGTCAGTCCCATAGCCCTGCGCGGCGGTTGGCGTGGCGGCTGGCCGCGGTGCTGTGCCGGCAGTCGGCGCGGGAGCGCTGCCCGCCTGTGCCGCTGCCGCGGTCCTCATGAGCTGTGGCCAGGCTGCGCTCGCCGCCATCACCCATTTGATCGTGGTGCGCCGGTCCATCACAGGTCCTTGCGCCGCATACGGGCGAGGATATGGTCGGATGCCCGCCACGCCAGAGCCATGATCGTGAGCGTCGGGTTCTTGTCGGCGTTGGAGGCAAACACGGCGCCGTCGGTGATGAACAGATTCGGCACGTCCCAGGTCTGGCCCCATTGATTGGTGACGGACTTCTTCGGATCCGATCCCATGATGGCGCCGCCGACCTCGTGAATGATATAGCCGCCGGGAGAGATCGCCGCGGCGCCGTCGCTGATCACCCCGCCACGGACTTTGCCACCCATCGCGGTGATGATGTCGCCAAAGGTGCGCTGCATGTGAGCCGCCTGCCGCAGCTCGTGCTCCGACCACTGCCAGTGAAAGCGCAGCACCGGGATGCCCCATTTGTCCTTGACCTGCGGATCGATCTCGCAATAGGAGTGCTCGTTGGGAATCATCTCACCGCGGCCGTCAAAGGAGACGAAGGAGCCGTAGTAGCGACGCACGTCCTGCTTGAACTTCCTGCCGTAGTTGCCGCCGGTCAGCCATTCGATGCCGGCTGCGGTCGAATATCCCGGCATGCGTTTGCCGCTGTTGTATTCGATGTGGTAACCGCGCGCGAACCCGAGCTTGCCCGCCAGCTGCTGCTTGTACAGCCACCAGGGAACATACAGCTGATGGCCATCGGCTGCGTCTTCATTCATCGGCGGCAGACCCTCGAGCAGCGGCACCTGCCCGGACACGCTGCTGCCCACCGTATCCATCAGGTAGCGCCCGACCTTGCCGCTCGAGTTGGCGAGCCCGTTGGGAAACTGCGCGCTCTTCGAGTTGAGCAGAATGCGCACCGATTCGCAGGCGCTCGCCGCCAGTACCACCACGCGCGCGCTGGCGTGCCGCTGCTGCCGCGTCGTCCGCTCGATGAAGCTCACGCCGTTCGCCCGACCGTCGCGCCCCAGCGTGATCTCGTAGACCATCGCATCGGTGGTGATGTCGAGATTGCCGCTGGCGAGTGCCGGCGGCAGATGCACCGTGGTCGATTGGTAGTTGGCGCGCACCGAGCACCCGCGCCCGCAGGGCGTCGCCCACAGACACGGCGCACGGGCGCGCATTGATTCGGCCACCAGCTGCTGCGCCGTGGGGTTACCCGGGTGCAGCCGCGCTGGCGAGCGCCGGAAATCAAGCGGCCGGGTCAGCACCGCACGGTGGCCGGGGATCAGCGGTACCCCCAAGCGCTGCGCGCGCTGCCTGATCAGCAGATCGCTCACCAGCGGCGCCGGTGGCGGCAACAGACAGCCTGGTGAGGAGTTGGGCGTGTTCTCCATGCCTTCGTTGCTGCCGTACACGCCGATCAGCAGCTCCACCTTGTCGTAATA
>Ga0123356_10004933_pt1 | contig 13691 bp, 6 predicted proteins | sample TergutEmb28metaG_2_FD_92546 | JGI IMG/M metagenome (GOLD analysis project Ga0123356, IMG submission 92546) | Embiratermes neotenicus P3 segment gut microbial communities from Petit-Saut dam, French Guiana - Emb289 P3 | ecosystem: Host-associated > Arthropoda: Insects > Digestive system > Gut ...
ATTGAAAAACCTACTTTTAACGGCGAAATCCTGATTTGCGAGGATAATGCTTTGAACCAGCAGGTTATCAGCGAGCATTTGGAGAGAGTCGGGATTAGAACCGTGGTGGCGAACGACGGCAAGGAGGGCGTTGATATTGTCGCAGAGCGCATGAATAGCGGCAAACCGCCTTTTGATTTAATTTTTATGGATATTTACATGCCTGTGATGGACGGCTTAGAAGCTGCCGTGAAAATCGCCAAGCTTGGTGTCAAAACGCCTATAGTGGCTTTAACCGCCAATATAATGTCCCACGATTTGAAGCTTTACAAAAGCATCGGTATGAATGTTTTTCTCGGAAAACCGTTTACATCACAGGAATTGTGGAGATGCTTGGTGAAATACTTAGATGTGGTAAGTGTTGACGCCGTGGATAAAAGCCAGCAGTCTGAAGAGAACGAAAAATTATTAAAACAATCGCAGCTGTATTTTGTTAAAAACAATCAGGACACATACGACAAGTTTAAGCAGTTTCTTGCCGACGGCGATATTATAACCGCCCACAGAATAGTACACACCCTGAAAAGCAATGCGGCACAAATAGGCAAAGAAGGTTTGCAAAAAATATCTGCCAAGATAGAAAACCTGCTTGCAAAAGGCGAAAATTTAGTTTCAGCGCAACAATTTAATACTCTTGAAACTGAATTAAAATCAGCGCTTAAAGAACTTGCTCCGTTATTGGAGGAGTCCAATTCAAAGAAAATAATTCAAACAACCGACAAGGAGAAAATACAGGAAATACTCGATAAATTAGAGCCTATGCTGATTGCAAAAAATCCTGAGTGTGATTTTTTACTCGATGAAGTTCGCACTATTCCTGACAGCGAAGAATTAATAAGGTATGTTGATGACTTTAATTTTAATCAAGCGCATGAGGAATTGTTAAGAATTAAAGAAATCTTTGATTTATAGTTTCTAAAATACTTAAAAGGAGAAAAATCCAAATGCAAAAACAAAAATCAATTTTCAAATCGGAGGGTTACACGATGAAAAACATAGCAAAGAAAATGATTGCACTTACCCTTATTCTTGCACTTATCAGCCCTGCTTATCTGTCATCGGTTCTCCCGTTGTCAGTAAATGCGAGTTCTAATCTCTTCGGAACACCGAAGGTAATTGAGGAGGGGCAAGCCGCAATCGACATATTACTTAACGCGGGAACAGTTTCCAGCGCAAAAGCGAGTGAAATTGAAGACTTGCTTGAAGACGCGATTATAGCCGAATTTGCGAAATTCGGCATTACAGGGAGCGCCGTCCCCGCAATCAGAACAAGCCTGCCGAGAATGACCATAGCCGACGCCGCGAATTTAAAGCCATGGGTGCTTTACAGCAGGTTCGACGGCGGAGCAGCCGGTTGGACAAGTGCCGATGCGAACCCGCATGGCAACCCTTCTCGCGGAACTAATGACAACACTCCCAACTGGCACTATATAAATTCGGGAGGCAATAATGTTCTCAATGCAACTAATACAATAATAACAAGCGCTACAGGAACAGGAAATTCCGCACTTTCGTCATTCCAACATCATAATGAAGCAGCCGGTAACACACCGCCGGGCGGCAGTGGTTCGGGGCAGCTACCCAGAATGTATATTCACGATTGGGTTACACGCAAATATGCGGATTCTTCCGCTACTCCGCACGCCACCAGAGCCGGTGTTTGCGGCTGTTTTTCTACCCCTCCGTCCCGCCCGTTGCCCGCAGGAACGACACACAGTAGCGGCAGACCTCACACCGATAACCGTACCGCACAGAACGCTGTGGCACAAGATACTCTCGGTGCGTTTGAGAGCCATATTTTAAGCCACGATGTTGATTACGGAAACGGCGAAACAAAAACCTATATAGATTTCGTAGGATACAGAGTTGATGCATTCCAAGATTTTGTATATTATCAATGTCAATCCGCAGAACCTAAAGCAGTAACCTTTGAAGTACATACAGATAACGTAAGCCCCCATACCCTTGACGGTTTCGGATTTCTTATTAATACAGGAACAACCGACCCTAACGGAGCAGGCAACATAGACGGCTATCTGCTGTATTTCCATTATTCAAAAAGTGCCAATGTGCCGCATCACCCTCAACATAACCCGCATGGCACAGGTACAAATGCTGTCGCTTGGGACCCAAGACAAGAGCCCGGACGAGTAGAATTATACAGACTCAGAGGAACCGGCGGTCAGTGGCAGACAGCAGCAGTATTGCATAGTGGTGTTTGGGGAACAGGCGGCACCGCCGCTCAAAATAATCAATTTCCGAATACTCGTTTTACACGGGTCGATAACCAAATTACTCCGTTAACCGAAGTTCAAATGAGAGCCGCATGGACAAATCCCGCTGTTCAAGGCAAAATGGAGCTTGGATTTGTTATAACCCCGACAAGCGTAGAAGTAAAACAAAGACCGCTCGCAGGCGGCAACTGGCAACCTATTTTTGAAAATTTCGATTTAGTTGACACAGGGCGTCACGGTTTCGGGCCTTATGTAGGCTACAACTCGCACGGTTGCCCTCTTGCGACACAGTTTACTTTTGCGAATATCAATATGCAATATATCCCCCAATCCGACCTCATCTACTCAGAGGTTTTAAAACAAGCAAGCTTTATTCAAAACTCTGATAAATTCTTCATCGACTTAACCGATGACGGAAAAACTACACGTAATTTAAACCACCCTACAGAGGGCGACCCCGCTTCCTCGTATATGCAGGCGATGAACATCGCATATATCACAAACAACCCCGACAGATGCGACGGTTCGACAAATTGCTGTAATGCAGGGGGAGGATTAACTTGCGGTGCTATGCCGACGCTTGCTCAAGGCTTAGGTCAAGACCCCGGCTTCAGAGTAAACACTTGTTACGAATGGGACGGCTCTAAATGGATTTTAGACTGTAAAAGCATAGTCTGCGCAAACTCCCCTCACATGGGTAAAAACTTAACAACATATCCTGTATTGCCGGTTAGAACTGATTTTGATGACGACGCTGAAGGACTTGCAGAGTTTAACGCGGCTGTAACGGCTTATAACGCGGCTGTAGCGGCTTATAATCAGAAAATCGCTGACGAAATCGCCGCTTACATCGTAGAGGAATATATGAGAAGAGAGGTACACAGAAACGCCGACACTCCCACAAATCCTTTCGCAGACTCACCAAGACACGGCGTACCTTTAAGCAATCCCGTAGCGGCATTAACTCTCGTACAGGATATAACCAAACCGGGTATGTTCGTTGAAACCGTAACGCGTGACCTTCTCGCCGACGGATTCCAAGACATCTTTGCTTACGACCAAGCTTCACAACCGTCAGACGGGGCCACTTTAAACGGATTCTATTATCTGATAATTAACCCGAAAGGCGAATATATCGACAGGGACGGTAATATCCTGCCGAAAATCCCATCGCCGCCGACCGGAACCAACAACACATCAGGAGATGATTTCCGTCACACAAATATGTTCGCCACAGCGAACCAAACAACCTCGCTTCTGCGCGTAACCAACGACCCTGTAAAATGGCCTGCAGGTGAATATGCTGTTTATCTTATGGTAAGAGATAATACAGGAGGCAACGGTGCTCCCGCTTCTTGGCAATTCTCCTCCAACGAACAGCGCGCAACCTTCGTAGTTGTTGAAGACGTTAACGCGCCGCTCATACCTGCTGTGAACGCGGACTTCATCACGAACGTGCTTAGCTTTACCGCGAGCGATATTAATACTGTTGATACACTCAATCACGGTGTCGCAAGCTATGAAATCGTAGTAACCCCCGAAGCGGGCAAAACAGTCAACACAGCCGCACTTGAAGCGTTTGCTGCTCTTTCCGACGGCACTTATTCAGTAGATGGCAGCGGCGTTGTAACGGTTACAATCCCTGCGACGCTGGCACAGCACAATACTTCCAAAACAGAAAACGCAACATTTGGCAATATTCCTATACCTGTGGGTGACTTTAAATGGGATTTAACAGTTTATGACTTGGTTGGTAATAACACCACCGTACTTCTGCCGTCAATTGATTACACAGCAAAACAATTAATCGGGCTTCCTACAACTCAAGGCGCTATAACAGGCACGGGCATCGCAACACCGCCCGCGACAGCCTCAGGCGGGAGAGTCGGCATTAATTTCCATGATACAAGCTCCCGACAAATCTTATATACAACAACCGCAAATACCGCAAACAGACCTGCCCCCGCAAGCAACACAACAGCGATTACAGCTACAATTCCTCCCCTGCCTCATGCAGTAACTATAAATCTTAATTTAGACGGCGACCCGTGGGCAACCGATGCACCCGCAGTCATGCTCAGACCCGTAGGCGGCGGTAGCCTTGTCACCAATCTTAATGCAGTAAGTTCAGGTAATTATCAAATAATTGTCATGGCAAACGGTGTGGAAGACGTTGCGGGTACAATCAACGTAGGTACAGGCGCAGGACAGACGCTAACTGCAACTGTAGATTACTTTACCTTAACGCTTGAAACAGACAGCGGAACAAACACACCTACAGGCGGCGGACAATACCGCGCGGGCGTTGATGTTCATGTTGATGTTACAGTTGACGAAGCAGGTGGCTATGCATGGGATGAGTGGACTTATGTTGCCGCCCCCCCTGCAGCCGGCGACCTCAGCAACAAAAACGCAACAATCACTATGCCCTCAAACGCAGTAACACTGCGAGCGAATTCTGTTGCTAAAAAAGTTAATGTAAAAGTAATGCTCAACGGCGATTTTTGGGACGACTCGCACCCGATTGCTAATCTGCCCGATTATACTGAAACAATTTCAATCAAAAAAGGTACTGATGCCGCAATTCCTGTTGACCTTCTGACAGGCACAAGCGCGGTTGTACCTGCGGGCGAGTATGAAATTCTTGTAAACGGCGAACCTACAGGGCAAATATTCACTGTACCTGCAGATTCTGCCCCCGAAACCGCATATCTCAATTACTACTCGGTTACGCTAATGGCGGAGAATTATATAGACAGTGTTGAAATTTCGGGTGACTACACCGCTAAACCCGCTCCGAATATCGCAATATATTTGCCGGGTGCGGAAGTTGCGTTTACCGCTACTCCCGAAGCAACTTACTCTTTCAACAGATGGGCTTCAAGCATGATTAACCCCGAACCGACCGGCTTTACGGCAAATGCAGTAAACGGCACGCTTACCATGCCCGCACAGAGCCTTGTTCTCACAGCGTCCGCAAAAGGTTATGACGTTGAGTTTAGCTTCAAGCTTATTGACGGCAGCGGCGAACGCGATTGGGCGGACTTAGAACTCACTGCTCCCGTTTTAACCCTCGTGCGTGACAGTGACGGTGAAATCTTCACAGAAGCAGATTTTGAAACAATGCCCGCGGGAACATATGAGGCTCAGTTCGACGGAATTCCGAGCGGAATCAAAGTTATTACAGAGACGGGCGAACACCCGAAATACGTATATGAAGACGGTAGTGACGCCGATAACGTGGTTTATTACTTCGTTCTGACGTTAGTTGCCGATACGGGAACCAATACGGCTACAGGCGGCGGAGCATATCGCGCGGGAACGGAAGTAGACATTTCTGTTGCAGTGAACAGCGGGTATACTTGGAGCAAGTGGCTGTCAAATGATACAAGTGTGCATGATGATATAAGCGAACGGAATTACACCGTTATTATGCTTGAAGCACCTCTTACGCTTACTGCAACTGCTACGGCTGTACCATCCGATAATACAACAGGTACTACGTGGATTCCAAACGCACCAAGTACTCCGAGTACACCAAGCACACCGAGTACGCCAAGCGCACCCGAACAACCGAGTACACCTGAACAACCAAATACACCCGAACAACCGGGTACGCCGGAATCTCCTAATGACCCCGCACCACCGAATGTCCAGGCACCTACAAATGACCCCGTTTTGCAGGTTAATAAGGTTAATGAAACAGACCCCGATATAACGCTGAATACAGAAAAAGATGTGCTTTTTGACCTTGTGTTCACGGAGAAAGAGCTTGAGCGCGTTGAAAACGGCGAAAATGCAAAAGTTTTCCTTGTAATTGAAGATATAAGCGAAGTATTAGACGAACAGGATAAAACACTGATAAACGAACAGCTGAAAAGCTTAGAGCTTGACGATTATACTGTTGGAATTTATCTTGACATAACTATGTTTAAGCAAGTCAGTGACGACGACCCGACAGAGCTTTTACTTCTTGGTCAGTCAATCAGTGTGAGCATTGAAATCCCTGAGCATCTCCGCGTTCCGGGCAGAACATTCATAATTGTTGATGTCAGAGACGGCATAGTCGAAATTATTGAGGGCGTATATGACCATGAAACAGGACTCTTCACGTTTGAATCTTCCAGAGTTCCGCGTGGTGTATTGCTTTTCGACGATGAAGTTGCTTCAGCTTCAGACGGGAATCCTACCACAGGCGTTGCAATTGGTTTTACATCGGCAATAATCGCAGGAAGCTTGATGTTTATAAGCAGAAAACAGAAAAAACGCAACTAATAATAATACTTAAAAACGAAAGACTCCCAAGATATTTTGGGAGTCTTTCGTTTTTGACAATATATTTTTTTGAAAAGTTGACTACTCGGCAAATTCGTGTTATAATTTTCCTATTACATAAAAAAGTAGGGGCGACCATTGGTCGCCCGCGGACTACGAAAAGGAGCATTATTTTGGAAAGACTAATTTCTCAACTTTCTTCGGAATTTAAGCAAAAGCCCGAACACGTCACAAACGTAATCAACCTCATTGACGAGGGCAACACGATTCCTTTCATCGCCCGCTATCGTAAGGAACTGCACGGTTCTATGGACGATACGCTTCTGCGCGATTTGGCAGACAGGCTTCAGTATCTGCGGAACTTAGACGCACGCAGAGCCGAGATTATTTCCTCAATCGACAGTCAGGGCAAACTCACAGATGAGCTTACTGCCGCCATTGAAGCCGCGACGACGCTCGCCAAGCTTGAGGACATTTACAGACCCTATAAGCAGAAGCGCCGCACAAGAGCGACGATAGCGCGTGAAAAAGGCTTGGAGCCGCTCGCGGAAGTGCTGTTCGCGCAGGAACTCAGGAGCGGCACGCTTGAGGAACTTGCTGAGCCTTATATTGACGCCGAAAAGGGCGTAGAAACTGCCGAGGACGCGCTTCAGGGCGCGAGTGATATAATCGCCGAAAATATTTCCGATGACGCGAAAATCCGCGAACAACTGCGGAATTTTATGAGCGATTACGGCTTGTTGGTTTCAGAAGCGGCGACAGAGGAAGATTCGGTTTACCGGCTTTATTACGAGTTTAATGAGAATATACCGAAATTGCAAAGCCACAGGATTTTGGCGATTAACCGAGGCGAAAAGGAGAAATTCCTGAAAGTGTCTGTAGACGCCGACCCTGTGGATTCGCTGAAAATAATCAAGCGCAATGTACTTAAACACAATCAGAGTATTTCCCACGACTTTGTGTCGAGAGCGGCGGAGGACTCGTACAGCCGCTTGATTTTCCCGTCGCTTGAACGCGAAATTAGAAACAATCTCACCGATATAGCGTCCGAGCAGGCTATAAAGATGTTCGGGCTGAATCTGAAACCCACGCTTATGCAGCCGCCAGTCAAAAACATGGTGACGATGGGCTTCGACCCCGCGTATCGCACGGGCTGTAAAATCGCTGTCGTTGACGGCACGGGAAAGCTTCTTGAAACAGGCGTGGTCTATCCTACAGCGCCGCATAATAAAATCATTGAAGCTAAGGCTACTCTCACCCGCATGATAAAAAAGCACGATGTAAAGGCGATTGCAATCGGCAACGGCACGGCTTCAAAGGAATCTGAAATTTTCGTGGCTGATATGCTGAAAGAGCTTTCGGGCGTGTCGTACATGGTAGTCAATGAAGCGGGTGCATCGGTTTATTCAGCGTCGAAGCTTGCGGCAAAGGAATTCCCCGAGCTTGATGTTTCGCTCAGAAGTGCGGTTAGTATTGCGCGGAGGCTTCAAGACCCGCTCGCCGAGCTTGTCAAAATCGACCCTAAGGCAATCGGCGTGGGGCAGTATCAGCACGATATGCCGCCCGCCCGCCTTGACGAAACCCTCGGAAACGTCGTCGAGGACTGCGTAAACGCGGTCGGCGTTGACATGAACACCGCCTCCCCTGCCCTGCTTGCCTACGTTTCCGGCTTAACCGCCGCGACTGCCAACAACATAGTATCTTATCGCGACGAGAACGGCGTGTATTCCTCGCGCAGTCAAATCAAGAAAGTCCCCAAAATCGGCGCCAAAGCCTTTGAGCAGTGCGCGGGCTTTTTAAGAATCCCCGAAAGCAAGAACATTCTTGACAACACCGGCGTTCACCCCGAAAGCTACAAAGCCACCGAGAAAATCCTCGAAATCTGCGGTTTTAAGCTTAAAGATGTGCTGACAAAAGGCGTTGCGGGACTTCGCGAAAAAGTAAAAGAAATCGGTGCGGAAAAGGTCGCTGAATTCAGCGGTGTGGGTATACCTACCGTGAACGATATAGTTGGCGAGCTGTTAAAACCCGGGCGTGACCCGCGTGACGAATTACCGCCGACCATGCTAAGAAGCGATGTTATGGACATGAATGACCTCGTCGCGGGAATGACACTGCGCGGGACGGTCAGAAACGTTATAGACTTTGGCGCGTTTGTGGACATAGGCGTGCATCAGGACGGGTTGGTACACGTTTCGGAGCTTTGCAACCGCTTTGTAAAGCACCCGTCGGAGGTGGTAAAGGTCGGCGATGTCGTTAATGTGGAGGTTTTGTCGGTTGACGCGGGTAAGAAGAGAATCTCCCTCAGCATGAAGCGCGCGGAAAACAATTGACAATTAATACATTATATGGTAGAGTTATAGCATGAAGCTTAAATTGACCGACTGTGAAATCAAGGCGCGAATCGAGCCTTTGAAAAAAAAGACGCGGCTTATCGGCGTGGGTATACTGTTCATACTCGCAGCCGTAGTATTCCTGATTGCGCTGTTCGGCTCCGGTGGCGATGATACTGTTCCGGTAGCTTTATTCTTTGTGGCGGGGCTTTTTATAACCGGCTTTGTCTTAATAGTCATCGGCTCGCATTTTAAAATGAAGCTCAAGCTCTTTTTGAGCGAGCATGTGGTTCACGACATTCTTTGTGAGTTTTTTGAGGTTGAGCAGTTTAGGCACGATTCGCACATACCGAGAGCCGTCATAAAGGACGCGTCACTTGTCAGAGGCTTTGACAACTGCTACGGCAGTGATTTTGTTGCGGGTAAATACAAGGGCGTAAACTTCATGTTCAGCGATATTAGGCTCACTATAGAAACCACGACCGTAGACAGCGAGGGCAACACAAGCACCACAGAAACTGATGTTTTTAAAGGCACGTGGTTTATTTGCAACTTAACTAAGGACATTCCGCAAAAGCTGACTGTCCGCGAGAACAACAAAAAAATACTCGGCAAAGGCTTCAAAAATGAAAGCAAGGGTATAGCCACCGAAAACATTGAATTTAATAAAAGGTACGAAATCCTGTGCGATAAACCGCATACTGCTTTCTACGTGCTAACCCCTCACTTCATGGAAAAAATTGTGGCGGCGAATAATCAGGCGGGCGGCAGGTTTTTCCTCTGTTTTCACAGGAATCAGGTACATATGGCGGTCTATAACAACCGCGATTTCTTTGATATTTGCCGCGCTTCGACTAAGAACATCGAAGTTCTGCGTGAAAAAAGCAGAAACGAAATGCGTTATCTGACGGGTTTGGTTGATATTCTGCTTGGGAATGAATTTTTATTCGGGGAGGAAAAATAAAATGAAAAAACTTTTATCGGTTTTTACAGCGATTGCGATAGTTTTGTCGTTAGCTGTAACCGCGAACGCTTCGCAGGAATACTCAGTTGACGACGCTTTGGCTATTCTCAGGCATGAAGCCGGACTCGTTACGCTGTCTTCGTCGGATTTGGCAAAATATGATTTAAACAAAGACGGCAAGGTTGATGTCAGCGACGCGCTTTTTATACTGCGTATTATGGCGGGTTTGGTTAAATCCAATGCCGGAGCGTTTTGGTATGACACGTCTAAGGTGCTTTACAGCGAAGACTTCGAGAACGGCATAGGCAACTGGGTAGCACGCGACAGAGTTGACAACACCTCCTTAATCGCGGAACTGACGGACGAGGAAGCTCAAAGCGGTGATTTTAGCCTGAAGGTTTCCGGCAGAGAAAGAAGCTGGGAGGGTGTAATAATTGACATAACCGACTATCTTCGTGACGATGTGCTTTTTTATGAGGTTGCTGTTTGGGTAAAAGTGCCTGAAACAGCCCCTCCCGCCAGAGTTGTTATGTCTTTGGAAATGCACGACATATATGATTCTGTATGGTATTCTTGGTTAGATGATTATGACGAGGAAAACGGCATATTATCGAAGTATTTCTTCCCTGCAGGTACGCCAAACCCCAATACTACCGAGCTTCACGACCCTTTGTATATTATTCCGGAGGGTTATTCCACCGATGACGGCTGGGTGTTGCTACGTGGTACATTTTTTCACTTTCTGCCCGAGCATAAAGAGGTTCACTTTTATATCGAAACTATCGGCGGCAGAGCCGCTGAAATGGACTTTTATATAGACAACTTCGTGCTTTTGATTGGTTAATAATTTTTTACATAAAAGGAGAAAACTATTATGGCTTTTTGTTCAAACTGTGGCACCGCACGGCAGGAAACCTCGGCTTTCTGCATGAACTGCGGAAATAAATTTGAAGCGGTTGCGGCTGTTCCTGCACCTGAACCTATTCCGACTCCCGCACCTCCTCCGCCTGCTCCCGAACCTATTCCTGTTCCCGAGCCTGTGCAAGAGGCGGCGATTCCTACTCTTGTTCCGCCTCCCGCTCCGATTGCCCCCCCTCCCCCGCCGGTTGCTCCCCCTCCCCCGCCGGTTCAGGAAGCCGCGCCCATGCCCGAATGGCTTAATCAGCCGGCAGAAGCACCGGTGTCAGCTCCCGTAGCACCGCCGCCTGTTTACGCTCCGCCTCCCGCTTATGAAGCACCTCCGGCGGCATCGCAGACTTACATAATGCCTGAAAATGCGCTGAAAAGGAAAAAATCACCCGTCAAAGTCATTGTTGTGATTATTATAGGGTTGGCTTTAGCTGCGGGCGGATTCTTCGGCATGGATTTCCTTTTAAATAATGTTTTGCCGTTATAAGCGTACCCGCACTTCTTATCATTAAGCAGAATTTTCGCATAAGCATAAAGGAGAAACAGTCATGGCTTTTTGTTCAAATTGCGGTACTGCGCGGCAGGAAAACTCGGCTTTCTGCATGAACTGCGGAAGTAAATTTGAAGCGGTTGCGGTTACTCAAGCACCGGTTCAGGAAGCCCCGCCCATGCCAGAATGGCTTAATCAACCGGCAGAAGCACCGGTGTCAGCTCCCGAAGCACCGCCGCCCGTTTATGCCCCTCCTGTATATGAAGCGCCTCCGGCGTCGTCACAGGCTTATATAATACCGGAAAAAGCGCCTAAAAAGAAAAAATCACCCGTTAAAGTCATTGTGGTGACTGCTTTAGGGTTGGCTTTAGCTGTAGGCGGATTCTTCGGCGTGGATTTTCTTTTGAATAATTATTTGGCAGGGGGAGATTCCTCATTACCGGACTACAGTGACGATGACCGTGGCAGTGACAGAAACAATAACGACAATTCATCTCCACTTCCGGTTGACCCGCCGACAACAACCACAGCACCGCCGGAAATAACCACCAAGCCTCATATTCCTACAGATACCCCTGCTGTTGATACTATTACAATTTGGGCGAATAACCCCGAAATTCCTAATGCGGTTGAAAGGTATCAGGAGATGAACCCCGATTCTATTGTAAGCAGAATGGAAATTCAAAAGGTTGTCTATACCGATTTGGACGGGCTTTACGAACAGGCGATTGAACCTGCTCTCTTAGCGGGGGGAAGCAACGCTCCCGACCTTTATATAGCCGAACAGGCGTTCGCGCTTAAATACATGCAAGGGGATTTTTCTTACTTTGCGAAGACTTATTCCGACCTCGGAATTTCGGACGTTGAAGCCAAAATTCAAGCAGCAGGGCTTTCGCAGTACGCCGTTGACGCCGGAAGAAGAAACGGCGAGGTTGTAGGGCTTCGTTATGATGAAACAGCGGCTTGCTTTATTTACCGCCGCTCAATCGCGCTCAACACATGGGGAACTGACGACCCCGCCTTCGTAGGCGCGAAAATCGGCCCCGGATGGGACAGGTTTTCAACCGCCGCGGCAGAACTCAAAGCAAATGGTTACGCAATGGTTGTCAGCAACGGAGACCTTTGGCAGGCGGCAAGAGATAGCGCTTCTCAGCCTTGGGTTGTTAACGACAGATTAGTTATTGACCCTGCCCGCTTACTTTTTATGGACGTTGCAAAAGAGTTTTACGATAACGAATATGTGCTGCTGGGAGAAAGCATGTGGGGCATGTGGAACGATACTTGGTTCAGGGCTATGATGGGTGAAACTACCCCCGAAGTTTTCGGTTATATCGGGCCTTTCTGGTTACTTAATTATATTATTGCCGACAACTGCGGTGATACCTACGGCGACTGGGCAGTAACTGCTTCCCCCGTACCGTGGTCGTGGGGTGGTTCATGGCTTCTCGCAAACAAAGACCTTGAGGGCGAAAAAAGAGCTGCTGTTGCCGAGCTGATTGAATGGTTTACGCTCGACACCTCTGAAACCGGTTTTCAATATCTTTTTGCGACAGGCACGCTCTATGCGGGAAGCACACACTTTGTAGATATGGCGAACCTCTTTGACGGAGGTTACACAAGAAAATCTATCGCGCCTTCCTCGGTCGTAATGTCAAAGGCTGACGGCTCTCTCGATATACTTAGCGGACAGAATATGAACGAGTATTATCTTCCCGCGGCACAAGGCGTCAGGTCTTCTCACTGGCATGAATATGACAGCATGATTAATAACTTATTCACGGATTATTGTTATATGTATTATACCGGTAATATGAGCAAGGATGAGGCTATAGAAGAATTCAAATATGAAGTTCAAGACCGGTTCGGGCTTTATATAGACTAAATAAAAAGAACGCGGATTTTGAAAAATCCGCGTTTTTTTGCGTATATTTGCATTTTCAGCTTTTTTTGTGAGTGCCTGTTATCATAAATATAACCCACTCGGCTATGTTTGAGGCGTGGTCGCCTATTCTCTCGAAATATTTCGCAATCATAAGTAAATCAAGCGCCTGCTCTCCGCTTTCCGGCTTTTCGTGAATCAGCGCGATTAGGTCGTTGCGGATTTTTCTGAACAAATCGTCAACCACATCGTCGTGAACGAGCACTGCTCTGGCTAAATCCAAGTCTCTTTTCACGAAAGAATCTATGCTCTCTTTGAGCATTTTTTTAGTTTCCACTGCCATTTTCGCTATGTCTTCCGGCTGTTTTATAAAAGGATTGTCAGTAAGGTATTTGCTTATTTCGGCGATGTCACGCGCTTGGTCGGCGATACGCTCCATGTCGGTAATCATTTTCAGCGCGGCGGAAATAATACGCAGGTCGCTCGCCACGGGTTGCTGACGCAAAAGCAGTTCAAAGCAAAGCGACTCGATTTGCCTTTCCTTTTTGTCGCTTTCCCGCTCGTCCTC
>Ga0123356_10004934_pt1 | contig 13690 bp, 13 predicted proteins | sample TergutEmb28metaG_2_FD_92546 | JGI IMG/M metagenome (GOLD analysis project Ga0123356, IMG submission 92546) | Embiratermes neotenicus P3 segment gut microbial communities from Petit-Saut dam, French Guiana - Emb289 P3 | ecosystem: Host-associated > Arthropoda: Insects > Digestive system > Gut ...
AAACAGCCCGTTTGGACTGTTTCTTGTGTTACTGCAAATCTACTTTTTGCAGTAGACATTTGGTGCCTCGGGGCGGAATCGAACCACCGACACGTAGATTTTCAGTCTACTGCTCTACCGACTGAGCTACCGAGGCGAATTGGTGTTGTTTGGTGGGCCTTCACGGACTCGAACCGCGGACCAATCGGTTATGAGCCGACCGCTCTAACCAACTGAGCTAAAGGCCCTTAATAACACATTTGCGCCTTTTGGCGCAAATGTGCTTTAAAGTTTGGCGATCCGGAAGGGGCTCGAACCCTCGACCTCCAGCGTGACAGGCTGGCGTTCTAACCATCTGAACTACCGGACCGTGAATCGGGTCAATCGTTTTAAAATGTTATCACATTTTAAAAACCCGACTAATTTGGTTTTTTATTTAAGTGATATTTGCCTTAGGCAAATATCGTTTAAGTATTATGGTCGGGGTGGAGAGATTCGAACTCCCGACCCTCTGCTCCCAAAGCAGATGCGCTACCAAGCTGCGCTACACCCCGACGGGACAACCGCGCTTTTAATAATATACTATATATCAAAACGGCGTGTCAAACAAAATAACTATGATAAATTATTTATCGTGGGGCTTTTTGTGTTACGGATAAACGAATCCGTACACAAATTGCCTTATTGTTACCGCCACGGGGCTTGTGTTGTTACCTTTGCGCACCCCGAACTCCACGCTGTCGCCGATTTTAAGCGTTTTCATAGCGTCTGAAAGAGTGTGCGTTGTGCTAAATGTTTTGCCGTCAAGCGAAACTAAAATATCACCTTTTGATACCCTGCCCGCAAGTGAACCGTAAGGATTGATATCCACAACCGTGTAAGTTTCAACACCGCTTGGCGTTCTCGCGGTGGTGGTGGTGATTCCAAGCATGAATTTCCCCGGGATATAGCCAAGCCCGCCGTAAGGATTACTTGGATCGTTAGCGGTATCGGTTATATCTTGAAAGATTTTGCGCGCACCCACAACCACGCTTCCGTCCTCATTTGGGGTATCACCGATAGGAATGGCAAAGCCAAGCCCTTCCACATTTGTGCCTACGACTTTTGCATTCACAATTCCCACAAGCGTTCCGCTATAATCAAAAAGCGCACCGCCTGAATTGCCTGAATTTATTGAGGCGTCTGTTTGAAGAAGTGTCATTGTTGTGCCGTCTATGCGGATACTGCGCGCAAGCCCTGAAACGATACCGCGCGTGATTGTGCCTCCAAGAGTGCCAAGAGGGTTTCCGATTGCCACAACCTCTTCGCCAAGCCTTAAGGGTGCTTCGGATACTTTTCTGAAATCCGCCTTAACCATTCCTGCTTCGTACTTAACTTTAATTACCGCAATATCGCGATCCGCCACTCCGCCCAAATAATCCGCGATAAGCTTTTTGCCGTTTGTTAGAATAACGGTTATGCCTCCTGCCGATGCGTCCTCAAGAACATGCTGGCAGGTGATTATATAAGCGTGATTGTCCTTTCCTGCCCCGTTATCCGAAAACCCCACGATTACGCCACTGCCTGCGGAAGATTTTCCGTCCTTTAGTTTTACATTAAGCTCCACAACAGAGTCGTTAACCCTTTCAATCATATCCGCAAGCGAAGAATCGTTCACAGGGACAACTTCACTCACATTGATCTTTGTGTCTATTGAAAATGAGGGGCCCGAAATACCGCCGTGATCTTGATCGCCACCTTGGCTTTCACCGCCTAACAGTGAAAAATCAATGCAGGCGAAAAGCGAAAAAGCAACCACAATTATCACTGCAATCAGCCCTAAAGTTTTAATCGGTTTAAATTTGTTCATACTTAAATTGTATCCTATTTTTACCATTTTGTGTACTCTTTTGCGTTTTAAATTTTTTATTAACACGCCAAAACCGCAAATATAGTGTTTTTTCGTTAAAACTACCGAATTTTACAGCTAAATTATCATTTAAAATTCAGTGTATGGACAACTTTAAACTTTACAAAGGAAAGCTAACCATAGCTTTAAGCGGTGAATTGGATCATGCTACCGCCCCGCCATTAAGAAACGAGATTGATATCCTGCTAAACAAAGAAAGTTACGGGCAGGTTATTTTTGATATGTCCGACTTAAGATTTATGGATAGCACGGGTGTGGGGTTGATTTTGGGAAGATATAAACTTTTGAAAAATAAAAACAAACTTTTGCTGATTAAAAGCCCGCAAGACGCGGTGGATAAGGTTTTGCGCGTAAGCGGAATTTATTCAATAATACCAAGGATTTAGGCAAAATCGCGGTACATTTAAGGAAAAACAAATTATGAACGAGGTTAGGAATATGGATTCAATTACGATAACTTTAAAAGCTATGCCCGTGAACGAAAGTTTTGCGCGTTCACTTATTGCCGCCTATGCGTCAAGAGAAAACCCCACGATAAATGTGATTAGCGATATTAAAACCGCCATTTCCGAGGCGGTAACTAACGCGATAATCCACGGTTATAACGGCGATCAAGAACAGGATATTTACATAAAAGCAAGCATTAAGGAAAAAGTATTAAGAGTTTCGGTTTCGGACAGAGGCACAGGAATCCCGAACATAATTGAAGCCATGAATGACTTTTACACCACGCGCCCCTCAGAAGAACGCTCAGGGCTTGGGTTCACGATAATGGGTAGCTTTATGGATACTTTGGAAGTAAATTCCAATCTTGGCGAAGGAACAACGATTACAATGACTAAAAAGTTAGCATAATTGTTGCCATAGCTACCATTTTGATTGTTTTATGATAAGGAACGGGTTATGCTTGAAGGCGATATAATTCTAAAAAAGATTGCCGAAGCGCAAAGCGGATGCAATAAAGCAAAGGAAGAAATTATTACTGCCAATTTACCGCTTATTAAAAGCATTGTAAGGCGGTACAGAAATAAGCAAATTGAATATGACGATTTAATGCAACTCGGCACGCTTGGGTTGATTAAAGCTGTGAATAATTTTAATTTAAACTTCGGGGTGAAGTTTTCCACTTACGCAGTTCCCATGATTGCGGGCGAAATTAAACGCTTTCTAAGAGATGACGGCGCGATAAAGGTGTCGCGTTCAATTAAGGCGGAAGCGCAAGAAATGAACCGCTTTATTGAGGAATACCGCCATAACTTTCAAAAAGAACCCGCAGTTAATGAGATTGCGGATAAATTTAACACAGATGTGGCCGAAGTGATTTTCGTGCTTGAAAGCGTGCGCTATCCCATATCCATTTACCAAGAAAATGACGAAGACGGCTTAACTCTTGCCGAAAAAATTGCCTCAAAAGGCACGCCCGAAGATATGATGGATAAGCTATTGCTTAAAGAAATGATTGAAAATTTGCCACCGCGGGAAAAGCAAATTATAATCTTAAGATATTTCCGCGACAAAACCCAAAGTGAAATTGCGGAAGAAATGAATGTAAGCCAAGTGCAAATTTCCCGCCTTGAAGCAAAAATCCTCGCGAAAATGCGCGAGGAATTAGAAGCTAATTGATTATCGTTAGGCTACCGCTATCACGGATTTAATGAGGCTAACCTTGCGGTTTTTGCCTTGAAAGCGCATTTATCGCCACTTAGCTATTCGCAAGCACCTATGCCGTGGTGGTGCGCGGTGTACTTATCTATTAGGCGCGTAATTACCTCAAGTGCCTCATTTGCCGAAGTAACGCCGTAAATCTTATCGTCTGGAATATTCGGGTATCTTACGCGCCCGTCAAGCCGTGTTCCTGCCACTTTTTCACTCCAACCGTTACAATTTGAAAAGGCAACAATCAAGCGTTTTAATAGCCAAGCATTGGCAATTTCCGTAAGCGTGCCTGCGCCACCGCCAACCGCAATAACTGCGTCAGCATTCGCAACGATAATATTTCTAAACAAATCAAGCCCCGTGGCAATTGAAATATCCACATAGCCGTTAGCGTCCGCGGGGTTAAAACTTGGCACAATTCCTATAATATCGCCTTCGCGATACTTAGAGGACGATCTTGCGCCTTTGCAGGAAGCATTCATGACACCGCCGTAACCACCGCATTGCAAGCGGAAACCCGCGTCAATAACGGCTTTGCCCGCTTCATAAGCCAAGTTAAATTTTTGCGAACCTTCTTCGCAAATGGCATCGCCGATAATTGCAATAATTTTTCTTCTCATAATTATATATTGTATATATTATGTGAATTAATCTTCTTTTGTTTCCAAAGTTTCGGGCATTTTTGCGCAATCGCAACCGCATTCGCATTCTTTTTCCGCATTGAATGTTTTAAAAGCAAGCGAAGCAAGCAATCCGCCCAAGAGAGGCGCAACGATAAACACCCAAACTTGTTCAAGCGCGGAAACACCGCCACCGAAAGCAGGTGCCATAACGGCAACGCCGAAACTTCTTGCGGGGTTAACCGAAGTGCCTGTGAGGTTAATGCCGATAAGGTGAACGAGGGTTAGGGTTAAGCCGATAATCAGCCCTGCCGTCTTCTTTGTGTCTTTTTTGTGCGCTACCACAAGTATGGTGTAAATGAAGATAAAGGTAAGAATAATTTCAAGCACGATGCTTGCAAAGTATCCGCCTGCTTTCGCGCTTTCGCCAAAACCTGCCGTTACTGCGTTCGTTCCCCACACAAAGTAGGCCGAACCCATATCAAAAGCACCGCTTGCTTTAACCACGCTGTAAAGCAGGGTTGCGCCGATAACCGCACCGATTGTTTGCGCCAAAGCGTACACCGCAAATTCTTTACCGCTTATCTTTTTTGATAAGAACATGGCAAGCGAAACCGCAGGGTTAATGTGGCAACCGCTCACACCGCCGATTGTGTACGCCATTGCCACGATAACCAAACCGAAAGCAAGCGCAGTACCCACAAGATTCGCACCAGATACCACTGCCGTACCCACGGCACAGAACACAAGTACGAATGTGCCGAAGCATTCGGCAAGACCTTTTTTAACTATACACATATGTTTTCTCCTTTTTAAAGCCGTTTTTCGGCTTTTGTTTTAATTAGTCCATTTCGTCCAAAGTAACGGTGAATCCTTTAATAAAGTTATCTAAGAAATACTTTACCTCAGGAAGTTCGGATTTTTTTAAAGCCGTTTCCGTTGCTTTTAAAGCCTTTGTAAATTCCTTATTCCCAGAATTAACCTCTTCTATACACTTAATGTAAGCAGAAAGTTTATCCGCGGATTTCACGATTTTATATTCCTCGGAAAGCGTGCAAGGTAGCATAATATCCTTATACTCTTGCGCAAGTTCTGAAGGAAGCATATTAAGCAATTTTTCGGACGCCTTATCCTCTAAATCCTTAAATGCGGAATTAAGTTCCATATTAAAGTATTTGATAGGGGTGGGCAAATCACCTGTTATAACTTCGCTTGCGTCATGGTAAAGCGCAATCACCGCAACTCTTTCTGCGTTAACATTTCCGCCGAAAAACTTGTTTTTTATAACTGCCAAACCGTGCGCAATCTGGGCGACAAGCGCGGTGTGTTCAAGCACATTCTCATTTATGTGCGAACGCATTAAGCCCCACCGCCCTATCAGCTTCAGCCTGTTAATATAGGCGAAAAAATTACTCATTTATCCTACTATCTTCCGCCCCGATCTTTCTTTGCCTTAAGATATGCATTTTCATAAGGGGAAAGGCTGGCGTCCTCAACATATTCTTCTTGGGTACTTACCGCAGTTAAGCCCTCGCTTTGTTCGCCGTCACCGAAAACCATTGCGCCGTCATTAGCGGTGGCTTGCTCGGTGGCGAAATCATGGGTGGCAAAATCTAAGCTATCTTCGCCTTCTTTATCTTTAACAAATTCCTTTTCTCTAATGTGATAAATCAAGAGGGAAGTAATAACCAAAACACCTGCAAAGATTAAGAAAAGATTTCTTAAAGGGAACAGCGAAATTACCGCCACAAGTAAGTGGTTTGAATTAAGCCACGCGTGTTGCATATAGTCAAACACACCGCGTTCCTCTGTGGAATTTGAAATTGTAAGCGTAAGGTTTGAACGCAAATGGAAATAAATCGGTGAGCCCGCAACCTCTTCAAGTTCAACCAAGTCTTCAATAAATCTTGTGATAGGCCTGCCGAATCCGCTTACGAGGCGCCTCGCGAAACCAAGAAGGTTGTCAGGAAGAATGTTTAAATCAACTTCCATTGCGCCCTCTTGCATATCAAGAATCGTCCACTTGACTTCGCCCTCTTTTTCACCAAAGTCCGGTTCATAACGCGCGTCCAATAAAAGGTGGGCTATAGCAGCAATCGTCATTCTATCGTCAAGCGCAAGGTTAAGCCACGCGCCTAAAAATGAATTATATCCGTGCGTGTCAATTTCCGCGAAAGAAGACGCAATTAAATCTCTAACCTCTTGATTCCTATAGCCCTCTTTGTCATAAACATCTGGGTCGCCTGAAAGCTTACCGTTCATTATGTTCATGTCAATAAACTTCTCAAGAAGGTACGCATGGTGTTCGCTTTTCCTTATATAATCTTCGCGGACTTCGTGGTATAAGATCGTGCCGTCCGTTGCGTCCTCAAGGATATCGGGAAGTAGTATATCTATTGCGCCCCACACCCCAAGAGTTAAGAACAATCCCACAATAAGCATTGCGATAAAGCCTTTTTTTACAGCCTTTTTTGTGCCTTGCTTTTTTGCCTTTTTACCTGTGAGAAACACGGTTAAAAACCATGCGCCCATAAACACAACGGCAAGAATCAGCCCCACAAACGGCATAATTCCGTATGTGATATTATCAGTAATTATCGGAAGGCTTTGAATCAGCACAAGTGCCACAAGAAGCGGAAAGCCTAACACAAGCAAAATGATTTTAGCAATTAATGATTTTTTATCCATAACTATTTACCTCCCTTTTGAGATGCGTTCTCAATTTCCTTAATTAGTTTGCGTTCTTTATCGGCAAAAACATATGCAAGAAGCAACATTAAGGGAACAATTCCGAAGCAGTACAGCATGATTTCTCTTGCCGCAAGCCACGGGAAAATTTTAACGAATTCATTATTAAAAACTTCCACGGCTACGAATAAATCAAGAAGTTCTTGCGTGTTCCAAGCTTCTTTGCCGTTTGAATCCATGGTGATTCTGCCCACTCTGCCACCGTCTACCACTGGGATTAGCACCGCGCCGATATTACCGCCGTGCTTTTGCGCAATGTACTGCGCATAAGCATAATCCTTTAGCGTGTCGTTTGATAAGAAAGCAATTATGGGAAGCGTTGAGGGGGATTGATAGCCCACAAATTCGTCAAGCAAATCAAAGAGCATTTCTTCCATGCCGTCCGGCAAAGCGGCAAGAATTGAATCAAGTGTGCTGTTCTTATTTATGGCTTCAATTATATCTGAAAATTCCTCAGGAACAATATTGAATTCAATCGCCAAATCTATAAGTACGCCCCAGTAGTTTGCGATGGTGAACGAGTTGTCGGGATATCTGTTGGGCCCGAAAAGCAACTTAATTACCTCAAGCACAATAACTTCAAGCTCTGCCCTCGTTATTGTGTAATGCGATTCGTGCATCCAGTATTCGTCATATTCCTTGCCACCGATTGTGGTTTTTCCTGTGAGGGGCTGTGCGCCGTACACGCGCTTATATTCGGCGGAATTTTGATATTGAATCCATGCGGTGTTGCCCGTCCTTAATGCGGTAAGCGCATCGGAAAGCACCACATCCGCAACAGAGATTCCAAGGTTTGTGGCACGCGTTTTTTGGCTTGCTGTGGCAGAGGCTTCCACGGCTTTTTTGCTTTCGTAATAAGTTGAAATCACAAAGCCTGCATCTTCAAAACCAAAAACCCAACCTTCGGCGGGCAATCCGTTCATGCCATATTCCATACCGCCCACGCCGTTGCCGAAAATATAAAGCCTTTCGTTATCAAGGAAATTATTCTTCATGTCTGACTTTGTGCCTGAGGGGGTGCGGTTGCTGTTATTAGAATCCTTATTCTTATTATCGCCCTCGTCACCTGCAAGCCCGTAATCGTCAATAAAGGCTTTATAAGCCAAATTGATTTCTTCTAAATCTTCCTTATAATCATGATACAAATTTTCAAAATTTCTGATATTAAGGAAAGAATTTGATTGATAATCGTCCTTCATTCCGTTTACCTTGTTTCTTAAAATTGTGTCTGTGTAAAGAAACGGCGCAAGAACAACCACGAATCCCACTGTGGCGATAACGGCTATTTTAATTGAAAGCGAAGCCTTCTTCATTGTGAAGCCCACGGCTACTTGCGCGCCAATCACAACCACAAACGCAACCACCGTAATTATCAGCGGAATAAAAAGATCTACCTTGCCTTCAAATATGCCGTAATTTAACTTTACCGCGCTATGTAGCGTAAGCAAAATAAACAACGGCATACTAAGGGCGTAAGCGCACACCTTAAGTATGGGCATAATGGATAATTTTTGTTTGATACTCACTTTAACCTCCATGAATTTGAATTTTCTAAGTTTTATTAATATTGTCTCTGAAGCCTTTAGGTTCGGGACTTATTTTTGGATTTCTTTGCGGTAGCAAAGGAAAAACAAAAAATCGCACTTTTTTGTTTTTCACCTTACGGATTTTAGCGCGCAGTGCGTTAATAAATCCGCGCAGAGGGGTGAATGCTACCGATTTTATCGGTGGCAGAGGGGACGGGCGGCGAGTAAAACGAGCATTTGTCCCCTAAGCAGAGCGGTGAGAAATCCGTTAGGATTTGTTATCGCTCTGAAGAGTTTATCTTTTACCTTGGCGATGCCCGTGATAAGCACAATCAACCACTGTTGCCACCGCAAGCATAAAAGGATCATAAAGCCCGTCTGCAATGTCAATAGCATAAGTATCCGAAAGGCGGAATAATTTTTTGCTGATTTCCATTGCGTGCGCGCCGTTATTGGTTATTCTAAAATTCCAACCCATTACGCTACCCCACAATTTGAAGTCCCCGTATTGTTCGGATTTAATTACCGCTTTTTTGCCAAACATTCTGAACTTGCCTTTGAACAAGGCAACTCTTTGCCCCCCCTGCCAAATCTCGTAAGTGGGGAAAAGGCGGAAAAGTTTTTGCTTAATAAAAAACAATTCCGAACCACTCATATCAAGAAAGCGGAATTTTTTACCGATACTGAAAAACTTTCCCATTATATGGAAAGCCCTGTTATCATATTGATCAAAAACATGGTAGCCGTCTCTAACTGAAAATATTTTTTGTTTTACTTTATAAATCATAAAATTACTCCTTATATTTTATTATAACACATACGCGTGCGAAAGCCTATGGATTATTTTAATTAAGTGTTAACCCCTATTAAATCTCAGTCGCTTCAATTGTTGCTTTTACGAAAGCGGAAAATAAGGGTTGAGGGTGGTTGGGGCGGGATTTGAATTCGGGGCGGAATTGTGCGCCCACAAAGAATTTATGCGAAGGAAGTTCCACCGCTTCAATCATTTCGCCGTTCGGGGAAGTTCCGCTAACCTTTAAGCCCGCTTCGGTTATGGAATTTATATGCTTAGACAATGCGTTAAGCCCGTGGCTATGGTTGTGCCTTTCGCTAATTTCTTCCGCTTCGCCGTAAATTTGGCTTAATTTTGTATCCTTGGCAACCAAACATGGGTATTTTCCCACTCTTAGCTTGCCACCGTTAAGTTTAACTTGATCGTCTATCACGAGGCAAGTGCCTTTTTTATTAAATTCGTGGGAATCGGCATCTTTTAGCCCAATCACATTTCTTGCAAACTCTATAACCAAAGCGTGCATTCCAAGCCCAAGCCCGAAATAGGGAATATCATTTTCGCGCGCGTACTTAACCGCCGAAAGGATTCCTGCCGAACAGCTTTCGCCGATAGTGCCGGGGACGATTATTCCGTGAACGCCTTTTAGCCTTGTTTGTGCGTTTTTATCCGAAAGCGGGGTGGATTTTTTATCGGGAACGGCGGATTTATCATTGCTTCCGCTGAAAATCCAACTAATTTCAATTTTAACCCCTGCGCCGTAACCTGCGTGGTTGATTGCCTCAACCACAGAAAGATATGCATCGGGCAATTTAATATATTCGCCCACTATTGCAATTTTCACAGATCCGCTACGGTTTTCAATGCTTTCCACAAGTGCTTTCCATTTTGTGAGATCGGGTTCTTTGGTTTTAAGCCTAAGTTCACGGCAAACCACCCGATCAAGCCCTTTTTCGTGCAATGCAAGGGGCGCGGCGTAAAGGTATTCCACATCAAGATTTTCTATAACACAATCCTTTTTGACATTGCAAAACTGCGAAATCTTGCCCCTTAATTCCTCAATGCTTTTATCTGAACGGGTTACGATAATATTTGGTGAAATTCCGTAAGATTGCAGTTGCTGAACAGAGTGTTGGGTGGGCTTACTTTTATATTCGTTAGAAGCGGAAATAAAAGGAACAAGCGTAACATGCATAAAAAGGCAATTTTGCCTGCCCTTTTCAAGCGCGACTTGCCTTATTGCCTCAATAAACGGCAAGGATTCAATATCGCCCACCGTACCGCCGATTTCCGTGATAACCACATCGGCTTTAGTGGCTTTTGCGTTAGCGTAAATTGAATTTTTAATTTCATTGGTAACATGAGGGATAATTTGCACGGTTTGCCCGCCGTACTTGCCCTCTCTCGCCTTTGAAAGAACCGCCCAATAAATCCTGCCCGAAGTCAGGCTTGAGTATTTATTTAAATTTTCGTCAATAAACCTTTCGTAATGCCCTAAATCAAGGTCAGTAACAGCACCGTCCTCGGTAACAAAAACTTCGCCGTGCTGAAGCGGACTCATAACGCTTGGGTCAATATTCATGTACGGGTCAAACTTTTGCGCCGCAACCTTAAGCCCCCTCGTTTTCAAAAGCCTGCCGAGAGATGCCGCCGTAATGCCCTTTCCAAGCCCCGAAACAACACCGCCTGTAACAAATATAAATTTCGTACTCATTGTAATCTTTTGCCTCTACATTATATAATAACTCAATTTATCAAATTTTGCAAGATATTTATAGTGCGCGTACGCGCGCCAATCAGTTTTATTTACAAAATGTACTTCCTTAAGTTAAGCTGTTTAAGTGCTTTTTCTAAGTGTTCAGTAACATATTTTTTATCTATAACGAGGTCAATCATATCGTGTTCGCCCGTTGCATTAAAGCCGATATCTTCAAGAAGCATTTCCATTACTGTGTGCAGACGGCGCGCGCCGATATTTTCGCTGTTTTCATTTTCAATAAAAGCTATGCGTGCCATTTCTTTAATTGCGTCATTTTTGAATTTTAAATTGATTTTATCCACCTTAAAAAGCTGAGTGTATTGGAAGATAAGCGCGTTGTCAGGTTCTTGCAAGATTTTAATAAAATCTTCTTCCGTAAGGCTAACAAGTTCCACAAGCACAGGGAAACGCCCCTGAAGCTCGGGAATAAGATCACTAACCTTATTTAAATGGAATGCGCCTGCGGCGATAAAGAGGATAAAATCAGTGCGGATATTGCCGTATTTGGTGGAAACGGTGCAACCCTCAACGATTGGAAGAATATCCCTTTGCACCCCCTCGCGGGAAACATCAGGGCCATGGGAATTTCCTTTAGACGCGATTTTATCCATTTCGTCTATAAAAATTATCCCCTCTTGTTCTGCACGGCGCAAGCCCTCAAAATTGATAGCATCGTTATCAATAAGTTTGCTTGCCTCTTCGCTTATGCAGTATCTTAATGCTTCGGCTACCGTTGTTTTGCGCTTTTTGGTGCGCTTGGGCATAAGATTTCCGAAAAAATCACCGATATTATTATCGTTTCCTGCGCCCATTGCGCCGAGTTGCAAAGTTTTTGGGGCTTCGGTAACCTCTATTTCCACAGGGACTTTATCAAGTTTTCCGTCCTTTAACTCTTTTGCAAGCTGTTCTCTTAGTTCCGCATCGGGAATATCGGGGTGCGCTTTCTTTTTTACGGGGAAAAGCGCGTTAATTATGGTTTTTTCGGCAGATTCTTTAGCTTTCGGTTCAACTTCGGCAACCTTTTCTTCTTTCACAAGGCGAACCGCCTCTTCCACAAGATCGCGAACCATAGATTCCACATCTCTGCCCACATAACCCACTTCGGTATATTTTGTTGCCTCAACCTTAATGAAAGGTGCTTTCACAAGTTTGGCAAGACGCCTTGCGATTTCAGTTTTTCCCACACCCGTAGGCCCTTTCATTATTATATTCTTCGGGGTAATTTCTTCCCTCAATTCGGGCGCAAGTTTACTTCTGCGGTAGCGGTTTCTTAACGCAACGGCAACAGCCCTCTTTGCCTCAGGTTGCCCCACGATATATCTATCAAGTTCAAACACTATTTGTTTTGGTGTTAGTTCCATTTTTGTTTCCTCTTTACGGTTTTTAAAATTAAGAATTCAGAATTCAGAATGCAGAATTATGGATTGATTAATAATGAGATTTAGATTCCATCACTATGCCCTATGCCCCATGCCCTATGTCCTCAATTAATCGTTTCCACTATAATATTGTGATTAGTGAAAACGCAAAGATCAGCGGCGATTTTCATGCTTAGCTTTACGATTTCTTCTGCTTTCATTTTTGTGTTTTCAAGAAGTGCGCGCGCGGCGGCAAGTGCGTAATTTCCGCCACTGCCGATTGCACAGCACCCCTCAGGATCAATCACATTGCCGTTACCGCTAACGATAAAAAGGTTTTCTTTATCTGCGATAATAAGCATTGCTTCCAAATTTCTTATTGCTTTGCCACTGCGCCAAAGTTCGGCAAGTTCAACAGCACTGCGCATTAAATTGCCCGAATACTTTTGAAGCATTTCCTCAAACTTTTCGCTAAGCGTGAACGCATCGCTTACAGAACCTGCAAAACCCACAACAACTTTATTGTTGTAAATTCTTTTAACTTTAACCGCATTATTTTTTAAAATAACGCTTTCGCCCATTGTTACCTGTCCGTCCCCCGCGATTGCGGTGATACCGTCTTTTTTTACGGCACAGATTGTTGTTGCTTTCATTTCCATAAATTTTGTTCCTTGTGATTGGTGATTAGTGATTGGTGAAATCTTTAATTCAGAATTCAGAATGCAGAATTCAGAATTGTGGATTTTATAATGATATTTAGATTCCTTCATTGTGCGCTGTGCGTTGTGCGCTGTGCGCTGATTCGTAGGCTTTCGCGCATTCGCGCGCCCTTAACGCAAGTTTCTTCCGCCTTTGTTCTTTGTCTTTTACTTCTTCGCATAATTTTTCTGCGATTTCATAGCTTACATGCATGGGCTGAAAGTTATGGTTTGGGGCAGATATGTACGATAGTAAACTACCAAGCATAGTTGCTTTTGAGGGAATTATAGGCTTTTCGCCTTTAAGGATTCTTGCCATATTCAGCCCTGCTATAATTCCCGAACCCGCGCTTTCGCAGTAACCCTCTACCCCTGTGAGTTGCCCTGCAAGAAACACCGTGGGGTTTTCCCTTAAATTAAGATTTTCGGTTAGAATCTTAGGGCTATTTATATAAGTGTTACGGTGCATAACGCCGTAGCGCACAAATTCCGCATTTTTAAGCGCAGGAATAAGCCCGAAAACCCTTTTTTGTTCCGAAAAGGTAAGATTCGTTTGAAAGCCCACAAGGTTATAAAGTTCCTTATAGCTATCTTCCTGCCTTAATTGAAGAACTGCATAGAACTTATTGCCTTCGCTATCCCTTATC
>Ga0123356_10004935_pt1 | contig 13683 bp, 10 predicted proteins | sample TergutEmb28metaG_2_FD_92546 | JGI IMG/M metagenome (GOLD analysis project Ga0123356, IMG submission 92546) | Embiratermes neotenicus P3 segment gut microbial communities from Petit-Saut dam, French Guiana - Emb289 P3 | ecosystem: Host-associated > Arthropoda: Insects > Digestive system > Gut ...
ACAGACGTTGTTGCTGTTGTCCGGATCGAGCGCCAGGGACAGCGGCAGCGCGACCTTCGCCATCCGGATATTCGCCTGCCCCGCCGGGTCGGTCAGCGTCGCTGTCAGCGTCGGATGATCACCCGACCGCGTCTTGCCCTTGCCGGTCAGCGCGAGCTTCAGCTTCGGGGAGAACCCGATGTCCTGACAGCCGCCAACCTGGAAGTTGGAGGAATCGTTCGCGGTCAGACCTCCCGTGGACGTAAGCGTCCCGGTGACCGACATCGGGTCGCACGACGTCGGGTTGACCGTGAACCCGGGGCGGTTCAGATCGACGTCGATCCGCCGGATATCGAGCGGGATGCCTTGCAGGATCGTCGGGAACGGATCGGACACGTCCGTGACCTGAGCAGTCTCAGGATCGATGAACAACGCCTGCCGGACCACAACCGTCCCGAGGTCATAAGGCCCCGCGACCGCCGGCACCACGACCGCGAGCCCGTACGGCGCGCCCTTGTACGGGCCGGTCAGATACGCCTGCCCGGACAGGAAAAACGGATCCGGGCCGACCCCCGCGCCGGTCGTGACCATCCCGACCTGCGAGCCGGCCGGACACGACGGATCGGCCTGCTCGGCCGCTCCGCTGCTCGCTGACGCCTGCGCCAACTGAGCGTCGGAGCATTCCTGAACGCCGGCGAGCTTCGCGACCATCCCCGGCGGCAGCTTCACCGACAACCCGGAGAAATTTTGATCGGTGTCCGAGCGCTGGAAGGACAGCACGAACGGCGCGTAGGCGCCCGCTTGGGCATTCTGCGTTCCCGCGGTCAACGTCGGCGAAAATCCAGACACCCCACCCGAGGTGATCTGGAACGAATCCGACGGCGTCACGTCCGCGCCACCCGACCACGGAGACAGGTCCGACGTCGTCGTGTAGGTCCCAAGCTGCTGCGGGGTCGCCAGAATCCCCTGAGGCCCACCGAAGAAATCCAGCTTGAAATCCGTAAACGGCAGCTGCGGGTTGTTCGAGAACGTTGTGGTCAGCTGCCCCGTTCTCGGGTCGGCGATGACGTGGCCGGCGAGCTTGAGCAGCACCCCGTCGGCTTGGGCGGCCACGTAGATCGCCAACAGGCTCCCGAATGGATTTTGGTTCTGCTGGGCTACGTAGATTCCGCCTGTCAGCGCGTCGGACAAAAGCGGTGTGTCGACCTCGACCGTGCCGATCTTCGACGAGTCCGGACACGTCGGCGGATTCGCATTGTCGATCCCGATCTGCGCCGGGGAGCACGCCGTCAGCCCGTTCGCCGCCGACGGGTTCACCGACACACCGCTCGGTAGTGTCACCGTGGCGTTTTGAAGGTTCGCTTCCGCGAGCCCGGTCGGGTTGGCGAGCCCGTCTTGGGGCATGCGCAGGTCGACGGAGAGTCCTGCCGGCGAATCGGCGGCGGTGGTGTCGGGCTGAACGCTGATCGTCGGGCTGAAAGCGAGCAGGTTGCAGCCGTCGAAGCCGATCGGGTTGCCCTGGTTGTCGTGGGAGATAGACGTGGCTGTCTGGAAGTCGCCCTCGCTTTGCCACGAGTCGGCTCGCATCGTTGTGGTCTGCGGCCCGGAGCACGAGGTCGGGTTGGTGAGAAATGGCTGTGGCGGTATCCCGGCAGACTCGGGGGTTGAGCATGTCCCGGTCAGATTGAAGTTGAAGTCCGAGCAGCGCTGCGCGTCGTGAGAGGGGTCCGCCGGGACACCCCAAAGGGTCAGCGCCGTGCCCGTGAACGGGAGCGCGTTCTGGATGTCAGGCAGTGTCGCGGTGACGCCGTAATCGGCGCCGGTCCGGATGCTTATGTCGATGAACACGGCTAGCCCGAATACGTTGAAGCCGAACTCGGCTGGTTGCGTTGCCGGCGGCACGAGGTTGAACACGGGGAAGAACATGGTGGGGCCGAATGGTGTGTTATCCAGTGTCAGCACACCGACTTGGGACGCTGGGCTGCAGGTGGGTGTGCCTCCTCCGGCGGGAGCGAGGTCCTGCTCGGTGCACTGGGGGATTCCCGCCGGATTGCCGATCAGACCTGGCGGCAGATTCACCTGGAGGTCCTTGAGGTTCTCGTCGGGCACCAGACGACCTGTGCTCGGATCGGTATGGCTGGTCATATCGATCGTCGTCGTCAGCTCGTAGGGATGCGACCCGGCCTGAGTGACGGGAGTGCCGTCCTGGTTGGTGACGGTGCTGTCGAAGCTGGTGATCCCGAACTGGGCCGACGCGTTCGCGGCCCCGAACGTGGCCAGGAGGATGCAAGCGCCGGCTGCTAGCGTGGCCAGCCGGCGCGCACGGCGCCCTCGATTCCGCCTTGTCGCCAGCCGCGGTAGCCGGAGGCAGGGTCGTTGCTGTGAGCAGATGCCTGGGTTGGTTCTCATCGGTGTGGCCTCTGGGTCGCCTTGTCGGTGATTGACACCGTGAGGGTGGAGGAGGTGCCGCGGTCCGGTGTGTAGACGACGCGGAGCCTGAGCTTGAGCTTGCGCTTTTGCTTGGCGCTGCGTTTGAGCGCCCGCGTCTCACTAGCGGTGAGAGTCACCCTCAGCCCGTAGGTGCCAGCTTTAGCGGTTGATCGCCTGACGGTCTTGATCCCAGAGCCTGAGATCGCGATCCGGCCCTTGCCGGGCACGCTGACTTTGACGAAGAAGGTGGAGCCGGAGACGACCCTCGTCAACGTCTTGACCTTGCCCTTCGCTGAAGGGATGGCTGCGGACGGATTGGCCGGGCCCGCAAAGCTGATGCTGGCCGCGGTCGGCGGGGACGGTGCGGGGCTGACCGGTCCCCTGCACGTGTTACCGCTGCACGGTGCTGATGGCGGCGCTTGGTTCTGCGCCGGGATTCCGCCGTCCGCGCGGGCGTCGTACACGTCGATGTTTTGGTCGCTGTCTAGGGACACGAGCTGCTGCTTGGTGGAGAAGAACACGTCTGAGCCGCTGGGGTTCGCGTCCATGAAGCTCGACCCCGCTGTGCTCTGCCCGCCCGAAATCAGGGACAGGCAGCCGCCGTTGTCCGCCGAGCTCTGGCAGGAGCCCGAGCCGTCGGCCTCCCACTCGTACACGTCTTGCGTCCCGTCGGTGTCGCTGGGCACCAGCGCGTCTGCGCTGTCGAAGAACAGCCGGCTGCCATCCTCCGAGAGATTTCGCGGCAGGTAGGTGCCGAGAGGGGTGGGCTCCTCCACGCTCGCTAGGCTGGACGGACCCGCCGGGCGCGCTCCGGTCGGGTTGCACGAGACGCACGAGAGCGGATCCGAGGTCGCGTTGGCGTTGTACAGGAACACCTCGGTGTCGGCCTGGCCGGTACCGGTGTCGGTGTTGTCGTAGCCGGTCAGGCTTCTGGTCGACATGAACGCCAGATGCGTACCGTCCGCGGTCAGCCTGGCCTGGTTGGCGGTCTGGTCCCAGTCACGGGCGTCACCGATGTCGAGGGTCGCGATGAACTTCGTGGTTCTCGTGGTCCCGGCGAAGTGGGACACGTACAGGTTGCAGGTTCCGCCCGGATCGCGGAACAGGTCGCAGGTGCCAGGCGAGGCGCCGGGAGCGAGGACCCCGTCGGCAACGAAGTACACATAGGAGCCGTCGCTGCTTGTCGCGAGCACGCCCTGCACGTTGGCACCGCAAAATGTGCCGGCGGCAGCCGAGCAGCTCGGGTCGGTCGCAGGATGCGGATCGACGGTCAGGTCCGTGAGCTGTCCGGTGCCCGTGTCGTACTCATACAGGTCATTACCTTGGTTCGGGGCGGCGTTGGAAATGCGATGGCAGGTGCCGGGACCGCCGGATCCGGCGGTCGAATCGTTGGTCAGCTGCTCGCAGCTGGTGAAGAACACCTTCGAGCCGTCACCGCTCGCGATCTGGTAGGTGGGAAAGATCGGGCCGTTTGGATCGGTGCCGCCGGGGCCGGACCCGTTGGTCTTCTGCGAAGCGGACACCTCGACCGTGGTCGTGCCGTTCTCACGGACGTAGAGCTGACCGGGCTCGTCCTCTTGTCCTCCAAAGTCGATGAAGTAGATCTTCGAGCCATCGGGCGAGACAGCGTTTCGAGCACCGCCGTTGAACCCGCCGCCGCCCGCATCGCCTCCGTTCGGAGAGGCGACACAGGCCGGCCCGCTGCCGCCGCACTGCGTGCTACCCGCGGGCGGGATCTGGTCGACCAGGCGGAGGGTGCCGCCAACCCATTCATACAGGTTGTGCACGTTGTTCTCGCCCGGCGGGGTGTCGGCGGTCAACTGGCCCGGCGACTGAAACAGCACATGGCTGAAATCGCTTGTCGCGGCGTCGAACTGCGCGTCGCCGGGGGGATTGCCGGCGGGCGTGAGGTCCGCGAGCTGGTAGGAGCCGTCGTTGTTGTCGCGCACGAACAGGTTCGCGACGCCCGAAGGCTCGCCGCTGACCAGGGGCGGAGCGTCTTGACCCGCGCCGCCACCCTCTAGCAGAAGCCCGGTCGAAAGGTCGGCCGAGTACCCAACCATGATCGCGCCGGCCCCCAGCTGCGTGCCGGTCGCCTGAGGCGGCAACAGCGACTGCGACAGCCACCCATTCGTCGTCCGCGAGGCCAAATAGAAGTTGAGTACCCCCGTGCCGACCGAGCCGGGGAACGGGGTTGCGGACACATACGCAAACTTGTTGCCGTCGACCGACGCTTGGACGCCGCGGCCAAAATTGACACCGGCATCGCCGCCGTTCTTGTCGACCGGCGAGACCATCTCATACGCGCGGCAGTCCGGCAGGAACGCCGACGCCTGCACGGCTCGGACCGCCGCATTGGGGCACGTGTCGGGGCCGCCCGGCCCGCCGGCCACCTGAGTCGTAAACACCCGATCGGGACCGTCTGTCGCTCCCAGCGAGCTGGTGATCACGACCCGATAGTGATAGGCCGTGCCGGGTTTCAGACCACCGAGGTGCTGGCTGACGCTCTGATTGCCCGTAACCGAGCCCGGGATCGACGCGTCAGGAGCCGGTACGCTCGTGCACGCGCTGCTGGAGCACGGGCCCGTGCCGTACTCGAAGTGGTAGGTATCGCTCAGCCCGTTGCTGACATCAGCGCGTAGATCAGCCGAACCCGAGGTCACGTTCGCAGCGGACTCGTCGTCGATCACCGGCGTCAGCGTCACGTCCGCACCGAACTCGTCGATCACGTGGTTGCCCCCGTCGGCGACATACACATCCCCGCTCGAGTCGACCGCCACGCCTTGCGGCGAGCTGAACGAACCGGCCCGGGTGTCAGCGCCCGTCAGCTGGGCCAGGAACGCGCCCGAGCTTGAGAACTCGTCGACCGCGTTTTCGCCGGCGTCGACCACATACACGTTGCCGTTCGCGTTGTTGACGCCGACGGCCACGATGCTGCCAAACGAGCCGCCCGGCACGCTCGCGCCTGTGATCTGCCGCAGAAACGTGCCAGCCTGGCTGAACTCGTCGACCACCTCTTTGCCCTGATCGACCGCGTAGATGTTCCCGCCCGAATCGACCGCGATCCCCTGCAAGTTCCCGAACGACCCCGACGGGGTGCCGGTGATCTCCGAACCAGAGATATAGGAGGCCGAGCCGCTGAAGTCGACCGGGGTCGGCTGGCTGCCGGCCGTGGTTCCCCCGCTCAGCTTGTCGACCACCCCGTGGCTCGAGTCCGTCACGTAAACGTCGCCCGCCGACGGGCCGGTCGAGTTGTCGACCGCCGCGTACACGTACCCGCCGCCGAACGACCCGCTCGGCGTCGTCGACCCGTCCCACTGCGTCACGAACGTGCCCGTGTTGTCAAACACATCGACAGCATCCGGGCCCGAGTCGCCCACATACGAGAACTGAGTGGCGTCATCGACCGCGACGCTGCGGACAAAGCTGCCGCTGAACTGGCCCGAGCCCGTGTTCTGCGACACCGCCGCCCCAGTCGAGCCAAACTCGTCCACAGCGGCGTTCCCAGGATCAGCGACCCACACGTTCCCGTTGCTAATCGTGACCCCCCACGGATTCGACAGCCCACCCGTAACGGCACTGCCACTCGCGCTGCACTCGCTCGACGAACCGGGGCTTGTCCCCGTGATCTGACAGAGGTAATGGTGCGTAATCTCGGATGACGCCGGCGACACACCCACCGCCAGCGAAGCCGCCGCGGCCAACGCCACACCACACGCAGCCCGCATCACACGGTGACCACTGACGCCGAGAGGAGCCGGACCACTGCCGGCGCCACCGACGTCGGACGCATCACTCGCGATGCTCGCCAACGCTTCGGTGCGCTCGCGCACTGCTCGTGGCATCCCGAGGACAGCGAGAGCAACACGACGGAACAGGTTCATAGCTGGCGGGACTCCTCGGTCAGGGTTGGGGTCAGACGAAACGGGGACGCCGTAGGGCACGAGGAAGCACCCACGGCCCAGATGACGAGCTAGACGCCATAGACGCCTTCCGGGAGGTCTCGCAGGAGCTGGTGTCCGTGCTCGGTGACTGTCCAGGCGCTGGCGACGCCGTTGGGCTCTTTGGCCAGCAGGCCCGTGCGCTCGAGGCGGTGAAGCAGCGCCCATGTCTGGGAGTCGTGGCGAATCCCGAGCGCGCGGCCGACTGCCCGTCCGCTGGAGCCAGGGTGCTCGGCGAGATAGCGAAGGGCCCTACCCCCCAACAGAGAGGGCAGCCGAACCGGTCTCGCACGGCCATAACCGTTGTTATGGCCGTGCCTCGCCCAGCGTAGAAAACCCCTGCAAATTGGTTTCTTCCCGAGTCCGCGTTAGAGACCTAGTGGCGAGCGACGCCCTGGTTTTGCGCGCCGACCCAGCGGCGCCCCAGCGCAGGTCGCCACCGGTTCCTAAGGCGCGACGAACATCCTTTGCGATCTCCAACTCGACGCTCGTGCCGGCAGCGATTGCGGCTCCGCCTGGACGAGGCGATGCCTACAACCCAGCCGTGCGGCGCGGGACGGGCGGCTCACGCAAGTCGCGTGCCAGCCCACCGGCTGGCACGCCGCCCGCAGTCGCGCGACAGGAATCGACGACGTCAAAACGCCCGTCACTACAGACGTTCCGGTCTCGCGATTCACACGCGGTTGACATCCGCCGGGTGGCGTGGTTATGATCCCGGCCCACTTAGGAACTGCTCCGTTTGCAAATCTGGTACGGTGCCCGCCGCGATCACCGAGCGGCTCTCGGGCCGATCGGGTGACCGGAGCAGAGGGAGTAATTGGAGAGAGTGTTGAGGACAGCGTCACCCCAGCCGGACACGACTGCACAATCGGTTCCCGTCGACGCGTCTCGCACGCCTGTCCCTAACAACGGTTATGCGCTACCGGGAGCCTCACTCACCGAGCTCTGACGCGCGGTCGCGCGCCGCTCGAACCGCCACCGTTCCCGCGAGCAAACCGGGCACGACCACCTCAACTCTCCGTCTACCCTAACGACCTCCCAGCCGGGCAACAGGGCGTCGAGCGGTCGCAGTTGCTCGCATAGGTCGCATCGGCGTTCACGTGCGTAGGCTGCCGGTGAGATCGACACGAGGGCGTCTCGTCAGCCGGCCGGGGCCCCTGCAAGCCCCGCGGCTGACCGCGCCAGTCCCGGGAGGGGCCCCGGCTCCTGCGCTCGTGCACGGATGCGGACCCGCCGAGCTCCGACCCGGACCGACCGAAGCTCCGAGCGCAGTATCCAGCTGCTTACCGTCGGCGGGTTGACGTTCAGGCGCTGTGCGATCTCGTCGACGGTTGCGAACTCCTCGACTTCCGCCATCGGCCAGATCGTAAACGGGGTCTTGTCTGGCCCGGGTCGCGCGCCGCCGCACGCCTTGAGCCAGATGAGGTGGAACAGACTGAACGTCTGGTTGAGTCCATAACCGTTAGGACAAAGGGAGGTTGGTGACCGCCGCGTCGCTCCGCCTCATGACCGAGAGGTGGCGCCTCCTCGGCCGCGACTCGATCTCTAACGCACGTAGCGCTGGTAGGCCTTGGTCCAACTGCCAGCGATCGCCGCCTGCGCCTTCGCCAGCGGGAGATCGTGGTAACACACCTGATCCCTGAGGTAGTCCTCCAGCTTGTCCTTAGGATTGAGCGTGAAGCTGTCCGGCGACACACCCGGGTAGTTCTTCTCGGGCCAGAAGTTGCGGGCGTCGTTCGCGGCGCCCCCGAGGTCCAATGGGATGAAGTGGTCCATCTCGTACCCGGACAGGCTGTGGTGGTTGCCGTAGGACCGCATGTCGGCAGTCTTCTCGCTCTCGGTGACGCTTTCGGGGGGTCGGACGGAGTCGGTGTAGCCGCCCGGCCGGCAGATCGTCTGGTGGATCGTGGCCTGCGTCACGGCCGGGTTCAGCGCCCCGGGCGTGCATTTCGGGTCTGGCAGCGCGTACAGCCCACTGCCGCGGTAGTGGCAGCTGCCGGGCTTCGGCATCGACTGCACGGTGTCGGCGGATGCGTGGCTGTACGCAAGGCCGCTGGGGGCCTGGCTCGCCGCGGCCGGGCGGGCGGTGCTGGCGCCGGTGCTCGTTGCCGCGCCGGCGCTCGCCGCCGCGACGGCGAGTGCCACGAGTGTCGGGTAGATCGGTCTCAGCTGGTCCTCCGTCGTATCTCACTTACGGGTGTCTTGCGTTTGCTCACGAAGGGCGCGCCCGCCCGCCGGCTAACCGCGTCCCCGACGTCACCGGCGCCAGCCGGCCACAGTCAGAGGCCACCTCAGGGGTCGAGTCCGGGAGGTTCGAGCGCTGGCTCTGGCATCTCGTACCCGGGGGCAGGTGTCTCGACGATCCGGGCCGGGCTTGCCTCGAGCTGGAGTATGCGCTGCAGCTGAGGAACCAGCGCGAGGTCTTCTGGGCGGCCACGCGCCGTGGCCATCGTGACCAGGTCGGCCGTGGAGGCGACCCAGGGTCGTAGGCCGCCACCGAGGTTCTCGACGGTCGCGCCGAGCCGCAGTGCTGGATATCCGCGGGGAACCCCGGCGGGCGTTGCGACGATCTTGACCGGCCCGGCGACCGTATTGAACTCAAGGACCGGCTGCTGTGCCGGGGTGCCGCCCGACCGCCGCGTCTTCCGGGCGAGGACGAGCTCGGCCCCGAGCTCGTCCAAGGCGCTCTGCACCCGGCTGCTGTTGGCTGTCTGCGGCGACGGGCAGATGTCAACCCCGTAGGTCACCTCGTCGGCGCCGCGGATCACGCGCGCGAGACCGCCGATCACCACGAACGTCGCCTCGGCCCGCTGGAACGCGATCAGGACCGCCCGCGGGTCAAACCGCGCCTCCCCCCCGCCTCCTCTCAATGCCCCCCCTTCGCTGCCCGTCCCCGGCGCATCATCCGCTCGACCCGCGCCTCTGGAGACTGGCGCTGTAGCGCGACCAGCGGCCGGTCATCAACCGGCTCATAGGGCACGGGCGTCAGCGGCAGATCAAAACCGCACGCCCTGAGTAGCACTAGCAGCGTATCCAGGCTCGGCCCCGCGCCGCCCGTCTCCCACCGTCCGATCGCCACCTTTGCCTTGCCGGTGCGCTCCGCCAGTTCCTCCTGGCTGAGTCCCGCGCGCATCCGAGCCTGCCTCAGCAGCGAGGCCCCGATCGCAGTGTCCGATCTCATCACGGGCCAGCCTATCAATCCGTCCACGCATCGGCCTGTATCTACTTATTTGTTGCTGTCCGCGAATAGTGATACGTTGTTGGCATGCCGCCGAAACAACAAAACGACGTCCACCATCCCCGCTATGCGAACCAGAGCGCCGGACCCGAGACCAAGCCGATCACAACCCTCGACGGGCAGCCGGGGCACCGCGAGATGAGTCAGCTGAACACGGAGCAAACGTGCAGCTCGGAACAGCGGCGCCACGCAGATGGCTGGCTCGTCGGGGCACTGCTCAACTCCGCGACGGCCGCCCAGCTCGTTTGGTTTTTCGGCACCCTCGAATCCCGCGAACCCGACGAGCCATACCGCCGGATTGCGGCCCAGCTTGTGCGGGAAGAACTGGAGCTCCGCTCGTGAGGCAAAGCGACTCCCTGAAGCTCGGCCGGCCTGTAGCCCGCGCAGCCGATAGCGACCTTGTCGCCAATTCGACCATGACTCGCATGCGCGTGACAAGTCTCGGCACAGAAACCCAGATCTCGGGATCGATCCTGGACGAGTTGCTAACGGCTGAACAAGTGGCCGAGCTCCTTCATCTTCGCGTCTCAACCGTCGAGGACTACGCTCGTCGCGCAATCCTCCCAAGCATCAAGGTAGGCCGACACTGGCGCTATCTTCGGTCCCACGTAGAGCGGGCGATCGCTCGGCTGGCAGAGTGAGATCAACGAGATCGCTGGCGACTGCAACGAACGATCGAAGCGCCGATGCGATGGCGACGGTCGGCACAAAGCCGGCGACTGAGTTCATGGAAATGCGATCGCCGGACCGGCCTGGCGATACCCGCTATGGCGATTGCGGAAGTGATGTCCTCGCCGCCGCCTGGGCGACTTAGCGACAGCAAGCTCAGATGTCTGCGGCGCCTCGGATCAACTGGTGGTGTTGGCTCCAGGTCGCCCAGACTGCGATTCCCCACGCACGCGCGAGCCGCTCATACACAATGGCGTTGTTGGTACCTGCGACATCCAGGATGGTGAGGTCACCGGGTCCGTGGTCTCTCTTGAGGGCCGGGAAGTCCTCGTGCCCGTGCACGACTCGGCGCAACAGGTTGGTCGTCTGTTTTGGTGGCAGTCCAAGTTCCAAGGTTGCGTGCAGACCGACGAGATGAACGAAGACTGATTGTCGGTCGCGGCGGTCGCTGCCGTCCCCGGGATGCTGAGCCATGTAGGCATCGACGACGATGCGGTGCGCCGGCGGGTAGCCAAACCGGAGCATTTCGTCGGCTTGGACCTCGCCGAAGGCCTTCCAACATCCGGGCGAGGATCGGACATAGCGGTGGACGGGACCATCGCAATCGGGCACCTGGGCGCCGCACTGTGGGCACACGACGGTCGGGGCCGAGTTACTTCTCGGGACGCTCCGCATCCTGGGTCTCGTATTGCGCGAGTGCGTCCTCAAGGGCTCGCAGCTTGGTGTCGATGACATCGCGGACGACGGCCTGATCGACGTCGAAGTACTCGTGGATGAGGATGTTCCGCATGCCACGGATTGCCGGCCAGTCGATCTGCGGTAGCGCCTCGGTCACGGCGTCGGGCAGGTTATTTGCGGCCTCGCCGATGACGGCGATGTTCCGTTCGATCGCGTCCACGGCCATCTCCGCGGCGTGTCCTTCCGGGGCGTCGAGGTCCTCCGCGTAACGTACGCACCGCGCGATCGCCGCGCGAATGTCCGCGACGCGCTGCTCTGGCCCCCTCACAGAGCGACGGCGTCGGCAAGAGCCGCTGCGGAAACCCCGCCCTTGAGCAGCTCGGCCGAGAACACGTCGACATCGTGTCCGAGGATGCGACGGAACTCATCGCTGAGCCCGCCGGCGCGGAACAAGATGTTCCCGTCCGCCGGATCGAGGTCCACGAGGATGTCGATGTCGCTGCTGTCCGTCGCCTCACCACGCGCGACCGACCCGAACAGCCGCGGATTCCTCGCGCCGTACCTGTCCATCACTTCATCCAGTTCGTCGCGGTGCGCGTCGATCAGATCGCGCAGCACAAAACTCGGCTGCATACCAGTAGCCATGGTTCGAGGATACCTGCGACTGCCCCGGACTCGACCAAGCAGGACTGGCGCTCGCACGAAACTCGAAAAGTCTCGGCTGCTCAATCCCGACGGCGCGCACTCGCGCCTCTCGCCGAGGAGCGGGTGCCGCCGCGGGCGGGTCTAACGATCGTTTCCCAGGAAGTCACGGCATAGCCCTAGGGAGCTCCCCACCGGCAGCGTCCGCATACCTGCTAGCGCTCGGTCGAAGCGATCGCGACGGCCGCCGCAAGCTGACGACCGCCGTCATGGAGAAGCAGTCGCCGGCGATCTGTGTGGTTCACGCCGCGGCAGCTACTTGGTTGCGGGGGGACCGTACGACTCGTGACAGCGCTGGATCCGCTCGGAAGTCGCGGATCAGTGACCGGAACGCTTCGACCGTACCCGCGAGGGCATCCTCGTTTCGCCCTGTCGTTAGCTGGCCGTCGGGGCCCGTCAGTCAGCGGGCAGCTCGACGCTTTCAAACGCGAGCACCTCGGCCAGCCGGTCGAAGTGGCTGTCCTTGTGCACCACCGCCAGCCCGCCACGATCGGCAGCGGCGGCAGCGATCAACGAGTCGGTGATCGAGACACGGTGATACGCGTCGCGCTTGCCGGCAAGCTCGGCCAGCGCGGACATCGCAGCGTCGGCGACGGCCCTGTCGTTACGCAGCATCCGCAGCGCCGACAGCTCGGTACTGAGTTCCTCGTGCTCTGCTGAGGTCCGTGCGGAGTAAAGGATCTCCATCCTCACAACCGGTGTAAGCAACATCCGGTCGCTGACCGCGGCCAGACGCAGCCCATCGCGCAAATCCTTTGGCAAAGCGGCCAGCCGCCACCACGCAGATGTGTCGATCACGAACGGGTCGTCGCCGTCCAGCAGCTCGGCGAGGTCCATCCCGACCTACTGGTCGTGGTCTTCGAGCTGCTCGACGCTCTTCAGCGCTTCACGATCAAAGCCGTCCGGATCCATGAGACGGTCCCAAAGCGCGTTTACTCGCCGGACCCGGTCCTCTTCGGATATCGGGGCCCGCTCACCAACCAGAGTCGCACTTGGGGATGAAGCGTCCATTCAGCCAAGGATACCGGCGACACGGCGCACCGCCGGAGACCTCCACCCATCGGACTCCATGCGTAGCCGAACGGCTTGAGCTGGCTCGTCCTCCGTCGCCGCAACACTAGCGTCCGAAGGCGATCGCGCCGGGTGCCGGAGAGCTGGCAATCGCCCGCATGGAAAAGGGATGGCCCGGTCACGGTGCCCGTCGCACCCAAGTTTCGTGGCCAGGTCATTGGCATCGCGGGGATGCCGGAGCGTGTGGTGGGTTGTGAGGCGGCGGTTTTGGACGCCGCGAGGGTGGAGCCTCGAGTTACGCTAGGTGGGCGCCGACGGTCGGGTCAGACCGGTCAGCTGAGTCCTGCTCGAGGCGCATAACTGAAGTTACGGACAGGCGTCTCGGTCGCGGCGGTGAGCGTGGCTCGCTCGCTGTCGGCTGGCTGGGTTGACGCTGCCCTCAAGACTCTCTCTTCCTCTCCTCTGTGCGATTGCCGGAGCGGGCCCTGTGGAAATCGCGGATCGCAGCCTAGCACTTTGCAAACGGTTTTGTTCCCGGTGCGCGCGGCGGCATGCTAATCCGCTCGCCGGGTGCACGTCAACCTTGCGGCGGTCAAACCCAAGAACCGCCGCTACGACGGCGGTTTCGCCGCACAGGACGGTGGCAAGCGCGTTGCGCCGGCGCCGGACACAGAGGCGTTCCCCGAAACGAAACCGTCCGGCCGACAACCGCGGGCCGGTCCGGTGCAGCTGCGTGGCGCTGCCGCCGCCAAAGTCGTAACCCAGGAGCCGGACCCAGACCTCGGCCGCGGATCAGCTTGCCGTGCGTCGGTGGCCGGTTCGCCGCGTAACGTGGTGGCGTGTCACCGAGGTCGGTGTTTCTGGCCGCGGCCGTTAGCACGAGTCGCCGCGGTGAAAGTGCCTCATTGCAGGACTTTTAGGCGTTCTGGCGGCTCGTCCATAACTTCAGTTATGGACGAGCCGCCCACTCTGAAAAGGGCGGTGCGCGGCGGGTTGAGCGTTCGCGTGAGGCGGAGATCGTGGCGTTACGCGCGG
>Ga0123356_10004936_pt1 | contig 13682 bp, 10 predicted proteins | sample TergutEmb28metaG_2_FD_92546 | JGI IMG/M metagenome (GOLD analysis project Ga0123356, IMG submission 92546) | Embiratermes neotenicus P3 segment gut microbial communities from Petit-Saut dam, French Guiana - Emb289 P3 | ecosystem: Host-associated > Arthropoda: Insects > Digestive system > Gut ...
CGAGCGGCCTTAAGGCTTCATGCGTGAGCACGAGTATCCCTACGTCTGAGCCCTGGCCCTGGTCTTCCCATGAATGGAATACTGTGACCGTGCCGTCCGGGTTCAGCGCAAGAGCGACTTCCGCGTGGTCGTTGATCTCGCCGCAGATGTTGTAGCCGGCAAGAGCCATGCCAACACCGCGCAGCTTTTCGGGAGTGTTTTCCTTCTTCGCTTTCGCGACAGCCTCATCGTAGTAGGGCTTCATCCGGTCCATGATTTCCGTGAACGGATACTCCTTGTGATAGCGGCTGTTGAGGTTCAGGTCGCCGGGCTTGGCCAGGTTTTTATATCGGAACTCGAAGGGATCCATGCCGATCTCCTCGGCAAGCATGTCTACGAGGGACTCGGACATGGCAAAGGCCTGCGAGTTGCCGAAAGAACGGTAAGCGGTGCCGTAAGTCTGGTTCGAGAAGCCGGAGCGGGCAAGGGCCCTTACGTTCGGGATATTGTACCCGAACCCGGCGAAACGCAGAACCTTGGTCGTCAGGTTGTTGACCATTTCGGTATAAGCGCCGTGGTCATAAACGAAGTCGAATTCAAAACCTGTTATCTTGCCGTCTTTGTCACAGCCGAGCTTAGCGTTCGAGTAATGAGCAGAGCGCTTGCCCTGGAACCAGTTATGCTGGTCATAGGTCATCGTAAGGCTGACCGGCGCTCCCGTTGCCAGCGCGCAGGCGCCTGCGAGGCCGGAAATGGCCGGAGACAGACACGCTCCGAACGAGGCGCCTGTCGGGTTCTCTATGGTACGGAGCTGGTCGTCGGCCACGCCGAGACCCGGAGCCAAAGTGATAAGCGGCAGTATGAGGGCCAGAGTCTTACTGTGGATACAAACGGCCCCGTTCTCGTCGATATACGCCTGGACTGTCTCAGGCTCTATCACAAGGTGAGGCGCGCTCGTCGTGAAGAAGCTTCCCTCGACCACATATTCGGACTCGGGCAGGACTTCCCTTGTGTCCTTTCCTTTGAAAAGCGGCATTCTAATGTATTCGTTCGGGATGCCTTCGTGTATTTCCATCGCGCCCGGGGCGACAGCCTCGGGATATGTCATGTACGCGGGCAGCTCCTCAAGGTCTACTTTAACAAGTTTCGCGGCGGCCCTTGCTTCTTCCTGTGTGGTGGCGGCTACAACGGCAACGACGTCGCCGTAACGGCAAACCTTTTCGTCGCAGATGATCGGGCGCTCAAAGCCGTCGGCCAGAGAGCGCGGATGGCCTACCGGCAGCATTATACGGTTGGTGCCCTTGACGTCCTTTGCCGTAACGACCTTGACGACACCGGGCATCTTTTCAGCTTCGGAAAAATCTATGCCTTTGATCCTGGCGTGGTTCATTCCCGGCTGGACGACCGCGAGGTAGAGAGTGCCCGGAGGCATCTTTGACGCGATGTCGTCGCCGTAATCGCAAAGGCCTGTGACCTTCGAAAGGGCGGCAGGGCGGGGTACGTTGGTCCCGTATATACGGCCGTCTTCCGGAGTTTTGTATGTGATGTCTTCCATTGTCGCTTCGCCGCGCATAACCTTCGCCGCTGCCATTACGCAGTCTACGATGGGTTTCCATCCGGTACACCGGCACGCGTTGCGGTTCTTCGTAAACCAATGGCGTACTTCTTCTCTTGTCGGGTTCGGGTTTTCCTGGAGCAGGACGTACGCGGAAACTATAAACCCGGGGCTGCAGAACCCGCACTGCACGCCGCCGTAGGTGATAAAGGCCTGCTGCAGAGGATGAAGGTTCCCCGGCGTACCGATGCCTTCTATCGTTATTATCTTGCTGAAATCAGGCACAGTCCTTATCTTCTTGACACATGAGCGAACGAGTTTGCCTTCAAGGATCACGTTGCACGCGCCGCATTGCCCGGTACCGCAGCCTATTTTCGTTCCTGTAAGCCCGATCCTTCTTATAACTTCAGCCAGGGTGTCCGTCTCTGGGTTGCAGACCATGATGCGATCCACTCCGTTGATATTCAGCCAAATCTTTCTTAATGCCATTTCTAATTGCCTCCTTGTTTTAAAACTTTATAAATAATTGACGACGGTTTATTACTCTTCCTCGCGAGGCGGATCCCCGTCGAAAATACCCTGCGGATTCAGGAATATCTCCCCTGGTTTGCCCGGCAGCGGCGTAAGCCCCTCCGGTGTGCTCCTGGGGAACAGCAGCTTGGCCTGCCAGTGTATCGCGAAGTCCTCGGCCTTGATCGGATACCTTTCGACCATCATGTCGACCATCTCTTTGCCTGTCTTAGCCTTGTCGTAGACTTCGTCGTAATATTCCAGGTATTTGATCGACCAGTCTACACAGTCGGTATAAGAGCGCGAGGTATCTTCCATTACTTCCTCAAGGATCCGGATCTTATCCGCGTCACAATGGCCCGGGATCACTATCCTCGGGTCAAATTCAAGCATTCGCGCTATATCCTTGCGCCATTTGACGCGGCGCTCAACGTTACTTTCGATCGGCCACAGGTTGCAGTCGTGGAAGGCTACGTCCGTGGCGCAGATCACCTTCAGAGAAGGCACCCACGCGATCGAGTTGTTGATACTGTCGCCCTCATAGTCTCCGTAAAACTCGATTTTTTCGCCTTCAAGCTCGACGAAGGGCTTTTCGAGGATAAAGGGGACAGTGACTGATTTAGGCTGATCGTCGGGGCCGAAACGGTCATAAGACCACATGTCGAGTTTGTCAGTAGTCGTGTCGACGATGTCGTGGACCGACTGGTGCAGCCCGACGATTTTGGCGTTCGGAAAAACATATTTAAGCGCGTGCAGCCCGAAATGATGATCCGGATGGAAATGCGATACGTAAATATGCGTCAGGTTTTTACGCATGGTTATGATCTCGGACGCCATTTTGTATGAGTCGCTAAGCAGCTGAGACGCGTCGACAAGGACAGCGTCATTTTCCCCGTAAAACAGTGTGGAATTACTGTTGAAACCGAGGTAGCTGTGCAGAAAAACTTTGTATTTTATGGCCATTTTATCTCCTTTTTTATTTGGTTTTAGAGCATTGACTTCCAATTACGATGATAGCCTCGAAGCCCTTTGATGTCAATCGTTAGTTTGGAAAATACGGGGCGCGACAGCTGTGCCGCGCCCCGTTTTCTGTCAATAATAAAACGTTTTTAGCCGGCTCAGATTCAGGCGGAACTATCCTTGCCTTTCGCGGCTTTTCTGGCCATGATCTCTTCCATATGGGCTCTCTGGTCCGCCTCGGCCTGCGCCTGGACTTCCAGTATCTCTTCGACAGGCATAGGCTTGAACAGCGGACGTTTGACCTTCACCCTTATCCAGATGACGCCGTAGACCGCAAGTATTATGAGACAGATGATCACAGTACGCCATATGATCATTCGGAACTCGGGATCCGGGTCGATCGTAAGGATCATCCAGAACATACCTATGATACCGATGACCGGAAGCACCGGTCCAAGAGGCATTTTAAACGACCTCGGGGCGTCCGGCATACGCGCGCGCATTACCAGCATGTTTACGTGGGCTATGATGTAAGCGACCATCCAGAACGTGCATCCAGTCAGGATCAGCACGATAAGGCCTTCCGCGTCTTCCGCTTTGTAGATGGAAAGAACCGCGATCAGCCCTGCGCTCATAAGAAGGATACCGGCATAAGGCATGTTGCGGAAATTTCTTTTCTTGAAGATAGCCGGCACGAGGCCCATCTGAGACATACCTTCCATGATCCTCGAGCAGGCTCCTATTACAACGTTGACCGTGCTTATGGCGGCGAGTATCGCGACGATGCCCATCCATATCATGCCGACCTGCGGGCCGAGTACCTGCACTCCGTAAATGATATGCGGGGAGTCGGCGGCTCCGAGCGTTGCCCACGGCACGTAATTCGAGAACGCGAATACTGTGATGACAAGCAGGACCAGAATGATCGCAAGGCTCAAAAACATACCAAGCGGGACGTTTCTCTTCGGGTTCTTTATCTCACCGGCCATCGGGATGATAAACTCCGCGCCGATGAAGAGCCAGAACGCCATAGGAGCGAGTGCCAGTACGGATGCGATCTGGTCGTCGCTCGCGAAGAATTCCTGAGTCACCTCAACGCCCGCTCCTTTGCCGGCTATGCCGACGATCGCGAGGACCAAAAGCGAACCAAGAAGCGCGTATGCTACTACGTTCTGAACCTTTGAGAAGATATCGATACCCAAAAGGTTAACGACGCATAAAATAACAATAATAATGATTCCGACAACAAACGGCGGCACGCCCCAGCTCCAGAATTCCTCAAATACGATCCCGCACATCGAGACCTCGGTGCTTGAGGTGAAGCAGTTTGTTATGATATACCCTCCCAGCATCGCGATGATAGCCGGAAGAGCGCCGATAGCGGCGTAAGTATACTGCGCCATACCGCCCCTGAGGCCCGGCATCAGCGCGTTCAGCTCAGACAGCGATCCGATCGCCAGCATGTTCAGAAAACACGCTATTATCATTGAGAAAATAAAAAGCCCTCCGATCGCGCCGGCACCCTGGCCAAGTGTCAGAAGGCAGCTGGTCGCAACGACAAGCCCCGCGCCCATCCCGACAACACTGAACAGTGACAGTTTTTTCTCAGGTACAATCCCACCCATTAATACTTCTCCTCTCTATTATGCTTAATAAAAACTAATTAAAACCAAAGGGCCGCGCTCGTCATGAACGCGGCCCCCCTGTCTTATTACTTACTTGTGTACTCTATTGCGTCGAGGACGGCTTTTTCAAAGCTATCGACGGCATAGTCTATGTCTTCATTGTCGATCGTTATTGCCGGCAGGAAACGGAAAACCGACATGTTGTTGATCGTGTGTATGCACTGGATCCTGAATACGTCGTTCAATTCGCCGAGTATCGGGTCTGAGAAATACTCACCGTATCCTTCCTGATACTTCTCGGGGATGAGCTGGAATTCCATACCGATCATCAGTCCCTTGCCGCGTACATCCTTGATGATAGAAGGATATTTTGCCTGCAGCTCCTTGAGCTTGCCGATGAAGTACTCGCCTTTCTCGGCCGCCTGGGCTATCATGTCGTTTTCGAGCAGGAACTGGAGAGTCGCGAGCCCCGCGGCAGTGCTCATGCCGTTCTCCTGATAGGTCGCCGTGTGGTGGAAGCAGGTCTCGGGAGTACCGTAAGCGGCTTCGTATATGTCTTCCTTGCAGATATATCCGCCGAAGGGGATCAGTCCGCCGGAAAAGCCCTTGGCGAATATCAGGACGTCTGGAACGACGTCTTCGTGATCGACGCACCACATCTTGCCCGTGCGCCCGCAACCGCTTTGGATCTCGTCAACGACCATGATCGCGTCGTACTTGTCGCAAAGTTCCCTGACCTTCGTGAGGTATCCTTCGGGGGGCACGATGATGCCGCCTTCGCCCTGAATGGGCTCAACATAGAAAGCTTTGTAGCAGTTTTTGGCCAGCGCTTCCTCAAGGGCCGCGGAGTCGCCGTAAGGAACATGGTCGACGTCTTCCATCAATGGATGCTGATACATCCTCCACTTTTCCTTGCCGCCGACCGAAACGGCGCCGGTAGTCTTGCCATGAAACGCGCCGTCACACGCCAGGAACCTGTCCTTGCCCGCTTTGTCGCGCGTAGCCAGCTTGATGAGCTTCAGAGAAGCTTCGACAGCTTCCGCTCCGGCAGTCGCCGTACCCATCTTGGTGAGCTGCCCGCCGGGTGAAAGTTTGGCCATATTGGCCGCGAACGCGGCGGCTATGCTGTGATAGGCGACGGTGCCCATCATGTAATAGTCCGCCTTGAACACCTTTTCGAGTTCATTCCATATATATTCGTTGTTATTGCCTACTGTACAGACCCCGACGCCGCCGATCATGTCAAGGTGCTCGTCACCGTTGTAGTCGATAAATTTTGAGCCCTTGGCTTTAACGAAATACTTCGAGTTGCCGCAAAGCGTCCTCTCTCTGTTCAGATATGTAAGCTGCAGGTCTTTCGTCGTCTCATAATCCATTACGAGAGCGTCGTCAATTGTGATAAAATCCTTGATTACGTCCTTTACATTTGCCATTTTACTAACCTCCGAAATGCTTTTATTGACTAAGTTTGAATAATAATAAATGTTGGTTTTCCAACACTTAGTGAAAAAAGTATATCATCATGAATATAAAAGTCAATTGATAGTTCAGAAATTAAAAACAGGAATCAGTCGCTCTTAGAAGGCCGAAAACAATTAAAAAAATTGACCGGACATGTTTACATATGGTAGACTTTGCAGACCTGTTGTAAATTCAGTTTTTTTATTGTCAATCATTAATAGAAGGAGGACTATTATGAAGTCAACCAAAAGAACAGTTTTCGTTTTGTTTGTCGTTTTTGCTCTGGTGCTCACACTTGCCCTTAGCGCATGCGCCAACAATACCGGCGGCGGCGGAGGAGGAGATACCTCGAGCGGCACAACTGCGCCGTCTGCGGGCACAGACGCAGCCTCAGACGGAGACGAGATCCTTGTCGGCTATGTGACGGCATTCACCGGCCCGCTTGCGGTTTTTGTGGTAGCCACACAATGGGTCGATGAGCAATGCCTTGAGGCCATCAATAAGGACGGCGGCATCGAAGTCGACGGCGTGAAGAAAAAGGTTCGCGTTATTTACGGCGATACAGAAAGCGATCCTACGACCGCGACAGAAGTCGCCCAGAAAATGGTGCTTGAAAACAAGGTCGATATTCTTGTTGGCGCATGGACACCTACTAACTCGGGTCCGGTAGCGGTAGTAGGCGAACGTTACGGAGTACCGACTTATATCTCCAACAGCCCTGCAGAATCCTGGATCGAGAGCGGCGGGCCCTATTACTGGGCTATGGGTACGCTTTTCTATATGACTGACCTTCTAACCGACTCAATAGGCGGCATGAAGAAACTCGATACAAACAAAAAAGTGGGCTTCCTGTTTGACAGCGAAGTCGACGGTATCGTCCAGTCCGCATTAGAGAGGGAGATGCTCGAGGCCGAAGGGTTCACAGTCTTTGATCCGGGCCGTTTCCCGATGGACACTGTGGATTACACCGACCTTATCAGAAAGCTTCAGGCTGAAGACTGCGATATCGTAGTCGCCAGTTTGATCGGCCCTCAGTTTTCGACCGCATGGAAGCAGTTCCATGAAAACAATTATATCCCGAAAGGCTTTGTCATCGGAAAAGCGCTGCAATTCCAGTCTGACGCCGATGCGCTCGGAGAAGGCATGGCACACGGCCTTATAGCCGAAGTACACTGGGATCGTACATATCCGTTCTCATCACCGTTGCTCGGTATGAATTGTGAACAGCTTGCGGCAAAATGGGAAGCTGAGAAAGGTATACAGTTCCCCATGACTCTGGGATATGACGTTTCTCTTTGGGAGGTCCTCAATGACGCGCTGACGCGTGCAGGCACGCTTGATCCTGAATCAGTCCGTCAGGCGATACTCGCGACGGACATGGAGGGTATCTACGGACATATAAAATTTGATGAAAATCAGGTAGCAAGCGTTCCCTGCGTCACAGGGCAATGGCACAAAGGTGAAACCTGGTCGTACGAAAAGACTATCATTTCGAGTCTGACGTTCCCGGCAATACCGTCACACCAGCCCTTTATTCTTCCAAACACGACACAGGGACAGTAACTAACCATATTATTATCAGCGGGATCGCGCCAACAGGCGCGACCCGCGACCTTATGGAGAAAACATTGAACATTATCCTGAAAGTCGAGAACCTGAGCATCTCGTTCGGAAGCAATGAGGTCCTAAAAGACCTGAATTTTGAGCTTGCTGAAAACGAGATCCTGGGTATCATAGGGCCAAACGGAGCGGGAAAGACTGTACTATTAAATATACTCTCGGGTATCCTTGCCCCTAACAGCGGAAAGATTTATTATCAGGGCGAAGATATTACAAAGAAATCGATAGTTGACCGCACTCTGATGGGTTTTGGCAGGACGTTTCAGGTACCAAGGTCTTTTGAGAATATGACGGCGTATGAGAATTCTCTTGTCGGAGCGGTTTTCGGAAATGATGTAACGGAGAAAGACGCTCAGAAAATGTCTTCCGAAATACTGGATATCATAGGCCTCGGGAAATATAAAGGCTCATTTGCAAGTAAACTTGGGTTGCTTGACAGAAAAAGGCTTGAGATAGGGGTGGCGCTCGCGTCAAGGCCTAAGCTGCTGCTGCTTGATGAAGCCGCTGGAGGGCTTACGGAATCAGAACTGACAGACGTCCTTGAAATCGTAAAAAATGTAAGGGCGTCAGGTGTAAGCGTGATCTGGATAGAGCACGTACTGCAGACAATGATAGAAGGCACTGACCGTGTCCTGTTGCTTGCGGAAGGCCATGATGTGATAAACGGCCTTCCGGAAGAAGTTATGAAATCAAAAGAAGTCGAAAGAATCTATCTGGGAATAGACTGATATGAACGAAGAAAAAATCCTGAAAATCGAATCCCTGGATTGTTATTATGGCGATTTCCAGGCATTGTTTGGTGTATCTATGGAAGTTGTGAAGGGGCAGATCGTATCAATAATAGGAGCAAACGGTTCCGGTAAATCAACACTTCTAAATACAATAATGGGAGTAAATAAGCCAAGATCAGGGAAAATATTTTTTGAAGGAACAGATATAACCGCAAAACAAACAAGCGATATCGTTTCGCAGGGCCTGACGATTTCTCCGGAAGGCAGCGCTGTGTTTGAAGACATGAGCGTTACGGAAAATCTGTTGATGGGCGCATATCTGAAAAACCCGCGTAAAAACAGACAAGCTAATATGGAGAAAGCCTTCGAGCTTTTCCCCGTTCTTTACGAGAAAAGAAACCAATTGGCGACATTTCTCAGCGGTGGACAACGTCAGATGCTGGCGATCGCGCGCGCTATTATGAGTGAGCCAAAAATACTGATCTGCGATGAAATATCGCTTGGGCTTGCGCCTGTTGTTGTAAAAGACATCTACAAAAAAGTAAAAGATATCAACGACAGCGGAGTAACTATCCTGTTGGTGGAGCAGGAAGTTAAGCGCAGTCTCCAGTACTCGGATTATTCGTACGTTATGGTAAAAGGCCGTATCGTCATTGAAGGCCGGTCAGAGGAGCTGCCTGAGGAAGAAGTAAAAGACGCGTACTTGGGCATTCACAAGTACGCATAGAAACCAGGAAAAAACTATGGAATTATTCATTCAATATTTTATACAAGGGTTGCTGCTCGGAGGATTATACGCGATTATCGGCGTCGGGCTTTCTCTAGTTTTTGGTATTATGAAACTTACGAACATCGCCCACGGCGACCTGATGATTCTTTCGGCGTTTTTTATCATGGTATTTTCGACCATACTGGGATTGAACCTTTTTATCGCGTTATTATTTGCGATAGTAGTTATGGTCATAATCGGTGCGCTGATCCAAAAATTCCTGATCAACCGGGTTATCACAAAAGGGCCCGAACCCGCCATACTTGTTACATTCGGGTTGTCGATCATCATACAAAATATATTGACACTGGTATTTCGTATGGATGCGCGTATCATCAAAGGGCCTTTCGCCGGCGTAAACGCAGTCAGTTCAAAGTGGGTCGTGATCTCAGGCGAGTATCTGATGAATTTCGTCGTATCGGTCGTTGTCATCGTTGTACTGAGCATCATAATAAAGAACACTTACGTAGGACGGTCGATACGCGCGGCTTCAAGCAGCAGGACGACCGCCGAATTCATGGGTGTGAACACACTTCGCACCTATATTTACGCGATGTGTATAGCGGTAGTCGCAAGTTGTTTTGCGGGACTTTTAGTCGGCCAGACATTCACGTTTTATCCATACTCAGGTACACAGTATCTGATCATTGCTTTCGGCGTCGTTGTGATCGGCGGCATGGGAAGCATTATCGGAACATTGCTGGGCGGAATGATCCTCGGCCTGTCGCAGCTTCTTGGCGCGTTTTTCTTCGGCAGCGGTTATATGATACTGATCGGATATATCGTAATGCTTGTGCTGTTGACTTTAAGGCCTCGAGGTTTGTTGTCGAATATGGTCAGAAATTGATTGGTGAATAGATGGTAGAAAAACTCGGAACCGGCCCGGCTGGAAAAACAAATATTAAAAATCTTGCAATCATCATTGCGGTGATGTTTTTCGCCAGTTTGTCTGTATGGGGCAATGACTATTTTGTCAATATATTTACATTGCTGTTCCTTTATATGGCACTCGGGCAGATGTGGAATCTGCTTGCCGGATATTCAGGATTGATCTCACTGGGGCAGCAGATCTTTGTGGGGCTGGGGGGATATTCAATCGCGGTTATGACTGAGAAACTCGGGCAAGGTGTTTTTCTCAGCTTTTTGGCGGCAATAGGAGTCAGCGTTGCTTTTGCCTTCATTATATCTTTTCCGATATTTAAAATGCGTGGTATATATTTTACGATCGGGACATGGATCATCGCCGAAGCCCTGTCGGTTTATTTCGTCAACTGGTCATTTGTAAATTACGCAATCGGCTTCAATATCAGGATCGGTTACAGCTTTTCGCCGCGCATTATATATATTATGGCACTCCTGATCGGCATTGGATCTATAGCTATCGTCTATTTCCTTCTTCGTTCAAAGACCGGACTTGCGTTGATGTCTATTCGAGACGATACAAATTCCGCGGAGGTCCGGGGCGTAAAAATCTATCAGACGAAGCTTAAGATATTCCTGCTAACATCGGGCTACACGTCCCTGATCGGCGCTGTGCTCTACCTGAATTTTGTTTATATAGTGCCGAGAGCAGCCTTTGCGATCGACTGGACAGTGATAATGGTATTTATCGTTATCATAGGCGGGATCGGTACTATCGAAGGTCCGATCATCGGGGCTGTTGCCTATATATTTATCAGGCAGTACTTGTACAATTTCCCCGGTATCAGCCTGATCATACTTGGCATTGTAGCCGTCGTGATCATTCTTGCCATTCCAAAAGGTATAATGGGGACCCTGCACGCGCGTTTTGGATTTGAGCTTTTCTCCGTAAGAAGAGGGTTTAGCGATAGTCAGGGAGTGATAGCATCTTTGCGTGACATTTTGATCGGGCGCAAAAACGAAACCGGTAACGGGGATCCTAAATAGGAATACATGAGGAGGTACTCAGATATGCAGATATCAGTAATAGTGGAAGAAAATATCAAAGAGGGGCAGAAGGACGCGTTCGTGGCGCATATGCGCGAGATGATAAGGCTCACAAAAGAAGAAGACGGATGTATCGCCTACGACCTGTACGAGTCAATAGAAGGCACGGGGGAAATCGTGCTGGTAGAGCTCTGGGAGAGCAAGGAAGCGCTCGACGCCCACCTTCAGACAGACCACTTCAAGGAGCTGTTCCCGGCATCGGAAGTCTTCAAAGCCGGGCCGCCAAAAGTCAGACTTTTCGGCATACTATAATCGTTTTTATTATTCCTCTATGCCGGCCAGCCTCCTGGCCAGTTCTTTCTTATGTTCGATTCCGGACTGCTTTGCCATGACTACGCGCTGCGCCTGAGGAGAACCGGCGCCGTGCATGCTTTCGACGAGCGCTGTGCCTCCGGTCATGTTTTCGATCAGCCTGGCCATTTTATAACGGTATTCAGTCGGGACGCCTTTGGCTCCCTTGTAATATTTTTCGATATACGGCCCTAAGGTAGGATCGTTCAGATCCTGTTCGGATGGCATGGTCGCTATAAAACCTCCCGCGATGTCGTGAGCGAGGCGGCAGATCTCGTAGATGTATCGGGTTACGTTTTGCTTATCGACGTTGGCGAGAAGCGGGTCCACATACCAGGCGCCCGAAGGGAGGGGAGAGCCTTCCGCCGAACATGCTACCGCGCAGCAGTACAGGGTTTCCGTCAGGTGCGTCATCTCCACGAGCTTGTCTTTGATATGGGAGGCTTTCGACGCTCCGTTGTAGTCGGCTATGGAAGCCGCGGCGCCGATGATGATGTCGGCGACGCCGCCCTTGCATCCGCCGTAGTTTTGCCTGTGAAGCGAAGCGAAGCGCTCTACGAACGAGCCCGCGAACTCAACCTCGCCGCACATGAACACTCTGTCCCAGGGAACGAAAACGTCTTCAAGGACTGTGAGGCACTCTCCTCCGACGACGCCGAACTCCGCGTTGCCCTGGTCGATCTGATCCCATTTTCTCTCGTCGTTAGTCTGACGGCCGAATATATGAAAGACGCCCGGCGCGTCGACAGGGATCGCGCAGGATACCGCGTAGTCCTCGTTTCCGGGCCCCAGAGCGGACGTCGGCATTATCAGCATTTCAAAAGAGTTCACCATACCTGTCATATGCTGTTTCGCGCCGCGTACCACGATGCCGTCGTCCCTTCGCTCCACGACGTGGGTGAAGAGGTCGGGGTCTTCCTGCGCGTCGGGCGCGCAGCTGCGGTCGCCTTTGGGGTCTGTCATAGCGCCGGCGATTATCAGGTCTTCTTCCTGGATGTATTTCAGGTACTCGAGGAAACGCTCGTGATAATTCGTGCCGGTTTTCGCGTCGATATCAAATGTGGTCGAGTATATAGCGTTTAGCGCGTCGAAGCCGACGCAGCGCTGGTAGCAGGAACCCGTCATCCGGGATATTGCTCTCAGCATCTTGACTTTTTTTATCAGGTCATCGGTGCTCTGGTGGATATGCGTGAACCTGTTGATTTTTTTACCTGTAAGGTGCGAGGTGGCAGATACAAGGTCTTCGTATTCCGGATCGTGCGCCATGTCGTATGTCATAGCTACTGCGTTTATATGCGGCTGAACGAGCGGGTGCCCGACAACACTGTCCAGAAGCTGGCCTTTGAAGTACACTTTCGTATTCAGCTTGCCGAGGGCTTCAATATATTCTTTGCCTGTTTTCATAATTAATCGCCTCCTGATAATAATGCAATTGAAATTGATGGTCTCATTATATACCAAACCTTGATCCTGCCAAGCATAACAGGGTAATTCTGTTGACATAAAAGTTCGGGTTAAATAGAATGAAGGCAGCATAGCAAAGGAGTATGAATTATGAGCGGCAATAATATCCCGGACTGTTTATCACCTGATTTGATCATCAATAACGGAAAAATCATCACAGTAGACAAAGACTTCAGCTTCGCCGAAGCCGTTGCCGTAAAAGACGGAAGGATCGTCTGGGTAGGCGCAAAAGATGAGGTTGAAGCGCTAAGGGGCGCGAAAACGAAGACGCTCGACCTAAATGGCAACGTGCTCATGCCCGGCATCAACGACAGCCATATGCACCTGGCCTGGACGATGGTTTCGATGCCGCCTTATATGCTCGACCTGGCATTCCCGAAGGTCAAGAGCATCATGGACATACGAGAACAGGTCAAAGAAGCCGTGGCAAAGGCCAAGCCCGGGGAATGGATCCTCGGAGGAGGCTGGAACCAGGGGATTATCGAAGAACTAGTGGCAGACCTAAGCCGTGTGCCGAACAAGAACGACCTCGACGACATATCCCCGGACAACCCCGTATGGCTCTATGAGTTCTCGCGCCACACAGCCTTTGTAAATACCAAGGCGCTCGAGGCGGCCGGTATTACGAAGGACACCCCGAACCCCGTCGGCGGCGAGTATCACAAAGGCCCGGACGAAGAGCCGGACGGCTATCTCGTAGAAACAGCGAACGCGGCTATCGAACTCGTTGCGCCTAAGCACTCTATAGA
>Ga0123356_10004937_pt1 | contig 13681 bp, 10 predicted proteins | sample TergutEmb28metaG_2_FD_92546 | JGI IMG/M metagenome (GOLD analysis project Ga0123356, IMG submission 92546) | Embiratermes neotenicus P3 segment gut microbial communities from Petit-Saut dam, French Guiana - Emb289 P3 | ecosystem: Host-associated > Arthropoda: Insects > Digestive system > Gut ...
CGCTGCGCTCCAAAGTCCTCGCCAATCTCGTTTGCGCTCATCGTGTCTCCTGTGGCGGAACCCCGCCCTGGACGCGGGGCGGAGCGTCGCTCCTGCTGAAATTGCTTCGGATAGCTGCGATTTGCTGCAGATAGCCGCGGCCATCACCATGGAGCGCGCAAAGCATCGATGCCTTGCACAAAGCCCCTTGAGCGCCTGCGCGTCGAGCAACGACCGCCCGGGGTCCACAGGACAGCAAGCCGCGCCTGGTCTCTAGGGGGCGGTCTACCTCAAGCTCTCGGCGACGTCCCAACTCCCGGGCTTCCTCCACCGCCCGGCATCTCCATGATGTCGGCAATCCTTTGCTGGACGATCACCAGATCACGCTGCCACTCCGCGTTGGCCGGATCTGCATGCACGAGCTGCTGCAACATGGCCACGGATTGCTCATAGTTCCTCAAGGCCCCTGCCATGTCACCTTGCTCCTCGAGAATCTCGCCAATCCTCTCGACGCTGAAAGCCAAGTCGCTCTGCCACTCCGTGTTGGCGGGATCGGCAGCGACCAGCTGCTGCCGGATGGCCAGTGATGCCTGGTAGCTCTTGAGCGCGCCGAACAGGTCGGCCTGCCCCTCGAGGGTGTTACCAATCTTCTCGTGTGTGAAAGCCAGATTGTGCGGCCACTCGGTATCGGCCGCGTCTGCTGCTGCGAGCCGCTGCCAGATGGCGAGCGACTCCTGGTAGCGCTCGAGCGCCCCGTCCGGGTCACCCTGCGCCTCGAGGTTATCGCCCACCTTCTGGTGGCCGAAGGCCAGCTCGTCCTGCGAGTCGGTATCTGAGGGATCGGCGCTCGCCAGCTGCTGCCAGATGGCCAGAGCTTTCTGATAGTGCTCGAGCGCCCCCTCCAGGTCACCTTGCGCATCCAAGGTGTCCCCGACCGTGTCGTGGCTGAAGGCCAGAGCGCCCTGCCACTCGCCATCGGCAGGATCTGCGGCGACGAGTTGCTCCTTGATGGCGAGGGATTCCTGGTAATGCTCGAGCGCCCCATCCAGGTCACCCTGCGCCGACAGAGCATCGCCGACGCTCTCGTGGCTGTAAGCCAGGGAGCCTTGCCACTCCGGATCGCTGGGATCCTCGGCCGCCAGCTGCTCCTTGATGGCGAGGGACTCCTGGTAGTGCTCGAGCGCCCCATCCAGGTCACCCTGCGCCGATAGCACACCGCCGATATTCATGTGGCCGAGGGCCAGCTCGCTCTGCCAGTCAACGCTCGTGGGATCCTCGGCCAGCAGCTGCTGCCCGACGGCGAGACATTCCTGGTACTGCTCGAGCGCCCCCTCCAGGTTGCCCTGTGCTTCCAGGGTCTCCCCGAGCCTCTCCCGGCTTGTGGCCAGCCCGTGCCAGTCCTCATCGGCAGGCTCTGCGGCCACACGCTGCTGCCAGATGGCGAGAGACTCCTCATCGTGCGCGAGCGCCCCGTCAAGGTCACCCTGCGCAGTCAGGATGGTGCCAATTCGAAGCAGGCCGAGGGCCAGGTTGCGCTGGTGTTCGGTGTTGGAGGGGTCCGCGGCGGCGAGCTGCCGCCTGATAGCCAGGGCGGTCTGGTAGTCCTTGAGCGCCGCGCCTAGGTCACCCTGTGCTTCGAGGGTCTCGGCGGCAGCCTCATGTCTGACGGCCAGGTCACGCTGAGCCTTGAAGTTGTCGCCCATCTCATTCGAGCTCATGGCTTTGCTAGCTCCATCGCTGCACCGGCTGCCGTCCGTCGCTACGGGCGGTAGCCCCTAACGATAGCACGCAGAGCGCATCATCGATGCCCGAAACCTCACAAGCGCCTCGATGCCGCAACGTCACAAGAGCCGCTGTCGAGCTCAAGTACAATCGGCCGCACGTGACTCAAGGTGGCAATCTTGGGTTTTGGCTGATGCACAGCATTTTTCATCGCCATTTTTTCATCGCGTCTTGCGGCGCCCGGACAGTGAACGCCGGCGCAGTGCCAAAGCGACCAGGCCGAGCGCCGGTGCGCCTGGCTGCCCCAGCGTTTGTCTCCCTGACGGCGCAAGACTAGGCTTGCCGACCGCATGCGCACGCTCTGGCCCCCTCGCCCTTCCTGCGATCCCAATGGCTGGTCACCATGAGATGACGCTCGAGCTTTGCGTCGCAGCCCAACGCCGCTTTCGCGTGGAAGCGCACCCGGACGAGCCGAGCGCGTTCCTGACGGCCGCCGCTGCCGAGAAAATCCTGCGTGCATTCGGCGAGGGGCAAGGCGCAGGACTTGCGCACCTCGCCACCATCGAGACGCAGACAAGCCTGCCTCCCACCCTGGGGTTCGCTCGCAGGTTCGCGCAGCAATATTTCGCACATCTCTGTCACCTCGGTGATACGGAGGTGCTTGAGCGGGCGCAGCTGGTCGCACCGCCGGCAAGGGATGAGCTCGGCACGCTGGTCCTCGCCGCACCGCCGATGAAGGGATTCGAGTATCTCGACCCGGACATGCTCGCGGCCGCATGGCTCGACATGGATGCCCACGTGCGGGCCGAGGTCGCGGCCCTCGGGAAGGGATTGCGCGCCTACCTGCACGCACAGAATCGTGCGTGGAGGCTCGTAGGTCGGGTGACCTTTCATCTCGCCGAGAACAAGCGAGATGAGCTGTATCCTTTTGCGTTTCTCGCCACCTACGCGAGCGGCCTCTCGGAACGAGGTGAAGCGCAGCATCTGTCGCTCGCACGCGCACTGCAAGAATACGCCGGCGCAGCCCATCGCAAGCGCCTGGTTGCACTGCTCACGCCCATCCGGGACGCTTCCGAGAGCCTGCCGTGGGTTCGCGAGCTCATCGAGGGCGGAGACATCTATCACTCCCTTGCCTGGACCCCTGCCGAGGCGCACCGCTTCCTGCGCGACGTGCCGGGTCTCGAGACCGCTGGGCTCATGGTGCGCATCCCGAACTGGTGGAAGGCGAATCGCCCCGCCCGCCCCCAGGTGAGCGTCCGGGTGGGCCAGCGGCCCTCCGGCCTCGGTGCCGATGCGCTGCTTGACTTCTCGGTCGCGCTGACCCTGGGTGGGGAGACGCTGTCGGAAGATGAGAAGCGCGAGCTGCTGGCGGCGGGCGGCGGCCTGGTGCGACTACGGGGACAGTGGGTCGAGGCCGACGGCGAGAAGCTGGCTGCGGCGCTCGAGCACTGGAAGCAGGTGGAGCGCGATGCGCGCTCCCATGGCGTCTCCTTCTACGAGGGCATGCGCCTGCTGGCAGGCGCGAGCGCGACGGGCGCGGCGCTGGAGGAAGCACCGACGCCGCTGCAAGAGTGGAGTGGGATCGAGCCAGGCGAGTGGTTGCAAGAGCTGCTGCACCGCCTGCGGGAGCCCGAGCGCGAGAAGGAGCCTGCAGTGCGCGGGTTGCAAGCGACCCTGCGGCCCTACCAGCTCGCGGGTGTCAAGTGGCTCGCGCTCCTCACGGGCCTCGGGCTGGGGGCGTGCCTTGCAGATGACATGGGGCTTGGCAAGACAATCCAGGTGCTGGCGTTGCTGCTGCACCGGCGCGAGCAGGCTGGCCCGGGAGCAGGCAGCCGTGGCGAGCGCTCGCCTGGGGTAGCGAGCCTGATCGTCGCGCCGGCGTCCCTGATCGCCAACTGGAAAGCGGAGATCGAGCGCTTCACGCCGGCTCTGGCGGTCCTCGTGGCGCACCCCGCGGAATGCGCGGTTGATCTCGACAGCGGTGCGGCGCTGGATACGGCCCTCAAGGGGGTCGACATCGTCATCACGACCTACGGCGTACTCACGCGGACTGCTGCCCTGCGCAAGCGGCGCTGGCAGATCGTCATCCTGGATGAAGCCCAGGCGATCAAGAACGCGGGTGCGCAGCAGAGCCGGGCGGTCAAGCAGCTCGCTGCCACCTCGCGCATCGCGCTTACCGGCACCCCGGTGGAGAACCGGCTCTCGGACCTGTGGTCGCTGTTTGATTTCCTGAATCCGGGCCTGCTGGGAGACGCGAAGCAGTTCACGAGCCTGCTCAAGGAGCTCGCCCGGCGCCCCGAGCAGCCCTACGCGCCGCTGCGCAAGCTGGTGCAGCCCTATATCCTGCGCCGCCTGAAGAGCGACCCGCGAGTGGTCTCCGACCTTCCGGAGAAGACCGAGGTACGCGCTTTCTGCGGGCTCACCCGTGAGCAAGCCGCGCTGTACGAGAGCTGCGTCAAGGAGCTCGCGCAGCAGCTGGCGCACAGCGATGGCATCAAGCGTCGCGGTGCAGTGCTCGGCTCCCTGGTGCAGCTGAAACAGATCTGCAATCATCCTGCCCAGTGGCGGGGCGAGGGTGAGTTTGCCGAGGAGCGCAGCGGCAAGTTCGAGCGCCTGGGCGCGCTGTGCTCGGAGCTCGCCGAGCGCCAGGAGCGAGCGCTCATCTTCACCCAGTTTCGCGAGCTCGCCGAGCCTCTCGCCCGGTATCTCGCAATCGTATTCGGACGGCAAGGCCTCGTACTGCATGGAGGTACCGCGGTCGCCAAGCGACGTACGCTGGTCGAGGAATTCCAGCGCGAGGATGGGCCGCCGTTCTTCGTGCTGTCCTTGAAGGCAGGCGGCACCGGGCTGAACCTGACGGCAGCCTCCCATGTCATCCACTTCGACCGCTGGTGGAACCCGGCCGTCGAGAACCAGGCGACCGACCGCGCCTTTCGCATCGGTCAGAAGCGCAATGTCTTCGTCCACAAGCTCGTCTGCCGCGGCACGGTCGAGGAGAAGATCGATGCACTCATCGAGTCGAAGCTCGGACTCGCCCGCGACCTGCTCGATGAGAGCGGTGAGATCGTGCTGACGCAGATGAGCGACGCGGAGCTGCTGCGGGTGGTCGCGCTCGACATCCACAAAGCCTGCGCCACATGATACGAAGGCGCTCCGGCCCCACAAGGTGTGAGCTTGCATGAGATGGTGGAGTAACAAACGCGTGCCCCGCGTCGGGGAGCAGCGTCACAGAGCGCAGCGCGCAAGCAAGAATCTTGCGAAGCAGGGGCGGCAGCTCTCACCGGTGGTGATCGAGGGCCGCAAGATCGCTGCAAGCTTCTGGGGCAAGGCCTGGTGCGACAACCTGGAATCCTACCGCGACTACGAGTACCGCTTGCCCCGTGGCCGCACCTATGTACGCAACGGGTCGGTGCTCGATCTGAAGGTCAGCGCAGGAGAGATCACTGCTCTGGTATCCGGCACCGAAGTCTACGACGTCAAGATCCGCATCAAGGCCCTGGAGAGCGCCCGCTGGGACAGTTTGAAGAGCCGTTGCGCCGGTCAGGTCGGCTCGCTGATCGAGCTGCTGCAAGGGCGTCTGTCGGAGCCCGTGATGCGTATCATCACCGACCCCGAGAAGGGCCTGTTTCCGAAGCCCGTCGAGATCCAGATGAGCTGCTCCTGCCCCGATGTGGCGCGGATGTGCAAGCATGTCGCGGCCGTGATGTACGGAGTCGGGGCACGTCTGGATCAGCACCCGGAGGTGCTGTTCCTGCTGCGCCACGTCGACCAGGGCGAGCTCATCGCGAGCGCGGTTGACCTCGAGACGACGCGCCGGGAACCAAAGCGCAAGACGATCGCGACCGAGGAGCTCGGCGAGGTGTTCGGCATCGAGCTCGCCGGGGAGACACCCGCCGTGCCCGCCAGCGCGCGCCGAGCTGCGCCGCGCAAGTCCGGTGCCGGCGGCAGCTCCCGAGGCCGACCTCGAAAAGCCTCCGCCAAGCGCTGAAGCGGGCCTAAGCGCTACCAGAACACCAGCGCGCGCAGCTCGATGCTCCGCCGCGGGGGCGCATCCGCAGCGCTCGTCGGGTCATCGAAGGCCGTGTGCGCGGTCAGCCGCGCCCTGCCGTCCGTCGCCGAGTCATAGATCTTCAGCAGTGTGGCCTCCACGGGCGCCTGCCTGGAGTACCAGTACCAGCGGTGATCGGGGTTGAAAGCCAGCGCGTAGGTCTCGCCGGTCCAGTCCGGATACATGAGATCGCTCGCAATCAGGTCCTCAAGCGCGATGCTGCGCGCATCGCACATGGCCAGTGGCGCGCGCAGCACCGGGCCCCCGATGGGCCGCCAGAAATTCATGATGGCAAAGCGGCGCTGCAGTCGCCACGCGGCCTCCTCAGCAGACAGATGCTTGCGTACGCGATTGGGCGCCGAGTCGAAGGTCTGGTCATCGTGCACGCGCCTCACAGGCTCGCGCAGCGCAGCACGGCCGGCCACAGCGGTGCTGTCGCGCAGCGTGTGATCGAAGATCAGCACCTTGTCGGCGCCGGTGTATGCCTTGAGGGCAGCTTCCACCTCCGGGTAGTCGGTCGCCTTGACCCGCTCGGTGTCCTGGAACGTGACCCAGTCCGTCAGCGTGCTGCGGTGTGCGATCAGCTCGAAGCCACTGCGGTCCAGGCCCAGCCCGCTGACCTGCCGAGCATCCCGGATCGTGACCGTTCTGCTGTCAACCTCGCCGCTGTTCCGCGGCACTCCCGGTGGGGGATCGTAGGTGTAGTTCACCGGCCGGATGCCGGTCTTGCGTGTGTAGTTGACCACAGCCGCGACATCCGTGGACGGCATGAGACGATTCTCATCGAGCACTGCGCTCATCAGAAGGACTCCTTGTAAGGTCGCAAGTCGAGCTCGTGCGTCCACGCGCTGCGCTGTTGCAGGTGGAGTTGCCAGTAAGTCTCCGCGATGGCATCCGGGCTCAACAGGCCATCGGCGCCCGCTTCCGCCGCGCGCTGCGGAATGTTAGCTCTGAGCCTCTCGCCGTCGATCCCGCCATCAATCACTATATGCGCCACGTGGACTCCGCGCGGCCCGTACTCGCGCGCCACACTCTGCGCGAGCGAGCGCAGGGCTGCCTTCGCAGATGCAAAAGCCGTGAATCGACCGCGCCCACGTATCGAGGCCGTGGCACCTGTGAAGAGCAGCGTGCCGCCGTTCTCGAGCAGCGGGGGCAGGGTCGCACGCGCAAACAGGAAGCCGGCGTAGGTGCTGCCGCGCCAGGTTGACTCGAACTGCTCAGGTGTCAGCTCGAGCGGGGTGCCCAGCACGGCATTGCCGGCATTGAAGACCGCAAGACGCAACCGACCCAGCGCACGCACCTGGGCGGCGAGCCGCTCGACGTCATCGACCGAGCTGACATCGCCCGGCAGAGCCTGTACCCGACCCGCGCCTGGAGAGATCTCCGCAGCGACCGAGCGCAGACGATTCGCATCGCGTCCCGTCAGCGCAACGGTCAAGCCGCCCCGAGCAAAGCGTCGCCCCGCCGCGGCGCCCAGCCCGGCTGACGCTCCGACGCCTGCGACCCAGGCCACGCCATCGCTTGCGTCTTTAGAACGAGTCTGTGATTCAGCTACCTCGGCCATGTTGCCTCCCGGCAGATACCTGCTTGAAAGCACGATATGCCCGTCGCGGGAAGCCGTGAACTACCCATCGCGCATGTAGGTATGACGATCGGTGCACCGGCCTTGGTCAAACCCGTCCGTTGTGGCCAACACATCGATGGACCGCACGCTCAGCCGGCCGGCAAGTAGACCTCCCAATGGAGGGATGCGCTTCCCCTGCCTTTGGATGAGGTAGACCACACTGCGGGCATCCAACCCGTCAGACGCCTGCGCTTCAACGGCAACGAGGTATCAGTGCTCGGATGTGTCAGGACGCTGCATCGAACCGAACCTAGTCAGGCGCAGCTACCGCACGGAATCCGTCCGGAGGGACGCTCAGGCCTGCACTGGCTGGTGCGCGCTGAGCGCAAACAGCGCCTTCTCCTCGGCGGGGTCGGCCGTCCACGCACCGAAGGCACCCGCCCCGACCACCGTGACGTCCGGCAGACTGCGGCTGATCGCCGGTGCCGCAGCGGCCACGGCTGCCGTACCCAGACCCCTGAGGAGAGCTCGCCTGTCCACACGGTCAACCTTAGCTCCGCGCCCACACAGCTCGCCGCGACCCGGGTCTCGAACATGGAACATGAACATTCCCGGGCATGCATCCTGACAGACAGCGCGGCTCGTATGCGCCACGGGCAGTCGCACCGCCCTGCCGACTCCCCGAGGTCAACGATTGAGTTGCCACCAGCGCCACAACAGTGCAATCCCGAGGCTGGCTGCAGCGGTGGCCAGCCACACCCCGGGAGCGCTCGGCGCGTGCATCCTGATGAAATCCAGCTGCTCCACCTTGTTGAGAGGCCCGATATAGCACAGCAGCAGGTAGATAACCTCGAACACCTTGCTCGCTCCGCTGATCACGCCCAGCATCAGAGCCAGCGACGGGATGAACACCGCCGCAGCCAGCCAGGCCTGAAGTGACGCCACGTCGCCCACGATGAGGAGCTGCAGCAGCACTCCGCTGCCAGCGAGCACTGTCACGAGAAAGCCAGCAAGCCACTGGGCGGGCAGCTGCAGCAGGAGCGGATGGCTGCAGCCGAACAGGAACTCGCGTGTGCCCGCTCGCGCCTCCCGGCAGCCCATCGAGGACCAGATCAGCACCGGCCAGATCCAGGCGAGCAGCAGCAACGTGCTGCGGGCATCGGGCGAGGTTGCAAATAGGCCTCCAACCGCCAGGCCAAGAGCCACCACGAGCCAGATACGACTTGCACCTTTCAGGAGCAGTTGCACCTCGGCCAGGAGGCGATAGCCGAGGGCAAAGCGCCTGAGAGCCGTCGGCAGCATGCCGGCGCCTGGGTGCTCGTGCGTCGGCTCGAGGACGCTCTCGGGTGGGAGCTCCGTGAGGCCGCGCCGCGGCTGTACGGAAGCTGCAACAGCGGGATCGAAGCGATCGAAGAATGCCGCCGCGAGGAGGGCCAGGGCGGCCGCAACCAGGAGCCACAGCAGGCGCTGCATCACGATCCAGGCCGGCCACTCGAGGCCCGCCCAGTGAAATAACTGCGGCTCGCCTTGCGGTACGATGCCGAGCGCAAACCCGCCTCGATACGCGGGAAATGCGGCCTTCGCTGCAGCCCCCATGCTCGGGATCAGCAGCTTGAACCCGAACAGGTCAAGGCCCACAAAGCGCCCGGTGGCCCAATGCATGGAGACCGGTACCAGGATCAAGAAACCAAACAGCCACACGGCAGTGCCGAGGCCTCCCTTGAGGAAGCGAACCGACTCGAACAGCACGGCGCAGGCGGCCGTCAGAGCAATCAGCGGACCGGCGATCATCACGATCGGGGCCAGCAAGGCGCGCAGGTCCAAGGAGGACTGCTGCATGGCCCGCCAGTGCAGGAACACGCTGGCGGTCATCAGCAGCACCACCAGCAGTGCAAGCACGGCAAGATTGCTCAGCCACTTGGCCACGGTGTATTGCACGCGGCTGATGGGGCTCGCGGCAAGGATCTCCCCTGTCCCGGTGCGGCGATCGAGCTCGATTGAGCTGTTGATGAGGAAGAAGCCGAGCCAACCCAGCGACACGCACACGACCAGCGCAATGAGGCTTCCGAGCCATGCGGCGTTCATCACGCCCTCGTAAGTGTCCAGGTGCAATACGATGCGCCGGCTGGCCACCGCAAAGGCGAGCCAGCCCACCAGTGCGAGAGCGACCAGGAAGCTCTCGCGGCGCGTACGCTCGCGGAAGTCCGCGAGGGCTATCGCGCCCAGCGCTTGCAACGTCCTCATGCGCCGCCCGCCTGTCTCTGTCCTCCCGCCAGATGCAGGTAGGCGTCCTCGAGCGATGCGCTCACCGCTGCCGCCGTGACAAAGGGCCTCTGCGCGGCGACCACCCGGACGCGAACACCGCCGTCGGCCCCACGGATCGCGGACCCGACGACGTAGCGCTGCCGCAGCCCCGCGAGCTCCGCGGCAGGCACCGTCCACTCCCAAACCATGCCCGCGGTCCGGCGCAGCAGCTCCTCGGGCGATGCCTTCAGCAGCAGCCTGCCGCCTGCGATCAGCACCAGCTCGCTCGCGATGGCTTCCACGTCCGACACAACATGCGTGGACAGGAGAACGAGCCTCTCGGCAGAGAGCTCGGACAGCAGGTTGCGCAGGCCGACGCGCTCCTCGGGGTCCAGACCCACGCTCGGCTCATCCATGATCAGAACCCGCGGATCGCTGAGCAGCGCGACGGCAACGCCCACCCGCTGGCGCATGCCGCCTGAATAGGTTCCAAGGGGTCGCTTCGCGGCATCCGTCAGGTTGAGGAGCTCGAGCAGCGCACCGATCCGGGCCCGTGCAGAGGCTCGGTCCAGGCCCTTCACGGCCGCCATGTAGCCGAGGAACTCGAGCGCGTTGAGGTGGGGATAGACCCCGAAGTCCTGGGGCAGGTACCCGAGCTGCGCACGCAGCGCCTCCGGCCTGCGCGTGATATCCGCATCATCCCACAGCACCCGACCAGTGGTAGGTTTCGTGACGGTAGCGAGGATCCTCATGAGGGTCGATTTGCCTGCCCCGTTGGGACCGAGCAGACCGACCACCCCGGCCCCAAGCTCCACGCTGACATCGCGTAAACCCCACCGCTCATGGCCGTAACGCTTGCCGAGGTTCTCGATGACCAGCCTCACGGTGCGACCGCTCTTGCAGGCCGCGAGGATGTCAGGAAAGGCGCCGACCACCGCCCCTGCACAAGCACAGATAGATACTTCACGAACAGCCCCCTCGCTCGCGCCGGCTACTCAACGGTGCCGGCCCATGGCGTTGCGACCACTACAGCTTGCCGCTCTGCAGAGTATGGATGTCACTGCCATTTCTGACAGGCTCCTCACCCTTGCAGCGGCTTCCTCGAAGCCGTTTATACTATCTATATAGTGGATGCTGCCAAAAATACCGTCAATGCTAACCAGCGGCGCCAGGACGATGGATACTCCTTGCTGAGCATCGAGCAAATCGGCGCAGCCTGATCCGGTTCCGCAAGGCCTGCGGTCCCGAGCTCTTGACAGACTCGCCTGCTTGGACCCGGAATCTGGTGCGGCGAGCGGGCTCCCGATATAATACCGTCGCGTGAACGTGAACCTCCCGCTCGTCATCCGCGCCGCTGCATTCGCGGCCGAGAAGCATCGCAGGCAACGGCGCAAGGACGCTGACGCCTCGCCCTATATCAACCATCCGATCGCGCTGGCAAACGTTCTGGTCAATGAGGCTACCGTAGAGGATACGACCGTGCTCGCCGCTGCGCTGCTGCACGACACCATCGAGGACACGGCCACCACGTCGCAGGAGCTCGAGACAGTCTTTGGCGCTACAATCGCAGGTATCGTCAACGAAGTCACAGACGACAAGTCATTGTCAAAGGCCGAGCGCAAGCGGGGCCAGATCGAGCACGCCGCAGGGCTCAGCCCTCAAGCGAAGCTCGTCAAGCTCGCTGACAAGATCTGCAACCTGCGCGACATGAACGACGCGCCGCCGGCCGACTGGCCGCTCGAGCGTCGCCGCGAATACTTCGACTGGGCGAAGCAAGTGATCGACCGCTTGCGCGGCGCGCATGCACGGCTCGAGAACCTGTTTGACGCTGAGTACGCCCGGCGCCCGTAGCTCGGGCGGCAGCGCGACACGAGATGCCACGGCATGTTGTGTTGCTGGGGGACCCCAAGCCGAATCACTCAGCTTCGTGCCCTGCTGCCACCAGGCTGGCAAGCCTCCCTCGCTGCCTTGAGCGATAGCATGGCAGAGTCGGCCCTGCGGCAGGCCTTGCCGACCCGGGATCTGCACCATCTACAACGGCAACCTGGACCGTGACCAGGCGCGGCGCGTCCACGTGGCGCTGACCTGACGTCATCCTGCGAGCCGCCTTCGCCCGCGCAACTGCCGGTGATAGACCTCGGCCTCGTGTGCACGGAAAGTCGGTGATCACGCCGATCCGATCGAGCCCTCGGGAGCCGGCATACGGGGAGATCCCCAAGGTCACGCGATTGACGGGATGTTCGCGAGCGCCGTTGCTACCGGCGGTGCTCGTGTCAGGCGAGCATCTGCCCGAGCGCCGCGGCGAGCTTGTCCATGTCACCGGTCTGGGTATAAAAGCCCGGCGTCACCCGGATACAGCTGCCCTTCGCAACGCCATCCCTGGCCACCGTGAAGATCCGATAACGCTCGGCAAGCTGCCTTGCGATCTCGACATTCTCGGCAGCGCTTGTCCTGCCCGACATCCTGAACGAGGTGATCCCTGCGTACATGCGCGGGTCCTCGGGTGTCAGGATCTCGATGCCTGGCCGGCCCAGCAGCGGGTGGACCCAGCGGTCCCGCAACGCACGCAGCCTGCGCTCCTTGTTGCTGGCTCCGATACGCTCGTGGAAGTCGAGCGCCGCCGGCACCGTGAGGACGGCCGCCATGTTCACCGTGCCGGTATGCACGCGCTGCGAGATCGGCGAGCCCGGGCCGGCTTGACCCATGAACGGGTCTATGTCGCGGATGCGCTCGGCGCGGATGTACAGGGCACCCACACCGATCGGCGCCCCGATCCACTTGTGCAGATTCACCCCGGCAAAATCGACAGGCAGATCCCTGAGATCGAGCTCGATCTGACCCCACGCGTGCGCCGCGTCCAGGACCACATCTGCCCCGCGCTCGCGCGCGAGGCTTGCGATCTCGCGCACCGGCATGATCAGACCGGTGCGGTGGCTCAGGTGCGTCAGCAGCACCAGTCGGATTCCTCGTGAGGGCTGCAATGCCCGGTCATAGGCGTCGATCACCGACTGATAGCTTGCAGGCTCCGGCAAGCTGATCTGCTCCACACGCACGCCGCGCCTGACCCGCAGCCATTGCATCGCGGTCTGCATGCTGTCGTAGTCGAGGTCCGCGTACAGCACGGCATCGCCGGGCGTGAGCTTGTTGTAGCCGGCTATCAAGCTCTGCAGCGCCTCGGTCGCGTTGCGAGTGAGCGCGATCTCATGAGCCTCGACACCAAGGGACTGCGCTATCCGTGCCGTGACCCGTGCCGCGTCACCGTCATACTGGCGCCTGGCGTAGTAGCTGTTGTTCTTGTTGACCAGCTCGGTGAACGAGAGGTACTGCTTCAGGACCGGTCGGGACATGATTCCCCAGTTGCCGTTCTCGAGATTCGTGATATCGCGCGTGACCTCGTACTGCCGCGCGATGGTGCGCCAGTCTGTAAGCGGGTTGGACGGCTCTGGCTCGGCCTCGGCCGGGTGGCCTTGCACAGGCGCAACGCTCAGGGCAGCCGTCGCGGCGGCGAGAACCTGTCGTCGATCAAGTGGCACGGTTCGTCCACCTCCGGTGACTCACGGCGGGTTCTCCTGCCGGAAAACTCATTGGCTCGAGGCCAAGACGGCTCTGCGCACGGTGGCGCCAGCCGTCTGTGCGCCTAGATTCGCTCCGTGAACGGCGGGGCGCCGTTCACGGCGGTGATTGAGCTGCATCGCGCAGTAGCCAGAGGGCCGGACAGCAGCTGCGCGGGGTGCAGCTGCCGCCAACGCGCGCGACTGCCGTCACGTACCTCGTGGCGAGCTCAAAGGAGCCGGGACGCTGACCTGGACGAGGAGCCGGCGCCGGGCGAGGCACTCAGGGTGACTCATGCCCGGGCGCCGCGACTCAGTGTCCAGCCTCCTTCGCGACGAGGAAGCGAACCAGATCGATGAGCTGGTCGTAGGTCTTGAAGGAGTCCATGAGCACCCGGTACTTGCCATTGACGACGATGCACGGGGTCCCCGGGACCTCCATGGCGGCGATCTGGGCATCGGCCTGCTTCATCTTCAGGTCGACGCTGAAGGAATGGGCGGCGGCAAGGAACTTCTCCGCGCTCACGCCGGTGAGCTTCTCGTAGCTGCGCGCGGCATCCTCGATCGAGGGCA
>Ga0123356_10004938_pt1 | contig 13679 bp, 12 predicted proteins | sample TergutEmb28metaG_2_FD_92546 | JGI IMG/M metagenome (GOLD analysis project Ga0123356, IMG submission 92546) | Embiratermes neotenicus P3 segment gut microbial communities from Petit-Saut dam, French Guiana - Emb289 P3 | ecosystem: Host-associated > Arthropoda: Insects > Digestive system > Gut ...
GAGTCCGCGAGCTTTTTGCTGAATCGGTGAAACTCCGATACCAACGGTTACAGTCCGGATGAAAGAAACTGACCCTGTGTTTCACACGGGGTTTTTTATTTTGTAGGGAACGGATTCATCCGTTCCGCCACGGAACGCATAAATGCGTTCCCTACATTTAACAGGAGGAAATTATGAGGTTCACTACAAAAAAATTAGTCACGCTGGCGCTTCTGTCCGCGATGGCTTACGCTGTAACTTTCGTGTTTAATCTGCTCAACATCGCGCTCATACCGGGGTACAACTTCCCCATTCTCGACCTCAAGGATGTAATCATCATCATAGGTGGGTTTATTTACGGGCCTTTGGCGGCGCTTTTGATGTCGCTGGTTGTTTCTTTTATTGAGTGGTTCACGATTAGCAAAACAGGGCATTGGGGATTTGTTATGAACGTGCTTGCGACTTGCTCTTTTGTGCTTCCTGCCGCTTTTATTTACAAGCTGAAGAAAAAAATCGCTTGGGCGGTTGTGGGGCTTATCGCGGGGGTTGCGGTTATGGTTCCGGTAATGCTGCTCGCGAATTATATCATAACACCGCTGTATATGCCGGTATCGCGGGAGGCTGTCGCAGAACTGCTTTTACCATTGTTTTTGCCCTTTAACCTCGCTAAAGGCGGCATAAACGCCGCTATTGCAATCATGCTTTATAACCCGGTTAAAATAATTTTTGCCCGCGTAGGGGCGGACGACCCTGTCCGCCCGAAAAACTAATTATTACATTTCGTTTACAATTTCTATTTTTCTATTGCTTTTCCTGTTGCTTTTGTGTTATAATTTATCTTAGCTGAATTCGATTTCCCCGCCGAAGGCGGGGAAATCGGGAATATCATTTTAAGATAACAGGAAGGCAAAATATGCACAGTAATACAGCAGAGGAATTAAACAGAAAAATCAAGCAGATTATTGACGAAGTGGAAAAGGTCATCGTAGGCAAGCGTGATGTAGTTAAAATGTTGGTTATAGCCTTGCTTTCGGGCGGGCATGTGCTGATTGAGGACGTGCCGGGCGTCGGGAAAACCACATTGGCGACCGCGCTGTCAAAGGCGACGGGCTTACAGCACCGCCGCGCGCAATTTACGCCGGACGTTATGGCGTCGGATATAACCGGCTTCACAATTTATAACAAGGACAGCGCGAACTTCGAGTATCGTCAGGGAATGGTTATGACGAATATTCTGCTCGCCGACGAAATCAACAGAACCTCCCCGAAAACCCAGTCCGCGCTTCTTGAAGCTATGGAAGAGCAGAGGGTTACGGTAGACAGCGTTACATATGAGCTTCCTCAGCCGTTCATGGTTATAGCTACCCAGAACGAGCTTGGCTTCGTGGGGACGTATCCGCTTCCTGAGGCACAGCTTGACAGGTTTCTTATGAAAATCTCGGTGGGTTATCCGACCATAGAGCAGGAAATCGACATAATCACCTCCCGCCAGACTGTAGACCCGATTGAACACGTGCGGGCGATATGCAGTAAGCAGGAACTGCTCGCCGGCATAGAAGCCGTCGCACACGTTAATATAGAACAAAGCGTTTATCGTTATATAGTTCAGCTTGTTTCGGCAACCCGCTCACACAAGGCGGTTATGCTCGGAGCGAGTCCGCGCGCCAGCTTGCTTTTAATGAGGGCAAGTCAGGCGTGTGCGTTTTTGTCGGGGCGGGGTTATGTTACGCCCGAAGACGTACTGCGTATGACGCCGCATGTGCTTGAACACCGTTTGCAATTAACGCAGGACGCAAAAGTACGCAAAATAACCGAGATTAATGTACTGCGGGAAATCGCGAAGTCAATAACGCCGCCGTATCATAGGGAATAATGACGTAGGGGCGCGCATTGCGCGTCCGTAGCGGACGACCAATGGTCGCCCCTACATAACAGGATAAATATATGAAAGAATTCCGAATTTTTTACGGCGTGATGACGCTGTTTGTATTTATAATGTGCTTTGTCTATCAAAGCCGCCTCATGCCGCTCATTCTGCTTATATTGACGCTATGCCCAGTATTCAGCTTTATTGTGATGATGATTAGCTTCTTCGCAATAAGGCTTAAAATTGTGCCTGTTGAAATAGTCGCTGAGAAAAGAGAAGAAGTAAACATAGGGCTGTATATACAAAACCGCTTTCTTTTCCCTGTTTCGCCGATTAGAATTGTCGGCGATTTTCAAAGTGCGGACGAGCATGACTTTTCCCGAAAGGTGCTTATGACCGATGTTCCGCCCTTGTCGTCGTCGATGGTTCAACTGCCGTTCAGACTGCCTTTCCGCGGGGAATATACGGTTAGAATCTACGAAGTTCATGTCTTTGATTTATTAAAGCTGTTCAGGCTTAAAAGAAAACTTGAGCTTCGTGCGCGCTTAATCGTGCTTCCGTGGGAGAGAATCCCGAATCATTCCGGAGAGGAAACCGAAACCGACACCGAAAGCCCCGCCTCCATGATTACCAACCACAGAAGCAATATGTTCAACTCACTGAGAGAATACCGCGAGGGCGACAGTATACGCCATATTCACTGGAAGATGACGGCTAAGCAGGACGAGCTTGTAGTAAAGCAGTTCGAGCAGTCGGTCAATAACAGTGCGGTGGTTTTCAGCGACTTTTCGGCGAATTTTCCTGAAAAAAACGAGAAAGACGATAATTACTTCACGCGGCGTATGTTAGACGCGGTGCTTGAAACAGGGCTGGCAGTAACCAAGCAAATCCTGCTCGACGGCAACAGCGTAATCAACTGCTGGCAGGGCGCGGGCGGGAGCGAGAAGTATGAGCTTACGGAATTCGCGCATTACAGCTATCTTTACGGGGTGTTTACGGTGCTTCCGCAGGCGCCGTCGGAAAAGAGCTTCTGCGAGCTGATTGAGCTGTTTTCCCCGGAAATAAAGGAACATCATACTATATATTTAATTACGCCGGAGCTTAACCGTGAGCTTCTTCAAACACTTGAAGAAACAGGGCTTGCCATGCGGGAGGGTGTTGCAATCATTACTTTTGCGGCAGTAACGGCGGACGAAGAAATCACAGAATATATAAAAGAAAAGACTAAAATAAAACTGCTTGAAATAAAAGACGAGTCAAAGTATTTTAATATGGACTGACGATACAATGAACAATTATCAATGTACAATGTACAATTGAGGTAAAATGAAAGAAAAAGAAGCGAAACAAAAACAGGACAAGAGCCGTACTCTGCCCGTTTGGGCGGGCGGCGGTTCTAAAAGCCCGAAAAACGCCGAAGTCGCGCTGTTTATGAATGTGGCGGTGCGGTTCGCTTTGCTGTGCCTTGCGACGACGGGCGTGGTGCTTACTTTTGTTCAGATTTATCAGCTCCCTGTAGATACCGGAGCGGTTGTGCGTTGGACGGTTTTCGCTTCGCTTTTGTTTAATGTGCTTTTCGTTTTTTTGAGGCTCAGATACGCCTTTCCTGTGATTACGATTGGGTTTTATCTAACCTCCACAGACCTTTTTTTCAACCTCGGATGCCTTGCCGATTACATGTTAATTACTGTAGACGGCGGTATGCTCGCTACTGCGCGGTTTTCCAGCCGCTCCGAACTTGTTGTACTGCACCGTATGACGCTTGAATTCATGGAGGGCTTACAGGCGGCTGTGGTTTTCTTCGCTTTTATTTTCGCGCTGATTTTTGCGCTTGCGGGTAGAGGAAAGTTCATAGGTTCGATTCTGATTACGGTTATTATTATGCTTGTCCCCGCTATAGCCTCTCAGAAAGCGACCTTTGTGCCGGCTATGGTTATTCTGCTTGTGGGTATGCTCGGGTTATACAGCATGTGGGCAAGTCAGGAGCAGAGCTTCTTAAAAAGCGTAAGAACCGGAAATAAGAAGAAATGGCCTATGGTTCCGCAAATCCACCGGCACTCGGTCAACGGTGCGGCAACCGCCATTCTCGCGCTTGTAGCCTGTTTGACGGCGCAGTCGTTTTTACCTGCGCATAAGTCACGGGATATTATTGACTTTTGGGTGGAGCTGACGGACGATGTTTTGGAGCGGTTCGTGAGCATAGGCGACTTTATAGGAGGTGGGTTCGGCGCGATTAACGTACCCATGCTTGATTCGAGCGGTTATATGCCGGGCGGGGGAATTAATGTTTCCGGCTCGATTTCACTTAACAGCCCCAATACAAGCAGACGGGAAGTCTTAATAGTCACTTTTGACGACAACGATAATCCCATATATCTGCGAAACGGCATAGGCGCGAACTTTAATCCCGAAAGGGGAGAATGGGACGTACCGAGCAAAGCCAACAGCATGGTAGGTTTCCCCGATAATTTTTATCCCGAGCATGAGTATCTTGTTTTCCGTCAGAAAATCGGGGCTTTTGATGATTTTAATGTTGAAACAATGTTCGGACGTCAGCAGGTAGACATAGAATACCTTGTGAGAACGCCGCACGTCATGCTCCCGACGTCGCCGTATATTCCCGACTACAAGTCTGACCCGCGCTTTAACTGGAGAAGCGACGCTATACTTGAAAAGCGCGGCTCCAACCGCCCCGAAAGCTATTCATGGGATATACTTTATCCCACAAAAGACGGGAACTTCCCACGGGCGATTTATGCGGTGCAGAATTTGATTACAAGCGAGCGGGCGATGACCGGCGCGGAAGCTGCTGTTTTAGCTCCTGCGGGCAGGTTTGAGGATTATGTTATGCTTGAGTTCGACGAGGGGGAAGCCGGCGCGCTGAGGATTTTCGTAAGCGATTATGACCTGACGACCGCAGAATATCTGCGCTATCTTGCAGAATATGAAGAAATGGTATATGATATTTATACCCAGACTACGCCGAGCGAGAGTGAAAACATGCGGGCTATGCTTGAGGAGATTCTCGGTACATCCTTTCCGTTCAACAACCACCCGTGGTTCACTTCTCCTTTTATGGGTGAATATGCAGTAACCGAGCTTATAGAGTCGTATTTTAAGCACAACTACACCTATTCGCTGACGGTGGACAACAACGCGGGGGATAATACCGCGCTGGGGAACTTCCTGTTTGAAACCAAGGCGAGCCACTGCGCCTATTATGCCACAGCTATGGTGCTTATGCTCCGCGAAATAGATATACCCGCAAGGTTTGTCACCGGCTACGTCGCCGGGAACGGCAACGGTACGCGTATGGGCAACAGATACACGCATACGATTTTGGAGCGCGACCTGCACGCGTGGGTGGAGGTTTACTTCGAGGGTGTGGGCTGGCTGCCCTTCGACCCGACGCCGCCGATTTTCGAGTATCATTATCTTGAAGCCGAAAGAGTGCATGGCAGTGCAACCACGACCACAACTCCACGGATAACTTCACCGAGGGAAATGACTCCGCCCCCTCCGAGAACCACCCCGCCGGACAGAACAACGCCGACACCCACCACCACAACCCCAAATTCCGAAAATCCTCCGGACATAACTCAAATGACCAGCCCGCCGCCTCATAAACCCGGCAACACCGCGCTGACACTGCAAATACTGACAATCGGGCTTGTGGTGCTTCTGGCGGGAATACTCGCGCTGTCTGTTATAACCTTCTTCAGAGGGCTGACCCGCACCGAGAGGAAGAAGCTCACAAGATACGCCGACATGAGCGAGCGTAATATCGCCAGAGAATCCTACAGATTTATATTAAAACTGCTCCGAATGGAAGGATTTACGGGACAGCCGGGAGAAACCCCCGTGAAATTCGCAGAGAGGGTAGACGAGGCAGTTCAGGGATATGGGCTGACGACTGTAATCGGAGCAATTGAGAAGCTTGAATTCAGCCGCGAGGAACTGACAGAAGAGGAATACAGAAAGCTTTCGGATACGGTAAAAGGGCTTTACGGGCAGATTGTCACAGAGCAGAAGAAGCTGAAGCGTCTGGCGAGAAGAATTATTGTGCTCGGGATAATTAAATAATTTTAAATAAACTCTTGCAAAAATCCCCAAAGTATGTTATTATAATTTTGTATAACGTTGAAAGAGGTGTCTGATTTGCCAATGAAACTTATTACCCGTTCGGACTTTGACGGGCTTGCCTGCGGCGCTTTACTGCTTGAAGCGGGCATAATAGACAGCTATTCCTTCGCGCACCCAAAGGATTTACAGGACGGATTAGTTCCTGTAACCGAGAACGACGTACTGGCGAACGTGCCTTACGTGCCGGGTTGCGGGATTTGGTTTGACCATCACGCGAGCGAGCTTGAGCGCAACGAGCTTGAGGGCAAGTATGTAGGCGAGAGCCGTCCCTGCCCGAGCTGTGCGCGGATTATCTACGAGTATTACGGCGGGCGGGAAAAATTCCCGCAGTTTGACGACCTTATGGTCGCCGTAGACAAGGTAGACTCCGGCGACCTCACCCGCGAGGAAATCCTCGACCCCGAGGGTTGGATTTTGGTCGGGTATCTTATGGACCCCCGCACCGGATTAGGGCGCTTCCGTAACTTCACCATCAGCAACTATCAGCTCATGGAGAAGCTGCTCATCTGTTGCCGCACTATGTCTACACAGGAAATACTTGACATGCCCGACATAAAGGAGCGCATAGAGCTGTATAACGAGCAGACCGCGCTTTTCAAGGAAATGGTAGCCAAGTACACCCGCGTTGAGCGCGACGTGATTATCACAGACCTGCGCGGCGTTGATACCATATACACAGGAAACAGATTCCTCATATATAGCCTTTATCCTGAGCAGAACATCTCGGCGTGGATAGTTTCGGGGCGCGGGGGACTCGGCTGTGCTGTGGCTGTGGGGTATTCGATTCTGAACCGCACCAGTAAGGTCAACGTAGGCAGGCTTATGCTTAAATACGGCGGCGGCGGACACCCGATGGTAGGGACTTGCCAGTTCCAAGACGAGGACGTAGCGGAAAAACTGCCGAAGCTGCTGGATGAGATTGTGAATTATGATAAGTATTATGAGGTTTAAAAAAAGGGTTGACAAATAATAGGTTATAGGTTATAATATAAATAACCACGAAAGAAATAATATTCACGTTTACACGCGAATAGCGAAAACGCCGAGAGTTCACCAGTCTCGGCGTTTTCATTTGGGCTAATCGTTGAGCTTTTGTCGGTTTAACCTCTTGCTTACCCAGTCACCAACCAGGCGCGCCATAACCGACAATACGAAAGAAATAATATGTACCACATTTACACCCCCCCTCTGCGTGGAGAGCCAACGACATAGTAAGTGTAGCATAAATGTCAAATTCTGTCAAATGAAGACCCCGCTCTTGATTAAGCGAGGTTTCGTTTATTCATCATCAGCTTCGTTTGATTCATCTGCAATAATCATTTGCTCAGTTTTGCATTGAATTTCCTTTAACCCGAAAACTATAACATCGAGCATATCCGTCATGCGTGTTATCTCATTAAACAATTTTAAATACGCTTTTTTGTAATCCATTTTTTACCTCCAAAAATGTATTTTCTCCATTATAACATACGATAGGCAATATTGCAAGTCAATAATACTTGCAATATTGCCTGTTTATTTATTTGCCGTTTACAGTTACAATATAAGTATAAAAGGAGGTGCGATTTATGTTTGTTGTCCGCAAGCCCGAAAGCTCTAACAAAACCATAAGAATGTCCAACGAATTAATTGATAAACTGGAAAAACTCGCTTCTGAAAAGAATATATCGTTTAATCAGCTTGTTGTGCAGTGCTGTACTTACGCGCTTGAAAATATAGATGATGCTGAAATAAAATCATAGAAACAAAAAAGCCGCTCTGTACAAAGCGGCTTTTTCTTACGATAAAAATTGGTGGGGCGGCACTCTCCCACATCTCCGAACCTCGGCTCCCAGCTGTAAGAGTTGCTCCGAGGGGCGACGGCTGCCCGTTCCGTCCTCAATGGCTACTTTCATTATATCATAAATCATCTGCTTTGTCAATACTTCCTAACCCCCTGCATCGCCAGCATCATCAGGAAGAAAAACCCATTATAAATCAAAATCCCCGTTGAGGAGAACACCGCCCCTCCGCCGAAAATCGTGAAAATTACGCTCAGAATCACCGCAAGGAACAGCCCGATAAACACTGCTGACGATGATAAAATAATGCTGTGCATGATTTTCTTGGCTGTTATAAGCGCGCTCGCAAATGACGAGAAAGTCCCCGAGCAGGCGACGTTGCCGTTGCCGCGTGATGAATACTTGGTGCAGTCGTCGAACTTGGCGTGAAGGTCGAAGGGGATTATACGCAGGTTTTCGGGCTTTAAGCCGTAGGCTTCCGCGAGCGAATGAGCGGTGACAAGCGAGTCGCGGGTGCGTACTATTATGGAAGTCCCCTGTCTTTGCAAGGCTTGAAGTGAACGCCTGATTTGCGGATTCGGCACGATTTTGAGGAAGAACATCGCGACAGTTTCGCCGCCGGACGCCAAGTATACCACCTCGCCGAATTTTTTCGAGTATTCGTCCTCTTTCTTCTGGTCGGGGACTTTTATGCCGTGGTGCTTCATCTGGTCGCGGTTGCCGAGCATTACGCGCTTGTTGCCCATCCAGCCTGAAATCCCCATGTTGACTTCATAAATGCAGTTGTCAATCGGGTAGAGCATTTCGCTCTTGCCGGCTATCATGTCGTAAAACATAGAAGTCAGTATTGAGCCGCTCTTTATGGCAAGGCTGGCGGCAGTGATAATCGCGTCGTCTATGGCGAAGCCCGCTAATGAATTCGGTTGCTGACAGCGCTTGAGGTTTCTGAAGTCTACACTTCCCGCAGGGAAAAGTGCCTGCGCGTCTATGAGTACAGAATTGGTCTTGGAAAAGCGTTCAGCGGAATTATAGCCGAGGACTACCGCGTCGTTTTTAGCTAAGGCTTTAGAAGCGCGGAGAAGCGGATTGTTAACAAGGAACATAATCGAAAGCGGCGAGAGCGCGCAAAGCGTCGCTGTGGCGGCGGTCAGCGCCCAAAAGATATTTCCGCCGAGCTGTGTATTTTCGTAAGGCAGAATCAGCGAGCCGAGTCCGACTGTTAACGCCGCCGCGAACGCCGCAGGAACTAAGTAGCGGCAGAGCTGGTCGGCTTTGTCGTCGCAGTAGCTGTTTTTGAGAAAATCTGCCAAGAACTCGGTTTTCCTCATGGTGCAGAGTACGGGTAGCTCGTGCATTACGCCTTTTGTGAAAGCGCGGGCGACCTGCTCATCTCTTATTAATTCGGCGAAGTACTTGGGGTTATCGCCGCTGATGAAGCTGAAGTTACGCTTGGCGCGCGCCATCATCATAAGTTTTCCGGTAGTGTTAAACAGCAGTCCCGCCAGTCCTGCGGCAACGAATATGTTTACGTTGCCCTTTTGAAGATAGCCGGTAGCGTTAAGCATGGGGACTACGCACAGCACCGACGCAACCGCCGGCACAGCGCAAAGACTGTCACAGTCGGCTTTTCCGGTGAAGAGCTTGGCGAATCCCCGCTTCACGACCGATGTACAGGTAAGCACCCCGATAATCCCGAGGAATAAATTAAGGTACAGGAAGCCCTTGGGTTCGTATATTTTATCTAAAAAGTACATGTTTATGCCTAAGATATTTGCGTTCATTATACCGAGGTCGTTTCCGACCGCAACAATACAGGCAAAAACAGTAATAACAAAAAGTATAATGAACCTGAACCGCAGGTCTTTATGCGTCGCGCAGAGGTCGCTCCAGATTTGCCCCGCCGTGTCTAAGTCTTCGTATTCGCTGTCGTCATCGGCGGTCATTTCGCCCTGTTCTTCTCCCTCTATATCTTCAAGCACAAAGTCGCGGATTTTCCGTTTGCGCTTGCCTTTCAGCTCTTTCATCTTCTGCTCGATTAACTGAGGCTGATGCTCTGTTAAGGCAAGCGAGGTGTCGGTCAAAACCTGCTTTTTATAGTCAATATTAAGTCCGTGGGTAACGGGCGGCGGGGAATCCTGCGGGACGCCGGGGGCGCCGTCCCCTACATCGGTAAGCGTCCTGTATGCGTCCACGTCGCTGTCGCGCCGCTCTTTCAGAGCCTTGTTGAGCGATTCTATCAGCGCGGTGTTACTGCGGCGGGCTTTTTCGTTCAGATGTCCTGCTGTCGCAGGGGGTGTATCGCCCGAAGAAGCCTCTAAAATCGAAGCCGTTATTAAATCGGGGGGAGGCGCATTGCTCGGTATATAGGTTTTAACAACCTCGGCAGTAGGTTCGTTGGAAGTAATAATAGATTTCTCGGCGAGTTCTTTTAAGTCACCATCTGCGATTCCTTTGGTATCGCCCGAAAGCTGTGAAACGAATTTTTCGTTATTTTCGCCGTTGCTGTCGTTATTCTCGTCCGAAGCGGGTTCAAGCATGTCGTAAGGGTTCAGCGCGTCGATTTGTTCGAGCGGCTGTTCGAGCGCCATATCCCGTTCAAGCAGAGCTTCGTCGCGCTTTTTAAGCGCCTCGTCTATAGGGGCGGGCTTGAGCTTTTCGAGAACCTGCGTGATTTCGAGCCGCGGAAATTCAAACTCGGAATCGGAATCACCGCCGATTGAAATAGCCGCGCCTTTGTTGAGCGGTTCGTTTAACGGGACGCTGGGGACAGCGTCCCCTACAACGGGGGTACCGCCGTCAGGCGGCGGGGTAGGTTCAGGAACAGGCGGCGGGGCTTCGTCAATAACTAACTTAGGAGGCACGGCGGCTTTTTTAAAGAACACCTCGCCTTGTTTTTCTTTTCGTTTTTCACGCTTTAAAGTTTTAGCAGTCGGAGGTTTATCCCAAAGCTCTTCAGTCATTGACAGGTCTTTAATGACGGGAGGTTTGGGTTTTTCTGCTTTAATGGGTTTTTCAGATTTTTCGGGCTTGAGCTTTTCCGGTTTTTCTGTTTTAACAGGTTTTTCGGGTTTGGGCTTTTCTATTTTAACGGGTTTTTCCGGTTTTTGCTTTTTAGGTTTTTCAGGTATTGGTTCGGGAACAAGCGGTGCAGGTTCAGGTTCGGAAATTGGCGCAGCTATGGGTTTTATCGGCATGTTAAGAATTTCGGTCACGCCGAGGGGTAGCGCGTCGTCGTTAACACGCACCGTCGGCTTTTTGCTCAAAATATCATCTATGTCTGCATCCTTGCTGGTACTCCCGCCTCGCTTATTAGCCACCTCGGCAAGAATATCATCTATTGAATAATCTTTGCTCATCGAATTCCTCCCTGAATTCTTTGTTTGACTACTTCATACATTAAAATCCCGCCGCATACCGACGCATTGAGAGAATTTACTTTTCCGTTCATGGGAACAGCGATTATAACGTCGCAGTTCTCTCTGACCAATCTGCGAAGACCGCTCCCCTCGGAGCCTATGACTAAGGCAATCCCGCCGGTGAAATCCTGTTTATAATAAGGCTCGCTGTCGGCTTCTGCGCCGTAAACCCAGATGTTTTGCTTTTTCAAGCGGCTTATAACATCAGCCAAATTAGCTTCTCTGCATATTTTCAAATGGCTCGCCGCGCCCGCCGATGTGGAAAACACAGTGGCGTTTAAGCCCGCGCTTCTGCGCTTTGGTATAATCAAGCCGTCAGCGCCCGCCGCTTCCGCCGTGCGAATCAGCGCGCCCAGATTATGCGGGTCGGTGATTTCGTCAGCGATTATAATAAAAGGCTTGCTACCCTTTTCTGCCGAAACGCTCAGAATTTCTTCGAGAGAGGCATATTCCGTTTCGGGGATTAACAGTGCGATTCCGCCGTGACGAATAGTGCTGTCGCCGCCTGTCAATGCGTTTAGCTTTACAGCGTCGCAATCCTTTACTACGCCGCCTTTTTGCTTGACAAGAGCGATGTGCTTCCCCACACCCTCTGCGCCTTTAAGCACCAAAAGCGTGTCAACAGGTTTGTCCGATTTCAAATATTCCATGACGGCGTTTTTGCCGAAAATTACATTTTCATTGTCCATAAAGTATATTATAACAAATTATTACATAAAAGTCAAATAAAAGTAGGGGGCGGTCAGCGCAATGCACGCCGTCCGCCCTTATTTTATTTCTTCTGCTGCGCGTAAAATATCGCTTGCCCTTACTTCCAATGCGTCCGCAAGTCTACATAAAACCGTAATAGTAGGACTTCGTATTCCTAATTCGATTTTACTTAAATGGCTTCTGTCAACACTCGCAAGACCAGACAAAACCTCTTGAGATAGGCGTTTTTTCGTTCTGAATTGTTTGATTACTTTACCCATTATCATAGAATCCATAATAAAAGTCACCCCTTGACTTTTATTATAACGGTATAGTATAATAAGCATTGAGGTTAATTAACCTCAATAAAATTATTAAGGAGTGTAAAAACCATGAAAAAGTTTTTCTCAATTTTCTTAGCGGCGGCGGTGATATTATTATTACCGGCGGTAGCGGGCGCTTCGCAGGACTATACGTTTAATGACGCTTTAGCTATTCTCAGGCACGAAGCGGGGTTGATTACGCTGTCTTCGTCAGATTTTGCATGATATGACTTAAACAAAGACGGCAAGGTGGACATCAGTGACGCGATTTTTGTTTTGCGGGTTGTGGCGGGGATGATTGCGGTTGACGGTACGCCGGTGGCGCCGGTAATAAATATACACGGGAACACGTCAGGAAACATCATCAACTTTGGAAAAGCCGCTATACAAGGTGAATGGATTTATTACGGTAATGACGGGCTTTTCAAAGTTCGTGTTGACGACACAGAAAAAACAAAATTGAGTGAGGATAATGCTAACAACATTAATGTTGTTGGTGACTGGATTTATTATTCTGCCAGCACAGGGGTTAATTATATGGTGGGTATTTATAAAATCCGAACCGACGGCACAGAGAAAACAAAGCTGGACGAATTCGGCACAATGGCAATGCCGCTTCTTAATGTTATTGGAGATTGGATTTATTACGTTGGCTCTACAGAAGAAGGACATGCCCTTTGTAAAATCCGCACTGACGGTACAGGGAAAACCGCAATCATTCACGGTGACGGCGAAAAGTGGGGTGTTCCCTTTAGCAATAATATTATTGGAGATTGGATTTATTACAATGCGTTTGACGGAATGAACGACACACTCCTTAGAATTCGCACCGATGGCACGGAAAGAACAGTGATTAAATATGAGGAGGACTTCGCTTTTGTACGTTATATTGTTGTAGGCGATTGGCTTTACTATAGCGGTTATAACAGCGAAATTCGCAAAATCAATACTGACGGTTCACAAATAATAAAAGTAAATGATGATAACAGTGATAATATTAATGTCGTTGGTGACTGGATTTATTACACTAATGAGAGCGATGGTGGTAAAATCTACAGAATACATATCGACGGCTCACAAAGAACGAAGTTGAATGATGATAATAGCGACCATATCAATATCGTCGGTGATTGGATTTACTATAATGTAATTGATGATGGTATGTATAAAATGCGTACCGACGGCACAGGGCGGGAATTAGTGTAAATTTTAAGGGGCGGATTGTTATCCGCCCCTACGATTTTGTAATAATTTAATACAACCCTGTATTAATTACATACACATCAACATTCCTCACGCCCCAGTTGATTGCGTCGTCGTAGCTGTCCTCTGTCAGCCCCATGTAAACATCGCTGACATAACCGCCGACATAGATAAATCCGCCTGTATCAGCCGCAACACCTGCGCCGTATACAATACTGCCGTCCTGCGTCACGATGTAAAGCAGTGAGCCGTAGGGGATTAAACGGGGGTCGACTGC
>Ga0123356_10004939_pt1 | contig 13677 bp, 12 predicted proteins | sample TergutEmb28metaG_2_FD_92546 | JGI IMG/M metagenome (GOLD analysis project Ga0123356, IMG submission 92546) | Embiratermes neotenicus P3 segment gut microbial communities from Petit-Saut dam, French Guiana - Emb289 P3 | ecosystem: Host-associated > Arthropoda: Insects > Digestive system > Gut ...
ATGTTGTATATCGGCATGGATGTAATAAAAATTAGCGAATTGGCATAAATTACTCTCTTCTCACGAGATAATAAATTCAGAATTCCGCCGCTACAAAATATATATTTACTCTCTGCCCGAAAAGTCGGGTAAATCTAACTTTTAAGGAGTCTGTGTATGATTGACATTCAGCGAATAAGAGATAACCCTGAACAGATAATTGACGGCGCGGCGAGAAAAAAGAGTCCCGCCGATATAAAAGGCGTCACAGAACTCGACGCAAAACGCCGTGAGATAATACGCGAAGTGGAGCAGCTCAAAAGTAAACGCAACAGCAGCTCTCAGGAAATTGCCAAACTTAAAAAAGAGAAAAAAGACGCCGAAACTCTTATCGCTGAAATGAAGCAAACATCCGACACGATAAAAGAGCTTGACGATAAACTTGCGGAAATAGAAAAACAGCAGCAGTATCTCATGGAGCGTATCCCCAATATGCCGCATGTTACAGTTCCGCGCGGCGCGAGTGAAAAAGATAACGCGGTAGTTTCTGAATGGGGAGAAGTTCCAACATTTGATTTCGCGCTCAAAGACCATATTGAGCTCGGCACAGCTCTTGACATAATTGATTTTTCCCGCGGCGCCAAAGTCAGCGGAGCCGGATTCCCTGTACTTAAAGATAAGGGCGCGCTTCTTGAGCGTGCGCTCATCAACTTTTTTCTTGATACTCACACGAATAAAAATGGATATACGGAAATTTTTCCGCCGTTCCTTGTCAATAAGGAAAGCGCTTACGGAACAGGGCAGCTTCCTAAAAGTGAAGACCAGATGTATTATATAAATGAAGATGAGCTCTTTTGCATTCCTACAGCGGAAGTTCCGGTAACAAATTTACACAGGGATGAAATTCTTGACGCAGCTAAACTCCCCATAAATTACTGCGCCTACAGCGCCTGCTTCAGGCGTGAAGCTGGCTCTTACGGCAAAGATACAAAGGGTTATCTGCGTGTGCATCAATTCAACAAAGTGGAGCTTGTAAAATTTGTCGAACCTGAAAAATCTTACGAAGAACATGAGAAACTTCGTACCCATGCAGAAGAAATTTTGAAAGCGTTAAATCTAAAATACAGGGTATTACTGCTTTGTGACGCAGATATGTCTTTTGCAGCAGCTAAATGCTATGACCTTGAAGTTTGGGCTCCTGCCGAAAATAAGTATCTTGAAGTATCATCATGCAGTAACTTTGAAGATTTTCAGGCGCGTCGGATGAATATCCGCTTTAGAGGCAAGAGCAGCGATAAGCCAAGGCTTGTGCATACGCTTAACGGAAGCGGTCTTGCGACAGCGCGGATTATAGTTGCGATATTGGAGAATTATCAGACTGCTAAGGGCACGGTTATTGTACCGGAAGTTTTGCGGCCTTATATGGGCGGGTTGAGTGAGATTACTGCGGGGTAGTGATTTATATTAACAAAGACAATGATTTCAATATTTATTTGAGAGCCTCAGCAGCCCAAAAAACAATTTACGCTCTTTTTACAGTAATCCGAATTGGAAACTGGAAAAAATAATTGAGCGCGTGTTATTTTTATTAATTCTATTGTAATAAATATTTCGTTAGCACAGTCTAATATTCTCAATCTCCATCATAATTTGATTAAAACCGCCGGCGCTTGGCGTAAAATATTAATATAAACCGTAGGATTCTTAAAAAAGATGAAAAGAAAACATAAAATAAGACTCGCAATATTTGCTGTGATTGCTATAGCCGCTATTACCGCAGCGCGGATGTGGGCTGCGGCCGACTCAAAGAAAGTCACTGCCAGTGGGCCGGGGGGCGGGGGGCGCGGCGCGCCGGTACCTGTTGAGGTTGCTGAGATGAGCGTGCGTCCGATGGTGGATATTCGGGAGTTTGCCGGAACAGTCAAAGCCTCTTATACTTATGTCGTATCTGCCAAGGTAGGCGGCAGGCTTCTCAATATAAACAAGCGGATTGGCGACACTGTTAAGGCTAATGAGGTAATTGGGCGTATTGAAGATATTCAATACCGTAACGCCCGTGATGAGGCGCGGACTCTTGTAAGAGTGAGCCGCGCGGCTCTTGAGGAAGCAAGCGCGCAGCTTGCGCATATTGAGCGGGAGCTTGAACGCTCGCGCGGACTTGTGGAGAAGGGAATCGTTTCCCGCGCTGAACTTGACGGGCTCAATACTCAATATGAAACTCAGAAGTCGCGCCACGAACTTGCCAAAGCGCAATTAGAACAGCGTCAAGTCGCTCTCTCTCAGGCAAATACCAACTTTGAACACACGCAGGTGAGAGTTACTGAAAGAGGATTTATCGCCCAGCGTCACGTTGACGGAGGAACATTGCTATCAGTTGGCGGTCCGATTGTTACAATCGTAGGACTTGATACAGTTTTTGTAGAGCTTGCCGTTTCCGAGAGAGATTACCAAAGTATAAAGCAGGGAAAAAAAGCTACAGTAACTACAGACGCTATTCCAGATAAAACATTTGATGCTGTAGTTCACAGAGTCGCTCCGTTTTTTCAGGCGGCGTCAAGAACCGCTGTTGCGGAAGTCGCGCTCCGCAATGATTCGCGTTTGTTAAAGCCGGGGATGTTTGCGCGCATTAACATTAAACTTAGTGAGGACGCTGCCGCGCGTGTAGTTCCTGCCGCCGCTCTTGTTGAGCGTGAGGGACGGTTCTCTGTGTTTGTTGTCGGCGACAGCGCAAAAGTAAGAAGCGTTCCGGTTCAGATAGGGATTAACGACGGCAAATACGCACAGATTTTATCCCCCGCATCTTTTGACGGGCCTGTAGTTACGCTGGGACAGCACCTGTTAAGAAACGGAGCTGTGGTGAATATCGTGGGAGAGAGGAAAACTCCCGCACCGCAGCAGGGTCAGGGACAGGAAGAGAGAAAATCTTCCGCGCCTCAGCAGGGTAAGGGGCAAGGCCAAAACCAGGGTCAGGGTGAGAGGAAAAGCAGATGAGCGAACACTCGCATCCTAACGAATCATCAGGTAAGGATTCGGGATTTATTTCGTTTCCGGTACGCCGTCCTATCATGACCACCGTTATCTTTCTCATAGTGGTGATAATCGGCTTATTCTCCCTGACGCGTCTTCCTATCGATTTGATGCCGGAAATCACCATGCCTACGGTGACGGTCGTTACAACTTATGAGAATGCCGGACCTTTGGAAGTAGAGGAACTTGTCACAAGGCCGATTGAATCGGCGCTCTCCGCTTTACAGGGTATAGAAGAGATTACATCTACGTCAACTGAGGGACGCAGTACCGTTCGTGTGACATTCCCCTGGGGAACCGACCAGGAAGCTGCTATTAATGATATGCGGGACAGGCTTGACCGCATTCTCGGCCGTCTGCCGGATGAAGTTGCGCGTCCGATGATACGCAAGTTCGACATCTCCGCCATGCCAATTCTCCTCCTCGGCGTTATGGGCGGGGATAAAGATTTGGCGATGATACAGCAGCTTCTTGAGGATCAGGTGCAGTACAGGCTTGAACGCGTACCCGGCGTTGCCACGGTTGACATCCGCGGCGGGCGCAAACGCCAGATTCAGGTTGCTTTACGCGCGGCGAGCATGGAAGCTTACGGTATGTCAACAGACATGGTCGTTGCCGCGCTGCGCCGTGAGAACAAAAACATTCCCGCAGGTTCCGTAACCGCAGGTAACCGCGAGGTAATGGTACGTACCCTTGCCGAGTATTCTAATGTAAACGACGTCAGCAGTACCGTGATAACCGTGAAAGATGGAGTGCCTGTCCGCATATCCGATATCGCGGATGTGTCTGACGGACTTGAAGAGCTAAGGTCTTTAGAGCGCATCAACGGTCAGCCGGGAATCCGGCTCGCTATTGCAAAGCAGACAGGCTCCAACACAGTCGCGGTAGCTCAGGCCGTACAGCGTGAGGTGCGGCGGATAAATCAGGATATCGACGGGCTTGAAATCATCACCCTTATTGACAATGCGGTATATGTTGAGCGGGCGATGATGTCCGTTACGCAGGCGCTGCTTTTGGGCGGAATTATAGCGATTTTTGTCATTCTGCTTTTCTTGAGAAATGTTACATCTACGGTGATAATAGGTCTTGCCGTTCCAATATCTGTTATAGCCACTTTCGCGCTTGTCTACTTTTGCGGATTTTCGCTCAACATGATGACTTTCGGCGGGCTTGCGCTGGGAATAGGAATGCTTCTTGACAACTCCATTGTCGTTCTTGACAATATCTACCATAAACGCGAAAACGGGGTCAACCCTTATGACGCCGCCGTTAAGGGCACAAAAGAGGTTTGCTCCGCCATTATCGCAAGTACCGTCACTACGCTTGTCGTATTTATACCGGTTATATTCATGCGCGGAATGTCGGGTATCATGTACCAGTCTCTCGCTTATGTGGTTGCTTTTTCCCTTGTCTGCTCGCTCTTTGTTGCAATGACTCTGGTGCCTATGCTTTCGTCCCGCTATCTCCATCCTAAAAAAGAAAAAGGCGAAGGGAAGGGAATTTTCGGCAGAGCTTTTCACACCTCTGAGAAGTTCTATTTAGTGATTGAACGAAGATACAGCAGAATCATCCGCTGGTCGCTTAGAAACCGGCTCACAGTTGTAACATTTATCTTTCTCCTCTTTGCATCATCCCTGTTTCTCCTGCCGATGGTTGGCGTAGACCTTATGCCTGCGGCTGATGAGAGTGATGTAGTAATTAACGTAGAGATGGAGATTGGAACAAAGCTTGAACGCCTTGATGAGACAGTATTTAAAATAGAGGAAATCGTTCGTAATAATGTTCCTGAGATGAGAAATATGCTGTCGAACATTGCGTCAAGTCCTGGGTTTCAGGCCGTTGGCGGCAACACTGCGCGTGTACGTACGTGGCTTGTTCCGCCCAAAGAGCGCAGCAGGTCATCTATACAGGTGGCAAACGATCTACGTGAAAAATTGAGAGGCATTCCGGGAGCAACGATTCGCGTGCGTGAAGGTCAGGGACTGTTCATAATGAGAATGGGAACAAACACCGACCAGGCTGTAGGCATAGAGATACGCGGGTACGATTTGAAGATTGGGCAGGACCTTGCAAACCAGATAAGCACAGCGGTGTCTGATGTTCCCGGCGTAACGGATGTGCGCATAAGCCGCGAGGCGGGACAGCCGGAGTTCCGCGTTAAGATTGACAGAAATAAAGCCGCGGAACTTGGACTCAGCGCAACTCAAATCGGGTCAACCGTACAGACCGCTATGGGCGGCACCGCAGCAACAAAGGTGCGTGTAGAGGGCAAGGAGTACGATGTGATTGTCAGGCTCGCAGAAGAAGACCGCCGCGGTCTTGACAATATCAACAATCTCTCCGTTATCAACAACTCTGGCCAGCCGATTGCGCTTCAAAGCGCGGCTTGGCTTCAATCCGGCGAGGGGCCTGTAAGAGTTGAACGCCGCGACCGTGAGCGCATTGTTACCGTAAGTGTCAACTATGTTGACAGGGATATGGGCAGCATCGTTGAAGATTTGCGAATAGCATTGAAGGAGATATTAGTTCCTCAGGAGTTTGCGGTACTGATACGGGGCGATTGGGAAGAGCAGCAGAAAGCGCAGCGCGAAATGATAATGGCTATTGCGATGGCTATAATTCTGATATTCCTTGTTATGGCCGGTCAGTTCGAATCTTTTAAAGACCCGTTCATAGTTATATTTTCCATTCCCGTATCACTTATCGGCGTTGTAGCGATAATGATGGCGACGGGAACGCCGTTTACCATACAGGCATTTATAGGACTTCTGATATTAGTCGGTATATCCATTAACAACGCTATCGTATTAGTTGACTTGGTGAACAGGCTGCGCCGTGAAGAGAAGATGGAGCTGTTTGAGGCGCTGCAAACCGCAGGAGAGCGCCGCTTGAGACCAATATTGATGACGTCATTCTCAACAGTATTGGGACTTTTACCGATGGCAATAGGCTTGGGCGAAGGCAGCGAGGCGCAAGTCCCAATGGCTCGCGTTGTTATCGGCGGGCTTGTTACATCAACATTAATAACATTGGTATTGATACCTGTGATATATTCACTTGTAGAGCAGAAAATGGGTAAAAAAAGAAAGGTATCACAAGAGGCTGTATGAAATCATTTAATATCAATAATAATATAACAAAATCCTTAACTGTCCTTGGAGTCCTTTGTGTCCTTGGCATTGGAGTTAATGCTTTTGGAAACGATACAGCCTCAGCGGCCGCCATAAAATTATCTTTAAAAGACGCATTGACAAGAGCGATGAAAGATAATCCTCTTATAAGAATTGAAAGAATAAATACAGAGGCCGCTTCTACATTTGTAGGCGAGCACCGTTACGTTTATGAACCGCGTGTCAAGCTCTCCTACGGAACAACAGAGCGCAGCGGCGGCCCATATTTTCAAGACTCTCACGAAGCGTCACTGTCCGTATCTGGAACGGCGCCGACCGGAACAAATGTCGAAGTATGGACAGGAGCCTCGCCGCTTTCGCCAACGTCAAGAATCAGTCCCAATACTCCGCTTGGTTCCACGCATCAGAACACTTTGGGAATTACGGTCACTCAATCTTTACTTCAGGGATTAAGCCCATCTGCCAACCTCGCTCCTCTGCGTAAAGCGCGTATTGATGTAAGCATTCGCGAAGAGGAGTTAGCCGCTTATGCTCAAAGGCTTCTGGGGGATACTGAACGCGCGTACTGGGATTTACTTTTAAGCGGCGAACAGATGAAAATCTACGAATACTCTCTTGAGCTTGCTCAAAGGCTTTTATACGAATCTGAAGAGCGGCTTAAAACCGGAAGCGCAGCGCCTATTGACCTTGTCGCAATAAGAGCGGAAGTCGCTTCACGTGAGCGGCAGCTTTTTGACGCGGCAACCGCGTATCAGCAAAAGGCTTTATACCTTGTCTATCTGATGAACGCCCCGGAACTGTGGAACGCGGCGTTTGATCTTACAGATAACGCTTATGAAACTCTTGGCACTGCTGATTCTGTAAACGAACATCTTGAAGCGGCGAAAAAGTTCAGACCGGATTTACGCTTAGCGTCAATGCAGGCTCAAAAGGGAGAGCTTGATCTGATACAGACAAAAAATGGACTCTTGCCGAAACTTGATTTTTTTATCTCTTTACAGGGAAACTCTTACGCGGAAAATTTCACAAACGCGTTTACCCCTGATAGCCCTTCGTCAACAGTAGCCGCGGGTCTCACCTTACAGTTTCCGTTTACAAACGGAGCTTCCCGCGAAAGGCACCGCCGCGCTGTTTTCTCTTCAGAGCAGCAGAAACTCTCCGTAGAAAACTTTTCACGCCTGCTCGAATACGAAATAAGAAGCGCCCATAAGGAAGTCGTAAGAGCGCACCGCCAAATCGAAACCGCGGAAACAGTAAGCGCCCTTCAACTGCAAAAGCTCGAAGCTGAACAGCAAAAAATGGATGCAGGAAAATCAACAGGATACGCAGTTCTTCAAATTCAGCGCGATTTAGTTTCCGCAAATCTTGACGAAGCGCAGGCGCGTACAGCCTATATTAACGCGCTTCTCTCGCTTTACACCCGCGATGGGACGCTTCTTGCGCGGCGCGGGGTTAGTGCGATGCAGTGAGGTATTAGTTTCTCTTATTACCGCCCGTCACTCAGCCTGTTAACCAAAAAGTCAGGCATCTTTATTTTTCTCATTTTGTCCTGTGCTTTTTGGACGTTATAAGCTATACGTCTTATTGTGAATGATTCGTCACGCGTATCAAGAATGCTGTAGCAGCTGCGGTGGTCACGGTCACGGGGCTGGCCTACACTGCCGGCGTTTATCAGTAGACGCATCATATCCTTATCTTTAAAAGAGATGTACTTCTCCTGATGACTGCTGATTTCTTCGCCTTCAATAGTGACAATCATTGGGATATGAGTGTGGCCTACAATACATACGCGGGTGGTAAAGAACTGAAAATTAAAGGCAGCCTCTTCGAGCGAAGTTATATAATACCACATATCCGGCTCATAAGGGGTCGAGTGTACAAGCGTCAGTGAATCTTTTGTCTTTTTTGTCGGCAAGGCTTTCAAAAAAGATTTGTTCTCCTCGGTCAGCGTTTGTGAAGTCCACTCAATGGCTATGCGCGCGTGCATATTAAAGTTGTGGGTATGTTCCAGGTTAATTGCGGCTATGTCGTGATTGCCAAGCAGCGTAATGGGACAGCGCTTTGATACAAGTTCCACACACTCGTTTGGGTTAGCTCCATAGCCAACGATGTCTCCAAGGCAAATAACCTCATCTATTCTGTTTCTGTCAATATCGGCCAAAACCGCTTGAAGAGCTTCGAGGTTGGCGTGGATATCTGAAATAAATGCAAATCTCATTGAAAATTACCCGTTTTCCATGAAACGAAAAGTGTTAGAGCCGATTTCGATTCTGTCTCTGTGCTCTAAACGGTGTTTTTTTATTGTTTTACCATTCACTTTAATTTTTGACATAAGTTTTTGCGCGCTGATGTAATAGCCGTCATCAAATTTCTCTATTGTAGCGAACGCTTTAGTTACCATAAAACCGGATGCGTAAATATCATCTTCATCGTCTAAGCCTATGGTGAGATAGGAACGGTCGAGTTTGTAAACTACGTGACGCGTAGTCTCAATAAACACTGCGCCGCTCTGCGGCGTATCTGAATCCGCTTTAGTTTTTGAACTCTGTTCCGTTACTGCGGATTGTGAGAGAGTGCTTTTCATCATGGAACCTGCCGGAACAGCAGAGCCCGCTATACGGTCGCCCTCTTCCTGCAGCTTTTCGCTGCCCTGAGCAGGCTGCTCGCTGCTGTCGCAGTCTTCATAGATAATAATATATTTACCGATAGCGATTTTGTCGCCGTGGCAGAGAGTTTTCTTTTTAATCTTTTCGCCGTTAATAAGCGTGCCGTTGAGTGAGTTTAAATCGCTGAGTAAATAGGTATAATCTGTGTTTTGCTCAATTTTAACGTGCCGCCTTGATATTCCCATGTTTGAGAGGGGAATATTATTCTCAGGAAGCCGGCCGATAAAAATAACCGGTTCGTCTAATTCGTAGATTTTTACCAGTTCACCAGAGTAATATACAGAATATCTTGTCATGGCCTCGCCTTTTTTACAGAATCATAAATATTAATAAAAAATACAACAGCGCGGATTGTGTGGCAATAATTATTGTAATTAATATTAACGGAGATATTTAGAGGGGTGTGATGCTAAAACAGAAAAATCCAGGAAAAGCATGAATTCAAACACATATTGATTGAGAAATTTATTAATTTTATATCATTGGACTGCGTGAATGACTGCACATACATCAGATATAATTTAAGGAGTTTAGGGCTATGATACGCAAAACAGCAGCTATAGTGTTTCTGCTTGCCGAATTTATGATAAGCGCTGCAGCGCCAAGAATTGAGGTTGATAACACGACTTTTAACTGCGGCAAGGTATCTGAAGGCAAAGGTTCAAGCGTTAAGGCAAAATTCACACTTACAAACAGCGGTACCGCGCCGTTAAAGATTTCAAATGTACGGGTAAGCTGCGGCTGTACTGTACTCAACTACGATTCTATTATAGCTCCCGGCAAGACAAGTGTTATTGAACCTGTAGTAAATATTGCCGGCTTCAGAGCTGGTTTCATAAGTAAAACGATTACAGTTATCTCAAACGCCTCAAATACTCCATCGTTAACACTCGTTATTGAAGCTGATATTGTACCTGCTATTGAGATTTCCGAAACCTATCTTACTTTTGAGAAAAACGCTCCAAAAACATTATACTTATCCTCTGCGAAAAAAGATTTGAAAATAAACAGTATTGTATTTAAGCCTCAGGCAAACTCCGGCACAGGCGGACAGTGGTCGTCCACAGTTCCTTTGAACCTCAAATACAAACTTAGCGCTGCTGACAGTACCCGGTCAGACGGTTTTAGCGTATATAAACTTGAGCTTGAGCCGCCGGGCGCTGATAATCAACCGGTTTTTGGAGAGTTTCACATTACAACAAATCATCAAGACAAACAGGAACTACAGCTGCGCGGCAGAATCAATAATTAAACAGTTACAAATAAAAAGCGCCGTAACCTTTTAAAGATTACAGCGCTTTTTTATTTGGTAGCGGGGGCAGGATTTGAACCTACGGCCTTTGGGTTATGAGCCCAACGAGCTACCGGACTGCTCCACCCCGCGGTATTTCGACTCAGTTATATAATATACTTCAAACCGCGTTCCAAAGTCAAATCAAAAAAGAGCTTAAAACGATTTGTATCATAATAACTAAGATTGTTCTTGTAGATATGCTTACTCAAAAACCATATTATCCACATTGTACACTGTCACTGTAATGGTAAGGGTGCATCCCTCCAGGATACACTCCAAGTAAGGAGCGGGAGATGAAAACGATACTAACATTTATTAAAGAACGCGGGTTTACCGTGATGATTTGGGGTATGCTTACAGCTATAGCAGGGATTGTGGCCTATGTAACATTCAACACCCCGCGTTTTGCCGGAACACCGCTCCCTGCGGCTGCTTTTACACTGGCAATAATAGGATTTGTTATCTATTTTACAGGACGCGTCTCAGTAGCCATGCAGCGCAAGCGCAATTCCTACGGACGGCGCTCCGGCAAAGATGAAGGACAAAACGACGAGTGAAAATACAAGAATTAATCAAAAAGAACGGTATAATTATCGATCTGAAAAGCGCCGGTAAAATGGAAGCGCTCAACAGTATTGCCCGCTTCATGTGCTCAATTAACGGTCTGACAAACACCGATGAGGTTTGCGCCAAAATTATTGAACGCGAGATGGAGATGTCTACAGGTATTGGTTTTGGCATAGCCATACCTCACTGCCGGCTCAATGGCATAAATAACCTTTGCATGGCAGCCGCGCGTTCTGTTGAAGGGATAGCGTTTGAGGCTCTTGACGATCAACCGGTACATTTAATATTTATGATGATCTCCCCCGCAAGCACCTCCGAAGAACACACTCAGGCGCTTTCATCGTTATCGCGAATCATGTCTTATGAGGATGTACGCAGAAAGCTATTAGATGCGTCAACGCCGGAGGAATTTGTTGACATTATTACAAAAGCTGAAAACAAGTACGTTGAATAATAAAATATTTTCATTAAACGGCGTTTGGTTCAAGGATATAATCCATTATCCCAATATAGAAATACCACAAGGCGGCGTAACCTTTATTTGCGGCGAAAGCGGCTGTGGTAAAAGCACTCTTTTAAAACTTCTTAACAATACCGTTTCGCCTGCTTTCGGAGAAATTCTGTATGCAGGTAAAAGAATTAAGGATTATGACCCGGTTACACTGCGCCGTGAAGTTTTGCTGTGCGGGCAAACCACCTTCCTTTTTGGTTCTACAGTTCTGGAAAATTTCATTGAATTTTATAAGTACCGTGATTTATCTCCCATAAGTCAAGATGAGATAAATAAATATTTGAAAATCTGCGCTGCTAATTTTCCGTTAGACGCTTCGTGCGTTACAATGTCCGGCGGTGAAAGACACCGGGTGTTTACTTCTATTTGTCTTTCGTTACACCCAAAAGTTTTACTGCTTGACGAACCTACGAGTGCGCTTGACAATACGACTTCCAATACAGTGATGTCAAACATAAAAACTTTTTGTAATGAGAATAATATTACATTGATAGTTGTTTCGCACAACACGGCGCTTGCGCAAACTTATGCAGACAGTGTTATTATGTTAGCAGGGGGCATCAAGCGTGAATGATATAATTTCACTTAATTTATGGCAATTCTCATTAATTTACCTGCTGTTGATTGTCGTGCTTCTTATTATGAAGAAATGTAAAATCAATCAAACCAAACTCTTAGTAACAGCAAGCTTTCGTATGACTGTGCAATTGGTATTAGCCGGATTGGTATTGACATATATACTTGAGAATCCGTATCCGGTATTTACACTCGGTTATCTATTTCTAATGACCGGATTTGCCATATATATCACTTTGTCGCGCAACAAAGAAATTAATAACAAGTTTAAAGCCGTTGTAGGATTTTCATTAGCGGCTACTGGAATTTGTATCGTTTGTTTTTTTATTATGGCCGTAGTCGGCGTGAGTTTGTTTAACCCTCAATATACTATCCCGGTTAGCGGTATGATTATTGGCAATGCCATGACCGGCGTAAGTCTTGGTTTGCGGGTATTTAACGGAGATATAAAAGCGGAACGCAACCGTATTGATTCTCTTTTGAATATCGGTGTGACCCCGCAAAAAATCTTGATTCCTTTTGTTAACAAAGCCGTAGAAACCGCACTTTTACCTACACTCTATTCCATGATTGGTATGGGGATTATTTCACTGCCGGGTATGATGACCGGACAGATTCTTTCCGGCACTATGCCCACTACTGCGATTTTGTATCAGATTGCTATTATTATTGCCATTTGCGCTGTGACTTGTCTTTCTGTTTTCTGCTCGCTTTATTTTGGATATAAAACGCTTTATAATAAGCAATTACAAATGTCCGTCTTTTAAAGAGCTGTGCCGCGTTTCGGAACAAACAGTTTGGACAAACAAACACCCTCAAGCTCCAGCAGTTTTATTTTTTTATCAATACCGCTTGCATAACCTGTCAAGCTGCCATTTGCCCCAACAACTCTATGACAAGGAATTATAATTGATACAGGATTATGCCCAACCGCTCCGCCTATAGCCTGAGCTGACATTTTTTGTTTGTTCAAATCTTTTGCTAATTTTTCAGAGATATCTTTATAAGTAATGATTTTACCATAAGGAATTTCACATAAAATGGCCCATACCCGCTGACGAAACTCATTTCCAACAGGAGCTGTTGATAATTCAGATACAGCTGGTTTTTCACCTGCGAAATATCTATCAAGCCATTTTTTAACGGCGTTGAACACCGGCATATCTTTTTTATCTCTCATTTGCTTAAAGACAGTATTCCCGTGATACTTTTGTCCCTCTACCCATAAACCGGTAAGATTATCACCATCACACGCAAGCGTAAGAGCGCCGATTGGTGATTTATATGTTGTTGAATAGTACATAATCTAAATATATATGCTGTTCTATCCTGCATATTAAATTATGTTGAGAATTATGATATATATGCACCGCAGGCTGACTTTAATTTATATTCACAAGTTTGAGATCAATTCGTATTATTAGCATTTACAGGCAATTAAGAGATGAGCAAAGACACTCCTGTTTACGATGAAAGTAAAATAAAGACGCTTAGCTCGCTTGAGCATATCCGGCTTCGCAGCGGTATGTATATTGGGCGGCTTGGCGATGGGTCGAATCCTGATGACGGCGTTTATATTCTCCTTAAAGAGGTGATTGATAACGCTATTGACGAATTCATCATGGGGTTTGGAAAAAAAGTTGACGTTGGCGTGGAGAACAGCGTCGCGTCCGTTAGAGATTATGGGCGCGGGATTCCGCTTGGCAAGGTGATTGACTGTGTGTCTACAATTAATACCGGCGCTAAATATAATGATGATGTTTTCCAGTTCAGCGTTGGACTCAACGGCGTTGGAACTAAAGCGGTAAACGCGCTTTCAAGTATGTTTCGGGTTGTCTCTTACCGCAACGGTGAGTATTTTGAGGCGCGGTTTGAGCGGGGAAAACTCCTCTCCAAAAAAAGCGGCAAAGCCGCAAATGAACCTGA